>Ga0209652_1002070_pt1 | contig 15838 bp, 9 predicted proteins | sample SaaInl74LU_5_DNA_FD_184641 | JGI IMG/M metagenome (GOLD analysis project Ga0209652, IMG submission 184641) | Marine microbial communities from expanding oxygen minimum zones in the Saanich Inlet - ESP_74LU_5_DNA (SPAdes) (version 2) | ecosystem: Environmental > Aquatic > Marine > Intertidal zone ...
CCTCGAAATCTCAGCTTAGCTGAAATTCTTATACCCCCCTCTTCAAGATACTAGGAGATAGCTAGGTGACAACTTCGACTTATACCCCCCTAAAACTCAGCCTAGCCAAAATTCTTATACCCCCGGGGGGTATAGTTCGAGCGATCCCATTGTACGTGTTCTCTAAATCTTTTCACAGCACGATGACAAGACGATCAACGAATCTTTTTCCACTCCGTTACTATCCAAGAACTCCAATTGTTCCTTGCTGCAGCACAGCCGAGATAGCACATATTTTTCCGTCATTATTCCATGGGAAATAACAATTCATCTGACAACATGGCATCTTTTGAACCCTGCAGGGTAAGTGCTGAGTGCTGCTTTGGTCTGGCATTTTATATTAGATATTGGATTTGGATTTGTATTTATTTGTATGATTTTTGCTAACAATGTCTTTTTTATCCTTTTTATCATCAAACAGACCAAGATGGAAAAGGAGGGCATTGCCCCGTCCGCCATCTTCGCTTTCGAATCAACATTCAAATCTCTCGTATCAGGAAACACTGGAATCATCCCTGAATCGACAATATCTCCCGTGCCTGAACTCGTGCATACCGATTCTATCTCCACTGCGCCCAACTCTGCTCTTCTTGCCGAAACTGTTGTGCTCAAGCTTAACGGTGGTCTTGGAACGGGTATGGGACTTGACAAGGCTAAGTCTTTGCTTGAAGTGAAGAACGGTGATACCTTCCTTGATCTTACCGCCAAGCAGGTCATGTGCATGAGGGAGGAGTTTGGAGAGAACGTGAAGTTCATGTTGATGAACAGTTTCTCTACAAGTGATGATACTCTTGAATTCTTCCAGACCAAGTACCCCAGTCTTGCTGCCGAAGAGGGATTGGAGATGCTTCAGAACAAGGTGCCAAAGCTTGATGCTACTACTTATGCGGTGAGTTATTTTTATTTACAATCTATGTTTGTTATCAAAGTTGGTATGCGCTCACACTTTCTTTCTTTTAATACCAATCAGCCTGCTACGTGCGAATCTGACCCAAGCAATGAATGGTGCCCTCCTGGACATGGAGATTTGTATGCCGCTCTCATTGGATCTGGGCGTCTTGATGGCCTCCTAGCGAGTGGATACAAATACATGTTTGTGTCGAACTCTGATAACCTTGGTGCCACTCTTGATTTGAAAATTTTGACACACTTTGCAACTATCGACGCCTCCTTCATGATGGAGTGCTGTGAACGTACTGAGAATGACAAGAAGGGAGGTCACCTTGCCATTCGTGACTCTGACAAGCACTTGATCCTTCGTGAGTCTGCTATGTGTGCTGACGAAGATGAGGCTGCCTTCCAAGATATTACCAAGCACCAATTCTTTAACACCAACAACCTTTGGATCCGTCTTGACAAGTTGAAGGAGATCGTTGACAAATTCGGTGGGTTCATTCCTCTTCCAATGATTTTGAATAGCAAAACTGTTGATCCCAAGGACGACAAATCCCAGAAGGTTGTCCAACTCGAAACTGCCATGGGTGCAGCTATTGAGTGCTTCGACGGAGCCAGTGCTGTCATCGTTCCACGCACACGTTTTGCTCCCGTGAAGAAGTGCAATGACCTTCTTCTCCTCCGAAGTGATGCTTACGTTATCACTGACGATTTCCGCCCTGTTCTTAACCCTGCCTGTGGAGGTGCTGCCCCTGTTGTCGCACTTGACTCTAAGAAATACAAGATGGTTGGACAGCTCGAGGAGGCCACCAAGGATGGTGTTCCATCTCTAGTTGACTGCAAGCGTCTCACTATCAAGGGTGTTGTCCGTATGGGAAGGTCGACTCGCTTCGTTGGTGACGTAAGTATCACCAACAAATCCGATGAAGCCAAGTTCATCTCTGGAAAGATTGAAAACGCTACACTTGATGTCAGTGAAGAGGTTGGACTTGGAGCTTTGAAGCCAACTGTCGTTGCCACTGCTCCCATTGCTGGACAGAAGCCAGGAACTTCCGGTCTCCGTAAGAAGACTAAGGAGTTCATGTCAGAGAATTACTTGAACAACTTTGTGCAGGCTGTGTTGGACGCTGTGGTTGCTGGAGGAACTAATTTGTCTGAGGGAACTCTTGTCGTTGGTGGAGACGGTCGTTATTACAACGATAAAGCTATCCAGACTATCATCAAGATGGGTGTTGCTAACGGTGTGAAGCGCTTTTGGATTGGAGAGAATGGATTGCTCTCTACCCCCGCCGTTTCTGCCATGATTCGTGAGCGTGGCCCTGTCTGGCAGAAAGCTTTCGGAGCATTCATCCTCACTGCCAGTCACAACCCTGGTGGACCGGAGGAAGACTTTGGAATCAAATACAACACTCAAAATGGAGGACCTGCTCCCGAATACCTTATGGAAGCCACCTATGCCAATACAACTTCCATCAAAAACTACAAAATCTGCTCTGACTTCCCCGAGATCGATATCGCTACTCCTGGCTGCACCAGTGTCGCCGCTGAGGATGGAAGCAGCTCTGTCGTTGTTGAAGTTATTCCTTCCACTGAGTCTCACGTTGCGCTTTTGAAGAGCATCTTTGACTTCGGTGCCATCAAGTCCTTGCTTGACCGTGAAGACTTCTCCATGATTTACGATTCGATGCATGGTGTGAATGGACCTTTCTCGAAGGCCGTCTTCGTTGATGAGCTTGGTCAGCCGGAGTCAGTGCTCATGAACCATATCCCCAAGGATGATTTCAACGGTGGACATGCTGATCCCAACTTGACCTACGCTAAGGAGCTTGTTGCAATTATGGGCTTAGACAAGAAGGGAGACAAGATCGATGTTTCTGGTTCCGTTCCTTCATTTGGTGCGGCTGCTGATGGAGATGGTGACCGCAACATGATTCTCGGTTCCCAATTCTTCGTCACTCCATCAGATTCTCTCGCTGTTCTTGTTGCAAATGCCAACTGCATTCCTTTCTTCAGCACTCAAGGTGGCTTGAAGGCTGTAGCTAGGTCGATGCCTACTAGTGGTGCTGTTGACCTTGTCGCCAAGGACTTGAATCTTGACTTCTTCGAGACTCCTACTGGCTGGAAGTTCTTCGGAAACCTCATGGACTCGAAATGCATCTTCAAAGGAAAGGACTACACTCCTTTCATCTGTGGGGAAGAGTCATTTGGAACTGGTTCTGATCATATTCGTGAGAAGGATGGAATCTGGGCTGTTCTCGCCTGGTTGAATGTTTTGGCTGCCCAGAATCCTGATTCATCCAAGGCCCTTGTGACTGTTGAGGATATTGTGAGGAAGCACTGGGCTACTTACGGCCGCAACTACTACTGCCGATGGGACTTTGAGGGCATGGATGCTGTTGGTGCCAATGCTATGATGGACAAGATGCGTGCTAGCACGGCGGCTAACACAGGCCGCACTGTTGGAAGCTACACCATCGCTACTGCGGATGACTTCAAGTACGTAGATCCTGTTGACGGATCGGTTGCTCAAAAGCAGGGAATTCGTTTCCTCATGTCAGACGGATCAAGAATTATCTTCCGTCTCTCTGGAACTGCTGGATCAGGCGCCACTGTGCGTATGTACATTGAGCAATATGAAACAGAGAAGTTGGACTTGGCTGTTGCCGATGCATTGAAAGAGCTTACAACAATTGCGCTCAGCTTGTGCGACATCAAAACTTTCTGCGGCACTGAGACACCAACTGTGATCACATAAATTGGACATGTTAAATAGTAATGTCGAACTCTGTTTTTCCTAGAGCATCAATAATAATCGCGCTATAAGGCTAACTAGAATACTTAAAAGACAATATCTGTAGAACGAGTTCAATAATAATATCTTTCTACTATCATGTCGCTTAATGGAATTCATCCTTGTCCGTCCATGCATCTGCATTTGTCTCCCCTTGGTAGTGCTCAAACAGTTTCTTCGGGTCAAGACCAGAGATTTCGCCCTTCGAGTGCAGGTGGGCAGCATCAGCGAAGACCTTGAATAAGTTCATGTTTGTCATGAGGGGAATTCCGAAGTCTACAGCGCTTCGTCGCATCAAGAAGTTGTCTTCTAAGCGTTTGGATTCGTAAGTGGGCACGTTGACCACCATGCAGATATCTTTCTCGCGAATCATATCAAGAGCATTTGTCAAATCACTGCCGTCCTTTTCTGTCGGGTATCCAACAATAGTGCACGGAACTCCGTTCTTTTGAAGTACCTCACCCGTAGCTTTGGTAGCGAATAGATTGTAACCAAGCTCATGAAGCTGGTATGCACTATGAGTCATCTCATTTTCAAGGCTTGATTGAACACTCAAGAGGATGTTCTTCTTGGGCATTGAGAAGCCAGTCGACAGAAGAGACTTCAAGAATGCCTCCTCCTTGTTGGCACCGAAACATGCCACCTCTCCAGTTGAGGCCATCTCCACGCCAAGAACGGGGTCAGATCCACGAAGACGAGCGAAAGAGAACATGGGTGCTTTCACTCCAACAAAGTTTTTGGGTCGGTCTCTAGTTTCAAGTGTAGGCAAGTTCATGTCAGATGTGTCATATCCAACAATTGCTTTCGTTGCTGCTTCAATGAAGTCAACTCCCATAGTTTTGGAAACGAATGGGAAGGAACGAGACGCTCGCACATTGCACTCAATACACATCACATCAGTACCCTTGGCAACAAATTGGATATTACATGGACCAGTAATATTCAAGCGTTTGGCAATCTTTTTAGCGGCATCTCTGACGCGCTCCATCTGGTAAGCAGTAAGATCCTGAGGAGGCAAGACCAAAGTGGCATCACCGGAGTGAACTCCAGCCTGTTCAATGTGTTCATGAATTGCGCAAGCAATGATGTCTCCATCCTTAGCAACACCATCGAACTCTATCTCAACAGCACCCTCAATGAAATCGGAGATAACAACAGGATAATCTTGTGAAACCTCAGCAGCCTCGCTTAAGCACGCTTTGAGTTGTTCATCAGTCCAGGCCACGTTCATAGCTGCTCCACTGAGAACGTATGACGGACGCACGAGAACTGGGTAACCAACATTAGCGGCAAATTCAATGGCGCTGTCAACGCTGGTGAGCTCTCGCCATCTGGGCTGTTGGACACCAATCTCATCAATCATATCAGAGAACTTCATTCTATCCTCGGCGTTGTCAATCATTTTTGCTGGGGTTCCCAAGATTTTCACTCCTGCTTTGTCAAGAGGGATAGCCAATCCATTCGGAATTTGACCACCAACACTGACAATGATTCCCTCACTGTTATCTTTTTCGTAGATATCTCTCACGCGCTCACCGCTGAGCTCTTCAAAATACAACCTATCGCACTCATCGTAATCAGTCGAGACAGTTTCAGGGTTGTAGTTGATGACAGTAGCACTCTTTCCAATTTGACGGAGCGTACGGATAGCACTGACTCCACACCAATCAAACTCAATAGATGAGCCAATTCTGTAAGCACCGCTTCCAAGTACAATAACTCCACCATTTGATGATTCAACATCGTCTTCTGATCCATGGTATGTCGTGTAGAGGTAGTTTGTTTCGGCGGGGTATTCAGCTGCGAGAGTATCGATCTGCTTTGTTTTGGGGACGATATCGAATGACTTTCTCTTGGATCGGACGTCTTCCTCTGTGCACTTAAGGCACTCAGCGATTTGTATATCAGAGAATCCATTCTTCTTCGCCTCGAGCATCATACCGTGATCAATGTCACCAAGAGATTTGTTCTTCATGGCATCATATGTCTTAACAATGTTCTCGCATCGACGAAGGAACCAGTGATCAATCTTGGTGATGTCGTGGATTTCAGCGACAGACAAAGACTTGTCATACATGGCTTGAGCGATGGCAAAGATACGGCGGTCGGTAGGGACAGCGAGCTCCGTCAATAGCTCTTCGTGAGTAAACTTGAACTTGGGAGAATAACCAGGGTTGGATGGATCGACCATGCGAATAGCCTTTTGCAAGGACTCCTCCAAGGTGCGTCCAATACTCATAACTTCACCAACACTCTTCATGGCGGAGCCAATGTTGGTGGCAACACCTTCGAACTTCGACATGTCCCAACGGGGGATCTTGGTCACGATGTAATCCAAACTAGGCTCGAAGCATGCTTGGGTCTTCTTGGTGACGGCATTCTGAACTTCGTTCAATGGAATACCGAGCGCAAGCTTGGCGGCCACAAAGGCAAGCGGGTATCCTGTGGCTTTGGATGCCAAAGCGGAAGAACGAGACAAACGAGGATTGACCTCAATGATGCAGTATTCAAGAGACTCGGGGTGAAGTGCGTACTGAATGTTGCACTCTCCAACGATGCCGAGATGTTTCACGACCTGTGCACAAGTGAAGAAATGAAACATAATTGGTGAGATGCTAGCAAAGATAGAAGATACAGAGTGTAAGATCAAAAATGATACTCACCCTAATGGCAGTTTCACGGAGCATATGGTATTCTTCATCAGAGAGAGTTTGAGAAGGGGCCATGACAATACTGTCTCCAGTGTGGATTCCGAGAGGATCGAAGTTCTCCATGTTACAAACTGTGACACAGTTGTCATAAACATCTCTCACAACCTCATATTCGACTTCCTTCCATCCCAACATACTCTTCTCGACAAGAATCTGAGGACTAACAGCTAAAGCCTTCTTGGCATTCTCGCGGAGGTCTTTTTCGTCTACGCAAATTCCACTTCCCAATCCTCCAAGAGCAAATGCAGATCGGATCATAAGAGGGAATCCAATCGTTTTCGATGCTTCGACGGCCCCTTCGACGGAAGTCGTAGTAATAGATTGAGCGATCTTTTCATTGATTTCGTTCAACCTATCAGAGAAGAGCTGACGATCCTCAGTATCGATAACAACAGGAACTTGGGTTCCGAGCACGTGGACGCCATACTTCTCGAAAATTCCTTGATGGTACATATCGACAGCACAGTTAAGAGCAGTTTGTCCTCCCATAGAGATAACAATACTGTCTGGCTTCTCCTTCTTGATAATTTCCTCAACGAAGTCAGGAGTGACGGGCAAGAAGTATGTGTGATCGGCTTTGGTATCAGACTTGGCGTCCATGTTGGTCTGGACTGAAGCGATGTTAGGGTTCATCAAGACAACCTCAAGGCCCTCTTCTTTGAGAGCTTTGATCGCCTGGCCACCAGAGTAATCGAATTCACCAGCCTGTCCAATCGAAGTTCCTCCACTACCAAGCATCAAGACCTTCTTCACGGATGGCACTGGTGGAGCAGGCTTCCTCGCTGGGAACTGAATTGGAGCTTTGGGGTCTTTGCATGCAGCCAAGAAAGTGTCAAACATAAACGCAGTATCAGTCGGTCCGTTCCTGTACTCAGGGTGAAATTGAGCAGTGAAGTAAGGGCGGCTCTTGTGGATGAAACCTTCGTTACTTCCGTCGTTGAGGTTGGTAAACAATTCATTGTAGTCGCTACCAAGAGTAGTAGTGTCGATGTGATATCCATGGTTTTGGGAGGTAATGTAACATTCACCAGTAGCATGGTTGATCACTGGCTGGTTCTGTCCACGGTTTCCGAATGGAAGCTTCTTTGCTTCACCACCAGCGGCAATACCCAAAAGCTGGTTACCCAAACAGATGCCAAAGATAGGCTTCACTTGATCATCTGGAACGGAGATGGCTTGTCTCAACTGCTCAATCGTCTTGTCGCATGAAGAAGGATCACCAGGTCCGTTGGAAAGGAAGAGACCATCAAATTTGTGCATATCAGCAGCGAATGGGTGGTCCCATGGGACAATTGTCAATTCACACCCACGGTCCACCAATAGACGAATCATGTTGTACTTCATTCCACAGTCAACTCCCATGATTTTGATAGGGTTGCCCTCTCCGTATATCTTGACCTCCTTCGTACTAACTTCCGAAACCATGTGCCTGTTAATGTTTGGATTTCCAATCTGGGTGAAATCAGGAGCAGGAGCATTCTCATCAATCTCAATACGTCCAACCATAGCTCCCTTCTCGCGAATCTTCTTGGTAAGCATACGAGTATCAATGTCACACAAACCTGGGATACCCTCTTCTTTCAACCAGTCGCCGAGACTGGATGCAGCCTTCCAGTGGGAGTAATGGTGTGCGTAATCTTGAACGATCAAACCACTTGCGTGGATTTTGTAAGATTCGAACATGGCAGGGAGACCAAACTTGTCAACCTTCTTGCGGTCTGGCACACCATAGTTTCCAACCATAGGTGTGGTAAGAGTAATAATCTGTGGAGGAAGAAAAAGAAGGCGTTACTTGTTGAGATTATGTTTTGCATCTTTGCAGCTCTTCAATAATTTGCATGCATCTTGTTTGCTTACCTGCCCTTGGTACGAAGGATCAGTCAACGCTTCAGGATAACCAACCATTCCGGTGGTGAAGACAACCTAGACGACACATATGAAGTGCATGAACATATGTCAGATTTGTTATTCAATAAATAGATGAGAACACCAGTCAAAAGTATTGCAAACCAAATGCATTATTTTGCTTACCTCTCCATCCACAGCAGCTTCGTGAGAACCAAAACTGCGACCGACAAATTTGGAACCATCCTCCAAGTAAAGTGTTGCAAGCGCAGATGGAGGTTTGACATCATCACCACTTTGAGTGCTCATCAATCTGCTCAATGGAGACTTCGTGGAAGAAGTAGATGCCCGGTTAAGAAACGCGGCGGTTCTGCCGCTGCTGCGAGCGATCGGACGGAGCATCGACGCCATGGTTTGATGAAGTTGTAGGCTCGTAGGATCGACTTGGAACAACAATGTATCAAAAGATTTAAAGAGAGGATTGTAGGTGATTGATCGCGTCAACCACTTTGCAATTTCACCTTGGATGCTTATCGGAGTTGCTCAAATGATTGCGGTGGCTGTTAGAACCCTCTTCAAGTAGCAAGCATGCAGGAGATACCACTTGTACGTGTAGCCCGTGGTGTGCTGTGCAATGTGCGGCTCTGAAGGGTTCTTGATTTTTATGGCGCGCCAATCACTTTAGGTACCAAAGTCATAGTGACGTCATTACTGCGTATTCAGTTCCGGCACACTGCACCGGTGTTATCGCTCATTCGCTAAAAAGTGCCGGCTTCGGATGCGTTGGAAGGAAAAGAGTGGAGAGAGAGAGAGATCGCGTCGCATCATTGATTGATGTCATCATCGCCCGTCATCATCAATCATTTCAAAATGAATGCAAAATCGCAAAATCTAATCACACTTCTGTTGAGGCGTTCCTCGTTCCTCGGTGCGTTGCCTTGACACTGAACAGCTGCAGGAGGATAAATACAATAAGAGATCACTTCACATTCAATCAGAGCAGGTATTATTGCGTTGACACACTTATTCTCAAATTACTGCTTACTTATTAGCATGGTAGAGACATTAAAAGCACTGAAAGATGCAAACACATACCATTCAAAATTAAATAACAACATGCCGGGCTATTTCTTCACAGATGCCGCCGGTGGACAACATCAACCTCCAGTGGACGAGCAGGAGGTATACAACTATTACACGCAGGAGCTGCTGCCAGCTCTACTCTCTTCACTCCCAATTCTATTAGCACGCATTGCACGTGATACCGCAATCTTAATGGGGCATTTGACAACCCGATTCATCCAATTTCTGTTCCCACTTTGGTTTCGTAAATGGACTGTGGACACTCAAGCCACGATTGCACATGCAGCTAGTGAGAGTGGTGAATTCCTCTCTCAGCTTACAAACATGAAAAAGGCAAACTTTACATTTGTAGATCATCTATTACAAAAGATGGATCTGGATGGCAATGGACTCATCACGCCGAGAGATCTCAGTATCAATGCAGAAGAGATGAAGCGAGAGGTGGAGACATTGATTCATCAATACTATGGTGCATTATTGAATCAACAGCACTCCTCTTGGTATGAATGGTTCCGTACAAAGATTACAAATATAATGACGGTGGATTGGTCGTTGGGGGCGTACCTTTGGCAAACTTGTTCTGGGCTCATTATTGTGCTCATTATTACATCTATTGTTCCAGGTCGTCTTCACGGCTGGACTGGAAGGTTATTGCGCTGGCCGATATTGGGTATGGTTTATATGCTCATATCAGTAGAGCTGGTGATGTATACAATCATCAGGTTGGCAATTAGAGCGGCTGAGTGGGTGTTTGCAAGTGCCAAACATCGACAGTGGAGAAAGAACATGGCAATGGCAACTAGTTATGAAGAGTGGTACAGCTTTGCAAAGAAGTTGGATCGAAGTCAAGGACGTGACACTTGGCAAAGTAATGTAAATGATGATACGGCATACAAGTATTCGTGGCCGTTTGTTCAACAACTAATGAAGGATTTGAAGAAGGAACGAGAGAGAGGGAATGTTGTCAACGCTCTTGCAGTATTGCAGCAATGTACACGGAAGAATGTTGGGGGGATCATGAGTGAAGATATGTTCAGTTTTACCTATTGCGGCGAGCCGAAGGAATTGGTGTCGGAGTTTATAGAGGAGGTGACAACTACTCTGGAGTGGGTGACGGAGAAAGTTAGAGTACAATCCCCGATGCCTTCCGATGCTGAATTGGTCCGTAAAAAGTTGGAAATTGACCAGAAACTAAAATCCAAAACTGCAGAAGAGCATGAAAAGATGCAGTCAATCTTGGGATGGGCTACACTGACCTTCCTTGGAATCCCTCACAATGATGGCAATGATCGCGAAGAGGTGGAGTCACAGTGTACACAAAAATCGCAACACACGGAAGAGGAAGAAATGGCGAAGAATATTATGATGCGCGAGAAAATCAAGACATTCTTGAAACGTGCACGAGCATCGTATGGAAGAACTGCACTTTGTTTAAGTGGTGGCGCAATGATGGGATGTTATCATTTTGGGAGTGTCTTAGCTCTTTTAGAGGTTGGCCTCCTGCCTCACATCATATCGGGTACTTCGGCCGGTTCAGTGATTGGTGCTATGGTTTGCACACGAACAGATGAAGAACTGATGGAGGATTTGAAGCCTGAATTATTGGCTGAACACATGACGATTTTCCAAAGCTCATGGGGTGACAGGTTGAAACATTGGTGGCAGCATGGCACAATGTTCGATCAAGATGATTGGTTGAGAAGAGTGAAATTCTTCACCAAAGGTGATATGACATTCGAAGAGGCTTACAAAAAGACCGGCAGGGTACTTTGTGTTACACTTTCTGCCACGACCAAGAAAGCCCCGCCAATCCTCATCAATCACATCACTGCCCCGAATGTCACTATTTGTTCAGCATGTATCGCATCGGCTAGCGTACCCGGTTTTGTAGATCCAATGAGGCTTCATGTGAAGGATGATAATGGTGTTGTTCGCGTCCAACCAATGACAGATGAAACGTACAGGGATGGAAGTATTGATTCAGACATTCCAACAAGCGGTCTATCTGAGATGCTCAACTGTCGGTTCTTCTTGGCGGCGCAGGCCAATCCACATATTGTGCCATTCTTCTACAACAGCAAGGGTGATGTCGGTCGACCAAGTAGATGGAGTAGTGGTATGAGAGATGATTCGTGGCGAGGAGGATTCTTGTTGAGTGCGCTAGAGATGTATCTGAAAAATGACATGCGAAGCAAATTTCACTTTCTCAATGATGTAGATGTCGCGGTTGGATTCACTTCAACTATGATGGCACAGGCAACGTACAGTGGAACAACAACAATTGTTCCGGATACTTGCTTGAAAGATTATTTCTTGGTACGTTGTTTGCATGTTTCCCTTTCGCCTACATTTGCGTTTGTCAATCAACTCACAAGATGTGGATGTTGCTTTTGAAACTCCCTCCAGCTCTTTGAGGAACAGTCGGAAGATGATATGAAACGATATTTCCAAGGTGGAGCAGTGGCAGCATATCAACATGTTTCATTTTTGAAGCTTCACTATGCAGTTGCAAACACATTAGATGAATGCCTTGCAAGTCTAGAATGCGAAGAGAACACACCTGTTCCTCCTCGCCGCCGCCACTCACAGTTAATGATGAAACAAAAATCAGAGATGTTGTCTCTTCGTGGCAATTTACACTTTGCAAAGCTTGAGCCAAAGGAATTAGATGAACAATTACCCGGAAGTGGTGCGGCGACACCAACCTCTACGGAGCCCGATGATGAATACGAGGAAGGAGGGTTTGACGGCGTCGATTGTGCATACGGACCAGGGCGGCGACCACCCTTCTTTGGGGAAAAGAAGCATCAGTAAACAATTAAATGAATGTGAATAAAACTGTAATCTACATTATCTAATCTCTACCTACACAATACCGTCGCCCGAACCGGAGCGCATAAGTGGTCCGATAATATGCGCAAATGGGTTGGGATCACTATGTTGAATGGGCTCGTCAAATTCGTCTTCTTCATCGCCTTCATTCATTGGGTAATCTAACTCAATTTCCTCCAAAGAACATTCGGATCGCTCAGTCATCATATCATCGTCATCTTCATACTCAACGCTCCTTGCATCCAACCCGAGAACCTCATCCAACTCATTAGGTTGTTCCAACTCGCTCAACACTTGCACTCGGATTGGAGTTTCGTCTTTGTAGTTGTCCCCAAGCGCGAAATGGTTTTCAAGTTTTCTGTGGGTACGCTTTCGCATTCGACGATAAGAGAGTAATCCAATAATCAAGGCCGCACATGTAAGGGAGATCAGTACTGTGATGGAACCTCCTAGTTGATTCGTTTCTACTGTTGATCCTGTGTTGCTTTGTGTGATGGTTTCAATTGGGATAGCTTCTTTGGATGCAGATTCCAAGTCAATCAATGTGTTGTCAGGAGCAGGAGGAGCATTTTTAGAGGGCGGCTGATCTTGGACAGGAGGAGCATTGTTAGAGAGCGGCTGATCTTGGACTGGAGGAGTCTTGTCATGATGGGTAGGAGCCTCAGCTTGTACATTTTCGTTTGTCACTGGTAGGTTTGATTCGTTTGACTCTTTTGAGTGGTTGAGAGGGGCTACAGGCTCTTCCTCTGAAGGAGGTGCTGGTGCAGCGAGAGCAACGTCTTCGGTAGATGTCTTATTTTCTTCCGGATCATTTTGCTCGGTGGTTTCTTCTGCTTCAACCTCCTGTGATTCCTCTGCTTCGATCTCCTGCGATTCTTCTGCTTCAACCTCCTGTAATTCTTCTGCTTCAGTCTCCTGCGATTCTTCTGTTTCAACCTCCTGCGATTCTACTGCTTCAACCTCTTGCTCAGAAACATCAAGAGGTTTTGTTCTGAGGAATTCACAATGGTCGCCTTCAAACTCTGGTGGACAAGCGCATCCTTTGTGCCTGAAATAAATTGAGACAAATGGGTAAGACTAGTGAGTATGCTGAACACATGCAGTATACTTGCACGTCAATACATATCTCATACTCACGTAGAATAATCATTGCTTTCATCGAAATGGACACCACGATAAATATTTGATTGGCAAAGCCCACCATTGGTACAGAATGACCTATTTTTGATATCTCCTTGTCCACAATATGAGGTGGCCGGCTCACGACACATCTTTCCTGCGAATGTGCTAATCAAGTCTCCATAGCTACAATCACAGTAGTATTCGCCTGTCTTCTCGTCAAGGGCACACGGAACACCATTATGACATTTCAGATCAGTGCTGCATTGTTCTATCCTGTTTTCACAAGATATGCCGCTATATCCTGGAGCGCAGATGCATGTTTGGATGAGACCACCCCTTGCGAAAGTATCGATGAGAGTAGATTTATCCGATGAGATATAATTGCAGTAGCCCCCATTCAGACAATTAAGCTGGCAAGCAGGGATAGACGACATTGTATTGCTTGTTGCACCGGGGCAATAATGAATATGATCAGCGTGCTGTCTCCGGCGCTGTTTGTTAGGAGTAGTTCTATTGCACAGCCGTATCCGTTTGCCATTGGTGGCAGAAGAGTTTGCCGTTCATTTGATTGATATTCAAATTTTGATAACGGTTTTATAACGGTTGTGTCAGTTACAGTGTTACATGTTACGGCACGGGTGATAAGTCGTAACATCTCATATCATCAATTCCAAATTCGTTGTTGAATGATGTTGTATTGTGTAGATTGATACACCTCGCTTTAGCAGCCGTCTCCAGCGAAACATGACGTCCATGTATTATTGTTTCGTTTCCTTCATTATTGTCGTCTCCCTATTTCATCATCGGATTGCTTTTGCCGATGGCTCTAGTATTGGTAGCCGACACAGTTATTCACTGACGACGTTCGATCCATCAGGTAATTTAGATCAGGTTGGGAGAGCAGTACGTGCTTCAATGCTGGGTGCTCCAGTAGTCGCGCTCTCGATTCCTTTGTCATCTGAAACGATAGTGACAACGACTGATTCAGAATCGAGTGCAACGCCTCCAGAAGAAGGCATCTACATATGTATCCCTCTCCGCTTTCTTGGGACAACTTCACCACTCATTATTGATGATGGAACTCCACGCATAGTCCCAATATCATCATCTATATGTATATGTCACACTGGAGTCGGTGCTGATGGGCGAGCATTGTGTGATATTGCAGTCAGGCTAGCATTGGATTATAGATATGTGTATGGAGAAGAAATCTCTCTTGAAGAATTACTCGAGGCATTAGCTGAAAAGGTTCAGGAAATGACAATGAAAGCAGGAGCACGCCCTTATGGATGTGCATTGTTAGTGGCATGTCTGGGGAGTGGGAATGTAGATGGGGGTGATAAAGGGAGGGAGGCGACCATGTATCGCATAGACCCAAGTGGATCCGTAGAGTTACTCAATGCAAACCTCGATTTCAAATCAGAGAATGAAAGGAGATCATCAGTTGCATTCCTTGGGAAATGGAATAGCCAAAAGGAACAGGATTTAAGAAGTCAACTCGATTCTCAACAATATACAACTGAGCAGCAAGTACAAGATGCATTGATCAGTGCTGTTGAAGAAACTGATGATTCTACGCCTACGCAATCCGCACTAAATGAAGAAAAAAGTAGCCAAACATTTCTGTATGCTTCGTTTACTCACAAGGGTGGGCTGGGGATATCTCGGATTACTAGAGAAACACGTGGAGATGACGTAACAAGCACCTCTGTTTAACTTCCTTTAATGAATCAATCAAGGGTTGTCACTATCGTACTTTGTACAAATTGAAAACATTCTATTCATCTCATCTTCTTCGTATGCCAGTCATCTATCCCCTCTTTTCGGAACCATTTCTGCACTATCCGCTCTTCACAATCCAACAATTCATTCTTCTTGCTACCACACATTTTGTGGCATCCATTTTTAGTATCTTCGCTGTGAGAGTGAGAGTCTCCTTTGTCTCCATCCTCGCTTGATTCATCACCGTCGCATTCCATAATGCATATCTGGTAAACAGCATTTCTCTTCAAACATGTGTAATTTATTTCCCCGTATGCAGCTTTCACCGTCGATAAGCAATCACTAATATCATCTCTAATATCATCACAGTTGGCATCGTTAGCATCACCGCCGCCACACTGCTCTTGGAATTTCAGTCGGAAAGTATTGCAAAATCTAGAATTTTGTTCTGGGTGTATTATTAGGCTTTGAATAGAAGGGCCATTTAGTGAATTGTATGGGAGGAAGAATGTCATCATGCATCCAACCAAGCTGCCCCCGAGGAGAAGGAGTTTGGATGATTCTTTGCTGCTCATGATAAAATCAAATTGAATTGAATTGAGCTCGGCTTGTGTTCACTCCCCAATCAGGACTGTTATATACAATGTGTGTATATATAGTCTGCGAGCTAAGTAAGTACTCCTATGATGAGGCCGTTGCCATATTGCTTTCCATCTTATTCCATCTGCCATATTGATTTTTCAAGAGCGGACAAGTTGTTCCAAGTGGGCGCTTTGCACTCCTCTACACGCCCACGTAC
>Ga0209652_1002071_pt1 | contig 15837 bp, 15 predicted proteins | sample SaaInl74LU_5_DNA_FD_184641 | JGI IMG/M metagenome (GOLD analysis project Ga0209652, IMG submission 184641) | Marine microbial communities from expanding oxygen minimum zones in the Saanich Inlet - ESP_74LU_5_DNA (SPAdes) (version 2) | ecosystem: Environmental > Aquatic > Marine > Intertidal zone...
GCGCCTGTTGAGGAAGCGCGCGCTCAAGGTCGCGTACAGCGTCCATCACGCGCTCTGCAGCCTGGGCATAGGCAGCGCGTGCAGAGAGACCGTCAGAGGTCCAAGCAGGGGATACGACGATCACCTCACCTTTGACGCCATCCAGAACGGCTGTGACTGTCGGGCGCAGGAGTACGGCATCAGGCAGCCCGAGCGTATCTTCGGGGATATTTGGCAGATGTTCGACAAGGCGGATCATGTCATATCCGAGGTACCCAAAGAGGCCAGCCGAAGCGGCGGGCAGATCTTCGGGCATCTCGATCCGACTTTCATCGAGTAGCGCGCGCAGATTGGCGAGCGGATCGCCAGGCTGCTCTTCAAAGGCGCTTTCATCAAAACGCGCTTGCCGATTGAGGCGACTTTTAGTGCCATGGCATTGCCACACGAGATCAGGCTTCATCCCGATGATGGAGTAGCGTCCACGCACTTCGCCGCCTGTCACAGACTCTAGCATAAAGGCGTTCTTGGCGGCGCCTGTGAGCTTGAGCATGAGGGAGACAGGCGTATCTAGATCCGCTGCGAGACGGGTATAGACCAGCTGGTTCTGGCCCGTAGAAAAGCCCTGCTCGAAACTTGTGAAAGACGGGGTCAGCTCCACGAGATATGCCTTTTTGTTTAGAACTGGGTGTTCACCGCATTGATCGCGGCTTCGTCCAGTGTGATGGGCATCCGCGACTGAATGTCGGTCACGAACATGTTGTAGATGTCTTGCGCCAAATCGTTTTCATACTGGCTTTCCAGCAGGCTGAGCGTGCTGGCGAGCTCGGGATCGGCGACATCGGGGGCGATAATCATATCAAGCTGCAGGAGCGCCACGGTATCTGCGCCACGTACAACCGCTGTATCGCCCTGAGCGGCAAGTGCGAAGGCCTCAACCAGAAGAGAGGGGGGCGCATCGGCGAGGAACTCGGCCCGTGTGAGGCCGCTTTCGACGCGCGGTGTAACCTCAAGCGAGGTAAAGACACGGCCTTCTCCGAGCTCAGCTGCGAGTGCATCAGCTTTGCCCTCAAGGGCGTTCAGAAGACGCAGGCGGCGCTCGTCTTCAATGACCTCTGCACGAACCGCGGAAAGCGGCTGTTCGGCAGCGGGCTCTTCTGCGTCAAGGCGCAGGGCAATCAGGCCGCCGTCGTCCAGCTCGATGATTTCGGGGAAGTCCTCTAGTGTGATCCGGTTGGCGGCTTCGCGGAAGGCAGCATAGCCTGCGGGCGTCGCTTCGGCCCGATCATGCCATTCGATCATGCCGAGTTCCATCATGGTTTCGGCGGCGAGTTCTTCCAGCGTTGCGCCAGCGGCAAGCAGGTCTTCGTAAGATTCGCGTTCAGTGTCGATCAGGCGTCTGGCTCGGCTTTGGGCGTATTCGTCCCGCAGCTCGTCCGCGACATCTTCAAAGCTTGTTTCTACAGCAGACAAAACACCACTGATACGGAAGAGGGCAGGGCCAAGGTCTGTCTGGAGCGGCCCGACAATATCGCCTGAGGCGGCTGCAAATACTGCATCGCCAGCGCCCTCAAGTTCGGCCAGGCTGACGTCACCCATGTCGATGTCGTTGAGGGTGAGGCCGCGCTCTGCTACGATATCTTCAAAGCTTGCGCTGCCAGCCGCGATTGCATCTGCTGCGGTCTGGGCTGCGTCTTCGGCGGGGAAGACAAGCCGCTCGACAAGGCGCCGCTCCGGACGGTTGAGCTCTGCGGCGCGCTCGTTGAAGAGTTGCTGCAGTGTTGTTTCATCGATTTCAACAGTTTCAATCATCTGCTCTGGCGTGAGAATCGCGAACGTAATTTTGCGCAAGAAAGGTGTTTTGTAATTCGCTGAGTTTTCGCTGTGGAAAGCGACGAGCTCTGCCTCGGTGGCCTCTGGCAGGGGTGCGTCGAGCATGGTCTCGTCGAGGATCGCCCACGTAAAATCACGCTCTTCACCTATGAAGTTGATGATTGTGTCAGCATAACTGGCTGTGGAGCGAATATTGCTGAAGAGGGCTGTTTGGACAATTCCTCGGGCCATTTCTTCGCGTACGATCTCTTCATACTGACGCTCTGTAAGGCCGATTTGCTGAAGTCTGAAACGGTAGTCATCGCGGTTGAACTGTCCGTCGATGCCTTTGAAGGCGTCTGTTTCAACAATCTGACGGGCGAGGCGCTCGTCTCCTACAGAGAGGCCGAGAGCAGCGGTTTCAGCGTCCAGAGAGCGCGTGGCAATAAGCTGTGAGAGCACGAGGCGGTCAAGCTGTTGGGCTTGGGCTTCAGCAAAGCTGAGCGCGTTGCCAGACGCCGAGCTTTGGCCCTGCAGCATCTGGCGCAGAGCACGGCTGTAGCTCTGGGTGGTGATCTCTTTGTCTCCGACTGCGCCAACAGTGCGCACGGAGCCGCCAAGGTTGGTTATTCCGAAACCACCGAGGCCCAAGATGAGCATCGCCATCAGGATCCAGACCAAAGTTTTGGTTGTCTTACCACTCGCGCTCATCACGCTCTCCTCATGCCCAATTCTTGAAGGCAGTGTCTAAGGGTTTGCTCGCGCGGGAGCAAGGCTCAAGCGCGGGTCTTTTCCAGCCTGTCAAACAAGGTTTTGACACCCGCAGCATCCACATTGGCAAAAGCAATGCGCAGTTCTTGTGCGCCTGATGCGTCACCCTCGGGGCGGAACATCGTCCCTGGCAGGCACAAGATGCTTTGTTGGCGAACAAGCTCTTGGGCGAGCGCATCGGAGGCCAGCTCAAAGGGGTGGGCCAAATAGGCAAAGTAAGCACCAAGGCCGAGTAGATGCCATCCCTGCGCTTCAAGGCGGGGGAACTCTGCCTCAATGGCGGAGCGGCGCGCAAGGATTTCGGCGCGCTCACCCGCGAGCCATTGGCTCAGGTTTTGCATCCCCCAAAGTGCACCACGCTGACCGAGCTGGTTGGGGCAGATCGTGACTGTATCCAGAAACTTCTCAACTTCGGCCAAACGTGCTTTGGACGCAATGATTGCGCCGACGCGGTGACCCGTGAGGCGATAGGCTTTGGAAAAGGAATAAAGCTGGATCAGTGTGTTCTGCCAGCCGTGCCGCGAGAACAGGTCATGCGGCGCGCCTGTGCGACTGTCAAAGTCACGGTAGGTTTCATCGACAATCAGAGCGAGGCCGTGCTCTTGGGCCAGATCATAGAATGCACCGACAAGCTCTGCGGGATATTCCACGCCAGCGGGATTGTTTGGTGTGACAAGCGCAATTGCGCGGGTGCGCGGCGTGATCAGAGCGCTTGCCGCGTCGGGATCAGGCAAAAGGCCTGAGCCAGCGGGCAGGGCCACTGTACGCACGCCTGACATATCTAGCCACATCTTATGATTGAAATACCACGGCGTTGGCAGGATCACCTCGTCGCCTTCGGCGCAGAGTGTGGCTATGGCGGCGGCAAAGGCCTGATTGCAGCCTGATGTTATTGCAACCTCGCCTTCGGCGATTTCGCCATTGTAAGCAGCGCGCCACTGCTGGGCGACTTCGGCCCGCAGAGCTGGCAAGCCGAGCGTCGGGCCATAGAGGTGCGTTTCAGGCTCTGTGAGGATCGCTTCTGCCATCGCTTCACGCATAGACGCTGGCGGGGGCGCGGTTGGCGCTGCCTGGCTGACGTTGATCAGGAGCCGTTCGGGCGGAAACACCACGCCGTCAAGCCAGCGCCGTGCTTCCTGCACGGGGGGTGGGAAAGTTGTTGCGGTGCGTGGCTGTGTCATGTGGCGGATCCTGTTGTGATGTGGGAGCCTGCTGCGGGGAGACGTTTCAGGGGTAACGCGCTGACAAGTATGAGTATTTTCTGCGCTTGAATAGCCCCCGCGCTGTGTCCCGCAGGGGCGGAAAAGTCAGGTGTTAGTCTTTGCCGCGATAGGGCTCAACATATTGCAGTGCCATATCCCAAGGGAAGAAGATCCACGTATCTTGGCTGACGCCTGTGATAAAGGTGTCGGCCTGTTTTTCGCCTTCGGGCTTGGCATAAACGCAGGCAAAGTGAGCGTTGGGGTAAAGTGAGCGCACAAGCTCGAGTGTTTTGCCGCTGTCCACGAGATCGTCCACAACAAGGATGCCTGTGCCATCGCCCATCAGGCTGGCTTCTGGCGCTTTGAGGACTTCGGCCTCGCGGCGCTGGTCGGCTTTGCCGCCGCCCGAGTGATAGGACTTGACCGAGATTGTATCAACTGTACGGATGTCCAGTTCGCGCGCGACGATCATGGCAGGGGCCATGCCGCCACGTGTGACGGCGACAACAGCGCGCCATTGACCGTCATCAGGACCTTTGCCGTCTAGCCGCCATGCGAGCGCACGGCTGTCGCGGTGAATCTGGTCCCAAGAGATGTGAAAACCTTTTTCGTGGGGCAGGCGGTCTGTCATGGTGGCGATTCCTTTGTGGATTTATTTGGAAAAGATGAGGCGCAGCGCGAGAGCACCTAGAATGAGGGCTGCCACACGATCAAACATAGGCTTGAGGCGCAGATATCCTGCGCGAGCGGCTGAGGTGGAAAGTGCAATCGCAAAGAGGGTGTAGACGGTCCACTCGATGAGCAAATGATTGAGTGCAATGCTGGCTTTTGCTGCGAGGCTCATGTCTTGTGGGAAGATGACCAAGAGCACGGCAGAAGCGAATATCACAGACTTCGGATTGCCCATGTTTACGGCAAAGCCCGTTAAAAAGGCTCGACGCAGTTTAGGCGCATCGGCGGACGAAGGCGGCAGAGGCTTGGAGGCGTCTTTCCACATGCCATAGGTAATATAGAGCAAGTAGAGCGCCCCGCCCGTTTTGAGCAGTGCATAGGCCCATGGAAAGAGCTGAAAGACACCCTCAAGGCCCAAAAGAGCGAGACCTGTCCAAAGAGCAGCCATCGTACCGAGACCGAGCCCTGTGATTATGCCTGCCATGCGGCCTGATGTGAGCGTGGTTTTAAGAGCCAAAAGGAGGGCTGGGCCAGGGCTGGCCATAGAGGCCAGCAGCGTCAAATTGAACGCGATGATGTGGCCCAGCTCCATGGCTTAGTCTTTGCGACCAGTCACAACGTCAATGTCAGGCGCATCGACGGCTTTCATCCCGACGACATGGTAGCCTGCGTCAACGTGAAGGTTTTCGCCTGTCACGCCTGATCCAAGATCAGAGAGCAGATAGAGCGCAGATTTGCCGACATCGTCGATTGTCACGTTGCGGCGCAGCGGTGAGTTGAGCTCGTTCCACTTGAGGATGTAGCGGAAATCACCGATGCCGGACGCAGCAAGCGTCTTGATCGGGCCAGCCGAAATCGAATTGACGCGGATGCCGTCTTTGCCGAGGTCTTCCGCAAGATATTTGACCGAAGCTTCCAGAGCAGCTTTAGCGACGCCCATGACGTTGTAATGCGGCATAACCTGTTCGGCGCCGTAATATGTAAGCGTGATGGCGGAGCCGCCCTCAGACATCATCTTCTCGGCGCGCTGCATGATCGCTGTGAAGGAATAGACCGAGATGTCCATGGTCATTGTGAAGTTGTCGCGGCTCGTCTCGACATAGCGGCCGCGAAGCTCGTTTTTGTCAGAAAAGCCGATGGCGTGAACCACAAAGTCGAGCTTGCCCCATTCTGCTTTGAGGGTTTCAAAAAGCGCGTCCATCGAGGCTTCGTCGGCGACATCGCAGGGCACAACAAGAGACGAGCCAAGCTGTGCGGCGAGAGGATTGACCCGCTTGAGCAGGGCATCGCCTTGATATGAGAAAGCTAACTCGGCGCCCGCATCGGCGCAGGCCTTAGCGATCCCCCAAGCAATCGACTTGTCGTTTGCCAGGCCCATGATAAGCCCGCGCTTGCCTGCCAAAAGCTGATTTGACATCTATATCTCCGCCCTGATGAACAATTGTTAATGAGTTATTGACGTCTTTAGGCGATTGCCTAGGGTGCTTCAAGTCTCAGGGCTTGAAAGGCAAAGGAAATACCATGACAGACAGAACAGGACTCTTTGCTGGCGATGATCCGTTTGCGATTGCGCAAACGTGGTTGAGCGAGGCTGAAACGACAGAAATCAATGATCCCAATGCGATAGCTTTGTCGACAGTGGATCCAGACGGGCTGCCCAATGCGCGGATGGTTCTGCTCAAAGAGATCGAAGCGGATGCTTTTGTGTTTTACACCAACTATGGCTCAGCAAAGGCTCAGGAATTGGATGCAGCGGGCAAGGGCGCTTTTGTAATGCATTGGAAGTCTTTGCGCCGACAAGTGCGTGTGCGTGGGCTGATCAGTAAGGTCGAAGGGCCGCAGGCTGACGCCTACTACAAGTCGCGTTCTCTGAAGAGCCGTTTGGGGGCTTGGGCGTCGGATCAATCGCAGCCGCTGAGCTCCAGAACGAGCCTAATGGCCAAGGTTGCAAAGATCACGGCAGAAAAAGGCACGAATCCCGAACGGCCGCCGTTTTGGGGCGGGTATCGTATTGCGCCGCTTGAAATTGAGTTCTGGGCAGATGGTGCTTTTCGGTTACATGACCGATTTCGCTGGCGGCGGGCAGATACTGGATCAGCGTGGGAAATACTGCGTCTAAATCCGTGATTTAGCTGTTTTGAATATTTTGCGGCCTCAAATGATTTGACGTGTTATTTCACATTATTTTTTGAAAATTGCACTTTTTTGGTTGAATTAATCAACCGTTTACCCGCATGAAACGTATGGGGACGGAGTGTAATGGACAGGAAAGTAGATTTTGATAGTGGAAGACGTATTGTTAGTTCGCGGCAGCGTGAAGTGGTTTGATCCTGTAAAGGGATTTGGCTTCGTAGTTGCTGATACAGGCGGACCAGATATCTTGTTGCACGCCAACGTGTTGCGTAACTTCGGGCAAAATTCGATCGCTGATGGCGCTCGGATAGAACTGAGTGCGCAGATTACAGAACGCGGCGTACAGGCGATAGAAGTGCTTGAGATCGAGCCACCAGTGAACACTGGCGAGCCGGCATTGGCTGACTTTGAGGATATTGACCCTGCGATCATCGCGGCGGCCACTCTCGAAGCCGCACGTGTCAAATGGTTTGATAAAAGCAAGGGTTTTGGCTTTGCAAATGTCTACGGCAAGGACGATGATGTGTTTGTACATATCGAAGTGCTCCGCCGCTCAGGCTTTGCTGACCTTCAGCCAGGTGAGGCGGTTGCGATCAAAGTGATTGATGGCAAGCGTGGGCGCATGGCAACGGAGGTTTGCTCTTGGGAAAGCGCGATCTAAACCTGAAGACACCCATGAAAACGCAAGGGGCGGCCATATTGGCCGCTCTTTTCTTGTATTTAACGCTTGCTGGCAGTGCTTTGGCTGCAAAGTGCAGTGACGATACTGTTGATTTGCGCGGGCCTTGGGGCACTGCGCGTTTTACCGTAGAAATAGCAGATACGGAGCGCGAGCGCGCTATTGGTTTGATGCATCGTGAAAACCTGCCGCGTGGAGCCGGGATGTTGTTCGTCTATGAGGCACCTGCCGAACTGGCCTTTTGGATGCGTAATACGCTCATTGAGCTTGATCTCTTGTTTGCAGATGAAACAGGGCGCATCATTCACATTCATAATCGCGCACAACCCCTTGATGAAACGCTGATAAATAGCAATGGTAGGGCGCTTGCCGTACTGGAGATCAATGGTGGATTGGCCGCGCTCTATGGCGTTAAGGTCGGCAGCGAAATGCGCCATGTCATCTTTGATCAAACCTCTGCTGCTTGGCCTTGTGACTCCTAAACGAACCTGTTTGGACTTTTGAAGGAGACAAAAAAAACGCCCCAGCAGCGAGCTGGAGCGTTTTTAGATTTACAGTTTTAAGGGTGCTCAGCCGCGACGGCGCCCACCTGTGCGGCCCGCGCGGCCACGGCCTTCTTGGCCCGCTTTGGGGGCAACGCGGTTGAAATTGATCCACGCTGCTCCACCGTCATCATTGTTGGTAAGGAAGTTGGCGGCACGAATGGCCTCCATTTCCTTGCCTGCGCGCGGCTTCGTTGAGCCAAGACCGAAGAGCTGACAGAAGGTTTCGTCATCCATATCTGCTGGAAGAACAAGGCCAGAGGCCTCAACTTCGGCGCGCTTTTCAGCGATTTTGGTCGGGCCAACGGGAATGGCCACAGGGTTCATAATTGCCGATGTCATGCCCGCAGTGATCGCCATAGGCAAGAAGGCGTTGTTGATACCGTGTCGGTTTGGCAGGCCAAAGGAGATGTTGGAGGCGCCACAGGTCGTGTTTACACCCAACTCTTCGCGCAAGCGGCGCACGAGCGTGAAGACCTGTAGGCCAGCTGTCCCCATTGCACCGATGGGCATAACGAGTGGATCGACCACGATATCATGCGCAGGGATACCGAAATCGGCAGCGCGTTCTACGATCTTCTTGGCGACGGCAAAGCGCACATCGGGGTCCTCTGAAATGCCTGTATCGTCATTTGAAATGGCCACAACGGGCACATTGTACTTTTTCACGAGCGGCAGAACGAGCTCGAGGCGCTCTTCCTCGCCGGTCACAGAGTTCAGCAGGGGGCGGCCTTCGGCGGCGGCGAGGCCAGCTTCCAGTGCGCCAGGAACAGAGCTGTCGATGCAGAGCGGAGAATCTGTGACTTCCTGCACTTTTTCAATCAGCTCGCGCATCAGCGTTGGCTCAACGAAGTTGTTGTCTGCATAGCGGGGGTCTTCGGCCATTTTGCCTGAGAACACGGCGCCCGAGTTGATATCAAGGATGGTTGCACCAGCCGCAACTTGGGCGATGGCGTCGGCCTGAACGCGGGTAAAGTCGCCGCGCTCCAGCTCTTCATTGAGCACTTTGCGTCCTGTCGGGTTGATGCGCTCCCCGATCACTGTGAACGGCTGGTCAAAGCCGATGATCGCGGTTTTGGTTTTAGATTCGATGATTGTTCTTGTCATGTCTGCGCTTTCTTATGCTTGGTTTGCCAGGGCGTTCGCAGGAACGCCGGAAGCGCCGCCGTTGTCCGTTGCCCATGTGGCGTTTGTTTTGATGCCGCCGAGCGGGAAGAAGTGGACCTGCTCGATGTTAAAGTCGGGATTGGCCGCTTTGTGAGCGGCAAGTTCGGCCAGAACCTCTGTCGGCTCGTAGGGCAGAAGCAGCTTGGTGACATCCATCGCGCGCTTTTGCAGCACTTTGAGCGATGGGCCGACGCCACAGGCGATGGCGAATTTGATCAGCGTTTGTAGTTTGGCAGGGCCAGCGATCCCGATATGGACGGGGATATCAACACCTGCGGCTTTAAGGCCATTGGCCCATTCGATGATTGGACCAGCTTCAAAGGCAAACTGTGTGGCCAGCGCCATTCTGGCATCGGTGCGCTCAGAGAATTTCTGTTTCCATTGAAGCGCTTCTTCGACGTTTTTGTGGGAACCGTCTTTGTCGATGTCCTTGTTGCCCTCCGGGTGGCCTGCGACGTGAAGGCGCGTGAAGCCAGCTTTGTCAAAAAGGCCGCTTTCGAGGAGCTGCATTGAAGAATGGAACGCACCGTGCGGTTTGTCGACGCCGCCTGCAAGGAGGAGCGCTTGTTTCACGTTGGCTTCGCCTTGATACATCGCGATCCAGTTGGCGAGCATGGCTTCGTCGTGAATGATACGGGCTGGAAAATGCGGCATGACATCAAAACCCTCGGCATTGATGCGCGCAGCTGTTTCGACCATTTCTTCAATCGGCGTGCCTTCGATATGGGCGATATAGACGCGTGTCCCTGCTGGAAGGATTTCGCGGAAATCCTCGACTTTGGATGCGGTACGCGGCATCACCTCGATGGAATAGCCTTGCAGGAAAGCTTCCATCTGGGCAGGGTTGGCCGAGGCGGTGGCTGTGTCAGCCGTTTTTTTGCGGAAATTGAGCAGTGCCATCATGGCCTCCCTGATGTTCATGAGCGTCTAAGCCCAGCCTTCGTTTGCGATCAGCGCTTTGATGCGCTCCTTGTCGTATTCTGCATCTATGCGTGCCGCTTCTGAGGCGGCGATGTCGTCAGGCTCACCTTCGACTGTGAAAGGCTCAGCCTTGCGCCATTCTGCCATGTAGGCGTCACTGTCTTCTGCGCCGATTTTCATAGCGGCACGGTCGATCGCCTGCTCGAAGCGTTCGGGCAGGGGGGCTTTGGAGCCACGGCGGCCTTTGCCAACGATGACTTGGGCCGGAATGTCGCGCCAGTAAACGATTGTGACGTCGGGCATGTATGATTCCCTTTCCTCTTTGATGATCAGGTCTAAAGGACGCTTGGCGCCCCGCAGCGCCCATTTTCGACTTTGCGGCGCATTTGAGCGACCTTGCGCATATTTCATAACAAAAATGAACGGGGGCGCCGCTTGGACGCCCCTGAAAAATCTTCATGGTTTTGATGAGGATCAGCCGATGATCCCACCATCTTCGCGGCGCACCGCAATAATGGCCGAGCGCGGGACATCGGTCATGTCGGGCCATTTGCTGCCACCGTCTTCGGCTGGGTGCTGTATTCCGACAAATATTGTGCGACGATCAGCGGACCATGACAGCCCTGTGACCTCGCATTCGTTGGGACCGACAAGACAGCGGTGGGTCTCGCCAGTTACAGGGTCGCCCGCGAGCATTTGATTGTTCCTCTGACTTGCAAAGTCATCTGCGTTGGGGTGGTTTCCATCGGTTTGAATCCAGAGCAGGCCAGCCACGTTAAAGGCAAGGCCATCAGGAGAGTTAAACATATTCCCTGTGGAGAGGTTGTCGGAGCCCGCACGCGCGTCTTGGTGGACGTCTGGATTGCCAGCCATCACGCAAAGATCCCATGTGAAGCCTTGAGCCTCGAATGAAGGGTTTGTGACGTTGGGATGATACGTGAAACCCCTTGCAGAAGGTTGGTGTGCAGCATAGTTTGAAGGCAACACGAAATGGAGGGCGTAACGATGACGCCCAAGCGTCCCAAAGGTGCGGGCGCTCCCTTGAAAACGGTTGAGAGCCCCGCGCCGAAACCGCTCGATTCTGGCCCGCTGTATGCGGCGCTGGATCTGGGCACGAACAGTTGCCGTATGCTGATTGCCCGACCGTCGGGCAGCCAGTTTCATGTGGTCGACAGCTATTCTAAATCTGTGCAGCTCGGGCTTGGCCTTGAGAGCACAGGGAAGCTGTCGCGTAGCTCGATGCAGCGCACGATTCAGGCGCTGAAAACCTGTCAGCAGAAATTGAAACGTCATAAGGTGCGCAAGATGCGGCTTGTGGCGACAGAGGCCTGCCGCCGCGCCCAGAATTCTGCCGAGTTTCTTGCCAAAATCAAACGCGAAACCGGATTGGTGCTGGATATCATTCCTGCGGAAGAGGAAGCACGGCTGGCTGTGATCTCTTGTGCTCCCCTTGTGAGCCCGAAGACCGAGCAGTTGCTTGTCGTCGATATTGGCGGCGGTTCGACCGAGCTGGTCTGGATTGATCTGTCTGATGTGCCCAAAAAGCAGCGCGCCAAGGCGATTATGCGCATGCACCGCGGCTTTAGTCATCAGGTCGGGAATGAGCCTGTGGCCAAGGTTGTTGATTGGATTTCTGTGCCTTTGGGCGTGGCCACGCTTAAGGATCAGTTTGAAGATGTTGAGGACGATGCCGCGCGCTTCGCTTTGATGAGCTGGTTTTTTGAAGAAAATCTCGCTGATTTCACGCCCTATCAAGATGTGCAGCAGCGCGAACGCTTTCAGATTGTGGGGACATCGGGCACTGTAACGACAGTGGCGGCGAGCCATCTGGGCCTCAAGCGCTACGACCGCACGAAAGTAGACGGGTTGCGGATGAACTCTGAGGAAATTGATACAGTCATTCGCGACTACCTTGCGCTTGGACCAGAAGGGCGCAGGCTTGATCCACGGATCGGGCAGGACCGTCAGGCGTTAATTATGTCGGGGAGCGCTATTTTGCAGGCTTTGCTGCGCTGCTGGCCGACCGACCGGCTCAGTGTGGCCGACCGCGGCCTGCGCGAAGGACTGCTCTATGCGCAGATGAGTGCGGATGGTGTCTTGGAGGACGGGCCTTTTTAGGCTAGAGCGAAAACATGGCAAAAAAACCAGACGGAAAAAACACTTCGGGGCGCGGACAACGTGAGCTGAAAGTCAAGGTCAAGACGGCGCGCGGGCGACGCAGCTCTTCCACGCGTTGGCTTCAGCGGCAGTTGAATGACCCCTACGTAAAACGCGCGCAGGCCGAAGGGTATCGCGGGCGCGCAGCGTTTAAAATCATGGAGCTAGATGATAAGTTTGGTTTTCTTGCTCCTGGTGCGCGGGTCGTTGACCTTGGGTGTGCGCCGGGTGGTTGGCTGCAAGTGGCGGTGCCACGCGTGAATGCGATTGGCGAGAAGCCGGGGCCTATCGGCACGCTCTTGGGCGTTGATTTACAGGTGGTTGAACCAATTGTAGGCTGTGAAATACACCAACTTGATTTTATGGACGACGGCGCGGACGATCAGGTCAAGGAATGGCTTGGCGGTAAGGCCGATGTGGTGATGTCGGATATGGCGGCGTCGAGCTCAGGGCACAAACAAACCGATCACTTGCGTATTATCTCGCTTTGCGAAGCAGCTGCTTACTTTGCGTTTGATGTCCTTGAAGACGGTGGGACCTTCGTTGCCAAGGTTCTGGCTGGGGGCGCGGAAGGCGAGTTGCAGAAGCTATTGAAGCAGAAGTTTACCAAAGTGGTGAACGTGAAGCCACCCAGCTCTCGTTCTGACAGCTCTGAAAAATTCGTTATTGCAACTGGCTTTAGGGGCTAAAGCTCATCTGGAGGCGTAAAGGCTTTGCTGTGCGGAGGCGATGAAGCCTTGCACATCATTCGGCCCTTGCGCTTCTAGCGTTGATGCTGGAGCTGTTGCTTGCGCCAGATTATGCTGGCGGATCAGCTCAAAGAGCCGCGCGTGGCGCGCAGTTTTTGGAACGCAGGTCATAGGCAGAGCCCTCACAGCTAGATGCCCACACCCAAGCCGATAGCGCTTAACATGTCGCTAAAATGGGGCGAAAATGGTCCCTAACTTTTGTTTTTTTTGTGATGTTTTGCCGCTAGGGGATGTTACGTGAGCTTTTCAGCTGGTTTTCATTTGATGAATGCGCGCTCATAACAGTGTGCAAAGGGTGGGCGACATGTCAGAGACAATCAGCGATATCTTTATCATTGGCGGCGGTGTGAACGGATGCGGGATTGCCCGCGACGCGGCTGGGCGCGGGCTGAGTGTTACGCTTGTAGAGCAGGGCGATCTGGCGTCTGGTACATCCTCAGCCTCGACGAAGCTTTTTCATGGTGGGCTGAGATATTTAGAGTATTTTGAATTCCGTCTTGTGAAAGAAGCCTTAAAAGAGCGGGAAGTGTTGCTAGGTATGATACCGCATATCAGCTGGCCAATGCGCTTTGTCCTGCCGCTCAGCAAAGATATGCGCTTTGACGCGGAAACGCCTGCATCAAGACTTTTGGCTGGGCTGATGCCCTGGATGAAGGGGCGGCGTCCAAGCTGGTTGATCCGCCTTGGGCTATTTTTTTACGATCACATGGGCGGGCGTAAGGTTTTGGCCGCAACGCAGGCTCTAGAGCTTGTTGGTGCCGTTGAAGGCGATGTTCTTAACGCGCGCTTTGAGCGTGCCTTCGAATATTCGGATGTTTGGGTTGATGATGCGCGGCTTGTGAGCCTGAATGCGCGGGATGCTGCGGAGCGGGGCGCGCGGATTTTGACCCGTGCCACGTTCGTGAATGCGGAGCGTATCGGCGGGCTCTGGCGGATCACAGTTGCGCGGAACGGGACACAAGAGCAGTATCTTTCGCGCGCGTTGGTCAATGCTGCGGGGCCATGGGTGGCGCAGGCCCTGACCCATGTCAGCACGGATATGCGTGGGCAGATCAGGCTGGTGCGTGGCTCCCATATTGTCGTGCCGAAGCTTTACGACCATGACAAATGCTATTTTTTGCAAGGTGAAGATGGTCGGATCTGTTTTCTTATTCCTTATGAAGATGACTTCACGCTCATTGGGACTACAGATGCAGAGCATGGTGCCGCTGATGAAAAGCCAGAGGCAAGCGCGCGGGAACAGGCTTATCTGATTGATTTTGTGAACGGGTATTTACGAGACAAGATCACAACTGCTGATATTGTTTGGTCTTATTCAGGAGTGCGACCTTTGCAGGACGACGGGCAGGCCAGCGCCTCTGCTGCAACTCGCGATTATGAGCTGCGGTTTGAAAGAGTAGATGCTGCACTTTTGACGGTTTTTGGCGGAAAAATAACCACCTATCGCAAACTGTCAGAAGCTGCTGTAGATTTGCTCGCGCCTGCAAGCCGCCCTTGGACAAAGGGGGTCGCGCTGCCTGGGGGGAATTTTGAGATTGCCGATAAACACGCTTTGGAAGAGCAGGCTGCCGCGAAATATCCGTTTCTGGAGGCGCGAACCGTGCGCCGACTGGTCAGGAGCTATGGTCTAGATGTTTTTGATATTCTTGGGGATTGCAGGGCAGTCGAGGATTTGGGCGCAGGGCTTAGTACGGCAGAGGTGGACTGGTTGGTCGCGCGCGAGTTTGCTCAGAGTGCCGAGGATATTCTCTGGCGGCGCAGCAAGCTTGGGCTCCACATGCCTGCTGCAGGTGTTGCGGCGCTTGAGGCATATCTTGGTGCGCGCTAGGCTTTACACTGAGGGGGGCGTGACATGAGTTATATTCTGGCGATTGATCAAGGCACGACAAGTTCGCGCGCGATTGTGTTTGATGCAGATATGCGTCCTCAAGGAAGTGCACAGGAAGAGTTTGCGCAGCATTTCCCACGCTCAGGCTGGGTTGAGCACGCGCCAGAGGATTTGTGGCAAACTGTTTTGCGTTCGTGTGAGGGCGCTCTGAAGGCTGCTGGCATTTCAGCACAGGCTCTTGCAGGAATCGGGATCACCAACCAGCGTGAGACAACATTGCTTTGGGACCGTGCGACAGGAGAGCCGCTCTATAACGCGATAGTCTGGCAAGATCGTCGGACAAGCGATGCCTGTGCCGCGCTGAAAGAGGCGGGGCATGAAGCCCTTATTCGCGCCAAGACGGGACTTTTGTTGGATCCTTATTTCAGTGGAACAAAGTTGGCTTGGCTCTTGGACAGCGTTGAGGGCGCGCGTGCGCGGGCTGAAGCGGGGGAATTGGCCTTTGGCACTGTCGATAGCTGGCTCGTTTGGAACCTCACGGGGGGGCGTGTTCATGCGACAGATGCAACCAATGCTTCGCGCACTTTGCTCTATGACATTCATGCTGGGGCGTGGAGCAAAGAGATTTGCACGCTTCTAGGTATCCCGATGAGCCTTTTGCCTGAAGTAAAGGATTGTTCGGCGCTATTTGGGACGACTGATGTATTGGGTGCAACTGTACCGATCTTGGGAATCGCTGGCGATCAGCAGGCGGCCACGATTGGGCAGGGCTGTTTCAGTGCAGGGATGATGAAAGCGACCTATGGCACGGGCTGTTTTGCGCTTTTGAACACAGGGCGAGACGCGGTCACATCTGAGCACAAACTCCTGACAACGATCGCCTATCAGCTTGAGGGTGAGGTCACCTATGCGCTCGAAGGGTCAATTTTTGTGGCCGGAGCCGTTGTGCAGTGGTTGCGCGATGGGCTTGGCGTTATTGACGCCGCGCCTGACACGCAGGCCTTGGCGGAATCTGCAGATTGTGCTCAGGACGTTATCATTGTGCCCGCTTTTACTGGGCTTGGTGCGCCGTATTGGAACCCCGACTGTCGCGGTGCGGCTTTTGGGCTGACACGGGCGACAGGGCCTGCGGAGATGGCCCGTGCCGCTCTGGAATCGGTTGGGTATCAAACGCGAGACTTGCTGGAGGCCATGCGGGCGGATTGGGGGGACAGCGCTGAGGCCGCTC
>Ga0209652_1002072_pt1 | contig 15835 bp, 15 predicted proteins | sample SaaInl74LU_5_DNA_FD_184641 | JGI IMG/M metagenome (GOLD analysis project Ga0209652, IMG submission 184641) | Marine microbial communities from expanding oxygen minimum zones in the Saanich Inlet - ESP_74LU_5_DNA (SPAdes) (version 2) | ecosystem: Environmental > Aquatic > Marine > Intertidal zone...
TGTCCATGCCAAAGCAGTGAAGCTCTTCTCGGACGATTTTTATGCTCATAATTTTTTTGCAACGCAACCCAAAACACAGCACAACAGGCATTATCGGAGCAATATCGATGATGATGCTCAGCCGTGATGCCATCGATCAACGACACCTTCTTCGTCTAAATAAGTATGTGAGATGATGGTAACAGCTGGTCGCCTTCGGGTCGGTGTGTGAAGTGTAGAAACTGCCGAACCCCAACTTCAACAACACAACATGACGTGCATGTGACGGTGAAGCTCCCAGCCACTGACGCCGCTCCAACTTCTCGCCCTCCAAACTTATTAATCATGCCATTAATCAACTCATGTGGCCGCATTGAGAGGGTGCCTGTCTTGCCAGAAGCCGGCCAAAGCGTAGGCCGAAGCAACGTCGAAGGCCGCGTCAGTGGGTAGATACGCAACAAAGATTTTTTACTTCTCTTCAACTAGCCTGACCGCCGACGCGTCGAAGACAAAATGCCGGGTTCTTGCTGTCCGACGTCCGCCAAAAATTCTTGTGACATTCAGAATTCGAACTTGCTGACACCTCAGCACCCGGGCTTTGATCCACACACTGAGAAAGAAGGTTTTACCTGCTTTTTAGCATTGGCATGTTTGTGATGATGCAGACAGCCTGTTATTTTCATTAGTTCTCATTTCAAAATTACAAAACAAACTCATCAAAGAGCACAACAATTGTTTCGTTCGGATTAAGCAGGTGAGAACAATCGTAATGGTGGGCGTTGGTGGAACAATTTGACGCATGCATGCACTTGGCAAATCATTGTTTGCGTCGGCGGTGGCGGGGCTCGCCATGAGCGGCGCCAATGCTAAAAACCTTGAGTGTCATTTTTATTCGATGTTTAGTTGGTCGGTCGCGGAGAAATGCAACACTGCTTGAGAAGAAAAGCAAGACCAGAATGAATGGAGAATGCACTTCTAAGCATCGAAGCACCACTCTCAAAATTTCTAATCAGAGCATTGCATTTGCTTTTCCATTTCCCCTAAATACAAATAGATCTACACAATAATGACGTATCGTTTCACCCTAGTGGTCCTCTTCGTTTTGCTAGCAACATCGGCAAATAATGTTGTCAATGGATTCCGTGTCGGCTCCGATGGCAATCAAGACCTCATGAAAAAGGCCGTCGAAGACGCCCTGTTGAACACTGCCAAGCAACCACCAATTGCAAAGGATGATGCTCCGCCTCTTCGCAATCAACTCCTCAACACTGAGATTCCTTGCCTTTATGAATACTGGAGCCGTCCTGATATCCACACGTTTGGAAACATGGGGTTAGGAGGGGCGATCCATGCAGCAATGGCTCCTTTTGCTACGAAGATGATTGACGTGAAAGCATATGGAGGTCAAGATGTGAGGAAACTGATTTCAGAAGAGCTCAGGATCAAATTAGATGTAGATGGAGCTCGTGTTTGCGATCTTTGCTGTGGAGTCGGTATCAGCACCAGGGCGCTAGGAAAAGCGTTCCATGATGCTGAACTCATTGTTGGGGTAGACACCAGCCCTGAAATGATCTCTATGGCCAAGGCTATTTCCAGCCATGAGCAAGGAGTCCGGTCTGCATTGGCCAGACACAATGAAGGCTTGAAGAATCTGCTAGGACAAAAGCACAAGGCAATTACTGAGGCAATGACCGTGATCGATACCGATCCTTACCCTGATCGTAGACATTTTGAGGCTACGTATGAACTTGCGAACGCAGGTGAGTCGCTACACAGTTGGTCGCAATGCTCTGTTTGTGCCCCATACTTTGACTAACTTCTTTTCATCTCGTTTCAGAACATACTGAGTTGCTCAACGATACATTCAATCTCGTTACTATCATGTATGCCTTCCATGAAGTTCCAAAAGAGGCACGATCCAGAATCATCCAAGAAGCGAAACGCCTTCTCAAAGTTGGTGGCACTTTGGCGGTTGTAGATATTAGTCCCACCTACACGCCTTCCAAGTACATGCTTGCAGGTGAGCCATTTGTGATAGAATACCAGCAAAACATTGACAAGCAGTTGGGAAGTGCCCCAGGGTTTATGTTTTCAAAGCGCAAAGAAATTGTGCCTGGTCATGTCAACATGTGGCTCCTTACTTCGAAGTAATGCCGCATGTTAGTAGATTGACAGAATTTCCTTCTGAGATATGAAGCGATTATATTCATAGATTGATCGATTCCCAACGTATTCACGTATCCCCTATTCAAGGCCCAATGAAGCTCCAGAGATAGAATTAGACTTTATGAACTGAGCTGTTGTTTGTTGTTGTACACAATGTAATCAAGTAATAATTATTCGAATGTTTAGATTTACACTTCAAATGCTGAAAGCTCTTCAACGCCCTTGTCTATATCTCTCCAGCTGATTGGAAACTCACGTGAGTAATAGGGAGTTCGCATAGGCCCGTAAGATTGGTACATTGATTTCTCGCGCTTGCCTGAATAGTAATAGGATTTAGGAAGGACGCCTTGATCCCAACCCTCCACCTTCTCCTTCTGCGAGTGATATCCTCGCATACGAAAGATGAAACCCGAAAAAGTTGAATGGAAGCAACCAAAGAAGACACGACCTCTGCTTGCAACTAGCTGATCAATCATTCCTAAATAGTTTGTGTTCACGTCCTTCAATTCTTCTTTGAAATCTGACAGAAAGACAAGATCATAATGATCAGCCAGTGGTTTGAAAAAAGGTTTCCCCTGGTGATCAGTTGCAACGAATACAGTGGCTTTCTCCTGCAACTCGTCTTTAGTATTTTCGTAGATTTGGTCTGCTTCTAATCGTGTAGCTTTGTATTGAAAACTAGAAAAGGACAACAACAATGATGGTAAGTTCAAGTTTAGATGCAAAACAAGCGCAATATATTCACCTCGTCAACACTCACTCGCCCTGAAATGATAACAAGCAAATGATGTTAGATATGATATGAATGATGATGTAAAAGCAAAAGAAAGAAGATCAAGTGCAAACGACGTACCCTCCGTATATGAAATGAGTCAAAATCTCCGTTTGGGTTGCCGGTTGGGTCCCTTCGTCGCGCTCTGTCGCGTATTGCGGCCACCACACGAGCTGCAGCACATTGAATCTCATCAGCGTATCGAAGATGGTCTCTAACGAACCGTTTGTTAAATAAATCTTGCTCCCATGATTCGAAGAAGAGAAAAGCGTAGAAGTGAGTGAGGAAACGCACTCTCATCTTGTGATAACACATGAAATGAACAACTGGAGCTTCTTGCATTTTCTCGTCGTAAACGCAGAGCTGTTTAACTTGCCCTGCTACTGCTTCTCTCAATCGTTCTGTTGCAGGAGCATTCACTGGGACTGGCTTATTGATGAACTCCTGTACTTTGGGGAAGTTGGCATTTACCTCCTTCATCATTTCATCTAGCTCGGCAAAATGCTCTGGTCCATCATCCGAGGGAAATGCAACAAGGCATGATCCAGGCGTCCAGTTCAATGGAGTCAAAGTGACATCTCTAAGGTACTCTTTCAATGGTTTCGGGTCAATGCCATCCCAGTTCGTTCGGTTGTTAGGAGGGAAAGCAACATCTCCTGTAGTTTTATTGAATAAGTTTCCAGTCATTGCCTCAGTCTTTAAGAATTCCTCCATCGATATCACATGCAATCCCGCATGCTCGTACCCGACCTGCTCCAAATGATAAAAATCGTCAAAGGAGAAATGTTTCTTTCCAGAGCCTTTTCGGAGCAAATACATTCCTTGACTTGGTGGCATGACTAATGTCCTTGACATTGCATGCGCCATCACGATCATCGTCTCCATTGACATGCGGATATTATTGAAGCCTCCTCCTAAAAAAGAAAATGTGTTAACATTGTAATGTAGCGTAGATGAGTATGCTCAGTAGTTCATGCAGTTGATAGACTTACCATCTGGCTCAAAAGTTAGATACTTCCTCTTCTTGCTATTGGCACCAATCGGAGATACAAATGCGTCATCAGAGGGGATGTCACTCCAATAAATCATCTCTTTCGCTATCTCATCGGATGGACCTCCATGATCTTCTGAACAGCTCAATCCAGCTAGGTCATGCACTGGCGGCGGGGGTTTCTCCCCCGAATCCAATACGGCAGATTGTAATTTTAAAGCACTTTCTTTCTTCTTCTTTTGTTCCTCGACCTTGGCATGACCGCCCAAATGATTCATCTCGAACTGCCGCATGGCGTGTTTGTGAACATTGTGAGGATCAGCGAGCCGGTGATGCAAAAAGTTGCCTGTCATTGTAACGAAAAGACATGTTACAACAAACAGAATATATGTTTGCGAAGAGGCGTTGGTGCTTGGAGAGACTCTCCTGGTTGCTTTGGGGGCATCAGCTGGAGTCGAGCCCATAGCGACGAAGATTTTACGACGGGATAGGTCGATGATAGTAGTTGTGCAACCACAAGACTTGCACTTCGTGAAAAACTCAAATCCAAAATCCAATGCTTTCATGGTATGCGATGCTTCTCTCTTCTCTTTGAAGTACCAGCATTGACTATGCTCAAGCTCACGCACTCGCACTCTACAAACGCCGTGCTTTACCACCACATGCATGCATGCTGATGATATGCGAGAGGCTTTGCTTCTGCTATTCTAGAGGTAATGGGTACAGCTTTTCTTTCCTTGTGGTGGCTACCAAACAGAGAGGAAGAAGGGGAGGCGAAAGTATTAACTTTTAGGTATGTAGTGGAATCAAGACTGGAATAAAGCTTCATTACTTTACAGATGTTAGCACGTGTTAGTAAGCCTTGCATCTGTAGTCAAGGCTACAATCAATACAAATTAACGCCCCTACTAATGTGTCGACGCCACTATTTGGTCAAAAATATCATCATCGTCAATCTCCTCACATATCACAATGCTTCGACGAAGCGACTCTGATCCTGGTTCTTGACTTGGAACGGTATCTCTACCAGCCCCCTCGGAAACAACCTCATGGTCAATAGAGGTAGGTGCTACTTCTTCTTCTTTTGCCTCCCCTTCGCTTACACGCCTGGGATCAGTTACTGCGTGCTTCTCTTCAGCACTAAGATGATAATATTCACCACTAGCCCTTCTACTGGGCAATATGCAATTCGCCGGAGTTCCCACACTGTAAACATTACGCATGCTGACACTCTCCCCCTTCCTTATACTGTTCTCAAGGTCTTTTGCTTTTTCCACAGCACGTTCATGAGCTCCATCCCAAAGTTTCTTTTCTTCTTTAGAAAATGGTTTTCTTTTCCCCATCACCTTCTGCAATGATCTTCGCACAGTCTCCACCTTTTCCTCTGTGTTTTGCATGTTGAGGTTGGCAGCTGTTTTCCTTCTCTGAGATTTTTGTTTCTGAATGCCGCGGACAGTGGCCACGATGTCACGACGTGATACGCCGGCGTGTTCCTTTAGCATCTGCTCGCGAATCTGTTTTGGTACCAGGAATTGGGATTTGTAACGGGGTGTGTCACCCTTCCCATCTTCATAATCGTCCACGGAAATTACCATGGGATCTGGAGAGAACTTCCATCCGATGCTGAGAGGGGGACCAGAGGTGCAGCTAGGATTATCGCCGAGGATGCGTTCGTATTCACGTATGTTAACCTGATCGAATGACACGGCAGACTGAGACCTGACCTTCTTCTCTTCTCGGCCTGCTTGCTTTCCTCTATGCAGAGATTCGTGGAGAGTGCGGGACGCCATTGCGCTGCGAATGGGGCGGTGGACGCGGTGATATGAATTGTCGTCAGGGGTATGGACGAGAATCGTGGGGGCCGAGTTGGTCAACGATTTAGACGAACAGCCGAGGGACTGAGATAGTTGATGTAATGAAGTCCTCTCCATCTGAGCATTTATATTGGATATACCCTCTTCTATTGAGCTGCTGTCGTTGGAGGCAGCCTTGCCATGGCCGCTAGGGTAGGCGCCGCCGCCGCCTTCACGTTTCATGGTAGAAGACTTAGGTCCAGGACACTCCGCTGTGCTCAATCCAGCTGGCTGTTCCTCATCGCTGCATGAATTACTGCAGGGAGGCATCTGTCGAAGGTGATTTTCAATAATATTATTCCTCCCCAATTGAAATTGACGTGGTAGATTGTATGAGAAGGAGGCGTTCGGAATTGTTGGTCCGAGTGGAAGTGATGATGATGTGATGTTTCACACAATCATTCACGACCTCGAAACTGGTAACCGGTTGGGAAGATGAATCTAATTCCTACGTGGGCTTCAGTACTAAGAAGTCTTGTTTATGGAAAATGACTAATTGTGACGTGACAAGTTAGTGCCGAGAAGTTGCCGCCGTCGTATAATTAAAGGTTATCCAAGGGTTTTGTACTTCACAGAACACTTCACCTTCTTGACCACAGTTTCCCAGCCAGATCAAGATCAGAGGTAGGAAGCCTCACCTTGATTTCCTCAGCTCAATCAAAGCTTCTAATAATAAACATAAAAGTCATGTCATAAGAAGGTGTTGCTTCTTGAAACAAGATTGTCTTTATTTGCAAATATTATCTGCTTCTATGCACTAGACGATGCTTGCGTCATTGCCAAAGAGTAACATCAACCTTCCAACACTAAAACAATCGAAGTCTTTTTGCTTTACTCTGTAAGCCCCATGGCCTTCATCATTGTTGTGCCTAATTGAGCAGGTGATCGAGTCACGTGAATACCAGCATCCTCAAGTGCTGCAAACTTCTCATTTGCTCCGCCCTTACCTCCAGCAACAATAGCACCAGCATGTCCTTTTGTGAACGAAATCATTGAAAATAGAAATAGAGTTGTGAGTTGAATCAATCACACGAGTTCACGACACTCAATCAAGAAACTTTCAAAATGAAATGCATCTCTCGCTAGCACAAAACTTACCCATACGTCTTCCAGGAGGAGCCGTCATTCCAGCAATAAATCCTACCACTGGCTTGTTGGGGTCTCCATTTGCAGCCCACCACTCTGCTGCTTCCTCTTCAGCACTTCCACCAATCTCTCCAATCATAATGATACCCTCCGTTTGCGGATCATCCCTGAAGCGCTCCAGACAATCAATGAAATTGGTTCCATTGAAAGGGTCACCTCCAATGCCAACACAAGTTGATTGTCCAAGTCCGGTAACAGTTGTTTGGTGGACTGCCTCGTATGTAAGCGTACCAGATCTCGAAACCACACCAATCTTACCCTTTTGATGAATGTATCCAGGCATGATACCAATTTTGCACTCTCCTGGTTTGATAATACCAGGACAATTGGGGCCAATGAGACGTGTCTTGTCCTGAGAAAGTAACGCCTGCTTCACCTTGACCATGTCCTGTTGTGGAACTCCCTCTGTGATGGCAACTACCAATGGAATCTCATTTTCAATTGCATCAATAATGGCCGCCGCACAGAATGGAGGAGGTACATAAATGACAGAAGCGTCCGGTTTGACCCCAGCGACAGCATCGGCGACAGAGTTAAAGACGGGCAAGCCCAAGTGCTCTTGACCTCCCTTTCCAGGGGTGACTCCTCCGACCATATTGGTTCCATATTCTATTGCTTGGGTGCTGTGGAATGTTCCTTGCTTCCCTGTGAAGCCCTGACAGATGACCTTAGTATCTTTATCTACCCAAACTTTGGCATTTGCTGACATGGACCTGGTAGTTTGCTGCAGCCGACGGGCTGTCACAGCTGCACGCTGGAATGATGTAATACAGTTCATGTTGTTTGTTTCTTTGTGTGCGTTCGTCTTATGTTCACCTCGCCCAATACAATCAAAATCAATGCCGGCGGACGGTTGGATTCTTCCGTCGACGCGTTGAAAGTTGAAAATGGTGCGGCATCAAGAAGAGCCATCAAAAGGATTCTCTGGCTGTTCCTCGCCGAAGTATCTTAGCCCTCGAGGGGGCTCTTTAGGGGGTCCAGTAACGCCTCGCCTTATCCCCACTCTACCAAAGCTCCTTTTTACTTTCCTCCGCTCCGCGAATAAGCCAGGATGTTCATCAAGCGCAACCATTATTTGCCATCCCATAACAATCACCGCCCGCAGAAGATAATGGACTCCTCGAATTTTAATTTCACACAGCAACCGTCTTCATCAGCGGCAGCTACGGGATCTCAAGTCTGGAATGGCCAGAAATGGGTCTCCAACGCAGCTGCACCTCCAGCCGCCTCAACAATCATCAAGCATGGTAAAACTCACACTCAATTAGTTCAACATTACACAAATTATTACCACTTGTGGAATGCGCAGGCCGAAAAAGCTAGGTTGGCGTGCGCTGCTGTGCCAGGTGACAGCGAGGCCATTCAGAGAGAGAAATGGGCAACTTATTATTCTACCAACAGTGCTGCGTTGGCACATTATCATTTGGGTATAAGTCAGGGAGGTGCGGTGCCGTTTCAACGAGCGCAATCGCCCCCTCCTCCGCCGCCTAGTGCTGCGCAGACACCGGTAGTAGCTACCCAACAAGCAGCGGCGACGGCTCATCAGATACAGACGGGAACAGTTGCGGTAAGTAGTAATGTACCTGCGTCACCGCAGGAGGCGAAGAAGAAGAAGTCGAGATGGGCAAAGGTAGATTCGACAGAACCGAGTAATCAAGACAGCAATGGTAAGTTATCGAGACAGGATTCCAATAGCGTTTATAACAACTTCGTTCCCGAAAGAGGTAATCAAAATACAGTTACAAGCGTGTCTTCCGTGGGGAAGAAACGAAAATTTGAACCATATAATTCAACATTGTCAGCGAATGATAGCTACTATGGACCATCATCTTCTGGTGCGGATAGTAGTTCGATTAAAGCTGAAGATGAATACATACCGTTTGGGCTTGACATGCCGTTAGGGGGAACAAAGAGTGCAAAAAAGAAGAAGCAAAAGCAAAAGGGGTTTGCTTCTCTTGCTGAAAACGGTTTTGACCAAGATCATTCAACTTTATCTGAGCGGGCTCAACGTTTTAGGGGCGAAGGTGGAATTAGCAGTGCGTCTAAGACAAAATCTACGGTTGCTAATGTGGAAAAGTACATGGGTAAGGGTGTGATTGGTGGGTCAAATCAACAACTCACTGAAGAAGATTACGTGGCAATGACTGTGAAGGGCACGTGCCAAGTGCTCGAGAAACATTACCTTCGCTTAACTTCCCCTCCAAAGGCAGAATTGGTGCGTCCACAGCCTATCCTTGCGAAACATCTCAAAAATCTAAAGAAGTCATGGAAGAAGGGACGCATCCATAAAGGAACACAGCGAGACTACAACTGGTACTGCTCTCAATTTAAGGCCCTACGGCAAGATTTAACTGTGCAGCGAATCTTCAATGCATTTGCAGTGGATGTGTATGAGACACATGCCAAGATAGCTCTTGAAGAAGATGACATCAATGAGTACAATCAGAGTCAAACTCAATTGAAGGAGTTGTATGATTCTATCAATGGTCACGAAAACGAAGAAGGCAATGAAGGTGCTTTGAAAAACATGAATGAATTTGTTTCCTATCGTATTATTTACTACGTGTTTTTATCAGGCAACAAGAAGTATGAAGGAGGATCGTCCGATGTGCTCAAAATTATACACAAACTTTCTCCTGAGCAAAGAAGTGACCCTTTCATCCAACACTCTTTGTTGGTCCGAGCTGCTGTTGCAGACAATGATTATCACAAGTTCTTCCAGCTTCAAGACAGTGCACCCAACATGTCTGATTATCTCATGGACAAAATAGTTCCTTCTATAAGGCAGAGCGCGCTGCAGACAATATGCAAGGCTTATCGTCCAAGTGTGTCTACCTCTTTTGTTCTGCGAGGGTTGGGATTCAACCCAGATGATAAGCAAGATTATTTGAGTGGAAAGACTTGGATGGAGAGTTGTGGGTGCAAATTCGAGGGAGACAATTTGATTACCAAGGACACTCTTCTGAGGGAAAGTTCTTCAGCCGTCAAAAACTCTTTGATTTGATGGTATATTGTGTGTTATCATCGTGCTTGCTGCGTATCGGGAGAATAAAGTCTCTTGGTAGAACCGTGGTCTGCTTTTGCACTCATCTGAAATCTCCTTGACACAGCCATTGTTGGGAGAGCAAGTCTCTTGTTATTTTGAATTTTGATGATTATTTGCATTAACTCAATAGTAACAGACAACCATGCATTGACAAGACTGCACAACCCTACCAACTCCTTACTTATCTACTCTGCTTGCTCTTCAGTGAGTTCTCTCATCTCGCGCTTCCACAGAAGTACGCACAAACTTCAAACTTTCATTCTCATAACAACATTGCATTGACGTGCTGGAAGCAATAGCATATGCTCATAGAAAGAATAATGTTGGTGAAACTACTTGTGCTTACTCTTACTCTTCACTTCTTCTTCTCGTGCGGAGATGCCTTCTCTTACGGCAGCCGGCCTCGAAACTTGGGCAGCACAACTCACCTACGTTCAACTGTAAGTGATGATGTAATGAGATCAGTCACCAACATTCCATCGACGTCAGCGCCGCTGTCTCAAAATACATTTGCAGGAAAGGTGGAACAAGCGCTTATGCAGAGGTTCAAGCCATCAAAAATTGAACGTGTCATCACATCGTGGCGATTGGCTGAGCTTGGGTACGAACACAGAGAGTTTGTCGGTGATCAACAGGTGCCTCCCATAACTGACGCCGCCACTAGCCGATGTTATCAACATGCACCTTCATATGTGCCAGGCCTCAAAGCAACAGCCTGGTGGGATAATGCTGGAGATGATTTGGCTTGGGCAAAGTCGCTATCCAAATCATTTGAGAGCATTAGAGATGAATTCACATCTGTCATGTCTGCCCCAGACAAGCTCTCGGAGGGAAATAATGTATGGGCTGGGGCTCTCTCCACTGATGCAGAAAGTTACGGAGAGGGCTGGAAGACGTTGGTGTTGTTAAATAGAGGACAATGGGATGAAAACAATGCAAAACTTTTCCCAGCAACGTCACGTGCTATTAATCAAAGTGGTGCTCCAGTAGCGGAAGCATTCTTTGCATCGATGAAACCGCAAACCTCGATCAAGCCACACAGCGACTTCACAAACTTTGTTCTTACATCACACTTGCCTTTGGTGATTCCTGAGAATGGCAACAATAAATGCAGACTTTCAGTAGGTGACGAGACGAGAGAGTGGTTGGAAGGAAAAGTTATCTTATTCGATACAAGCATATATCACGATGCAATAAATGACTCGGAAGAAATGAGATATATTTTGATGTTGAGAGTTTGGCATCCTGATTTGACAAAGGAAGAAATTGAGGCTCTGCAATTCATATACGACTGTTTAGAGATCCCTGAGCTACTAAGTGATGATCCTGGCACGGTATTCATGGCTGAACAACGTGCAAAGATGGTAAAAGAGTTTCCACTGATTGGAAGTCAAGCAAGTGGCGGATTCGGAGGAGTCAAAGGAGGAAAGAAAACAAAAGGCAAAGCAAAACGAAAGAAGGGTCGAAAGTAATAATCCCAATAAATTGTTCCCTTAATTATTATTATTCGATTCTATTCTAAGCCTTCTATTCTATAGTCATAGTATTCATAAATACTTCTAGAGTGATGCTGTCAGTGATAAGTTCAAAGCTTGGTGCCGGAAATCAGCTGAGATAATATTTCTTTCGCATATTTCAGTCTCTTGGAAACATCCGTTTGCTGGTTGTTCGCAATGTCTGAAATGCTGTGCAGCGATCTGTTCTTCTCTTTATCAACAAATGTGATGAGATTTCCTTCTGATGATATCAAGACCTGCGTTTCGTCGTTGAATTGAACTTGCACAGTGTCGTTGCTCAGGCGGAAAAGCATTGCATGCTTCGTCTTGATCCATTTCTTCATGTAGACCATATCCTCCGGAGCTTGGCTCTTGGTAGAGTCGGAGGTGATAGGTTGTGTCTCTCCTGTATCCTCAGCACGTTTTTGTTGCTCCGACAGGTAATTTCGGAAGTGCTGAAGCAAAGTCACTTTCTTCTTCAAAGTGTCTTCTGGGTAATCAGACAGCGTGTACGTAGCAAGTGGTTCGCTGGTGCCGTCCAAGTTTGACTTCCTACGCTCAATATAAACAAAGGAGTCACTGGATGCAGAGAGAACTGCCTTTGTAGAGTCATTGAAGTATACACCGGAGCTGCAAACAGATAATGATAATATTGTGAGTGTGTGTACAGTTAATAAAGCAAGAGTATCAATAAAGTCACTTCACGTACCTTCCATCATTGAGTAGGAAACCAAGACCATACTTGCTAGTGTAATCAACAAATCGTGAGACCCACTTCGATTCTTCCACCATCGCGATCGCACGTGCTTCCATCTTTCCCCCTCCATTTTGGATGCGTTCAAAATTAGCCAAGCAAACGTCCAAGTTGCTGTGCATTCTTTCTAGCACACTAACCTCATCTGAATTTGCGGCTGCAGGAGATGGCTTGGGATCGTGTGATGTAGCTGATGAGGGTGGCGGTTCTCTCACTTCATCATCATCTATGCGACATGAGGCTACGCACCCACTTAGCTTGTTGATGACTCTGTCGTCATTTGATACTGCCGGCTTCGAAGTAGACTGGACTTCATCGTATATGGCAAACTTGGATGATGCTGATGATGCAGGCTTGGCTTGTGGTGCAGGCGCTGGGTTGGAGATATTAATGTCAAGTGCGCTTGTTGGATTGACCACTTGCAGCTCTCCAAATTCATCTGTTGACCACGATGGAGCGCTGTAGGTACAGCTTGATGGAAGAGAACCAGGGATCTGGTTGTGTGAAATGAAGGCATGTTGCCTCAACTCGGTCAATGAAGGTCTAAAAAGATGATAAAGTGACAAACGAAGGCTGTTAGAGAAACAGTGAAAGGAGGTATAACAAAACAAGCAGAGGTAGAGGAGCATGCCTGAAAACTCACCTGAGGCTAGGATCAGATTGAAGCATCGAGCTAATGAATGCACGGGCATCAGAAGATACCTTGCCCTTGGGAAAGGAATACTCGTTGTTCAGAATCCTGCGGTATGTTGACTTGACATCCTTCGACTCATAAGGAGGTTTGCCAACTAACATCGTGAAACAAATTACTCCCATAGACCAGATATCAACCTCAAATGAGTGCTCACGCTTTTCCTTGTTTCCGTTGATTACCTCCGGAGCAATATAGTTGGGTGTACCACAGATTGTCTTTCGCTTTTCATCTGAAGAGTCTACCCTCACTGCAAGCCCAAAATCGCCAACTTTGATATTCATCGTTTTGCTGAGGAAGAGATTCCCAAGCTTCAGGTCGCGATGAATGACATTGCTATCATGCATGAAAGAGACAGCATCGATCAACTGAAGCATAAAGAATCGTGTCTCTTCCTCTGTTAAACTCTTCCGTCTTTTGATCATTTCGTTACAGCTTTGATTGTGACAAATTTCGAGGAGGATATAGCAGTTTGTTTTGTCTTCAAAGAAGTGCTTGTATTCACAGACATTTACATGTTTCATCGTCCTGTGAATCTTGATCTCTGTCTGAAGCTGTTGAGTTAGAAGAAAGAAAGGGTGAAAGAGATGTATTGGTTGATTAGACAACTGGTACAAGACAATGGAGATTGATGGAGACACAAGCAGCATGCAACGTCACGACACTTACCTTTTGACGGGCTCGATTCTTGACAAGATTGGCTTTTGGAACAATCTTGGCAGCATATATCTTGTTGGTATCCAGAGATGTAACCTGGTATACCTTTGCGAATCCTCCCTTCCCAAGCAACTTTCCACGCATATACTGATGCACAGTATATCCATCTCCGTTAGGTCTCTTTCTATGCTCTATAATGATAGAGTCAGGAGGAGTGTTGGTCTTATTCGTAAGCGTGGAGGAGGAGGACACATACTGTTTCTTCACAAATCCACCGCTTGCACCCGTCTCTGCGTTGGAACTAGCTTCACTATTTGCAGAAGAAGCACTTAATGCTCTTCGCAATGTGTTACTGGACATGCTCGAGATTCCCTTATTATTGCTATTATCTGAAGCCTTCCTCTCAAAGGCGATGCTTTTGGAAGAGGAGTCCTTCTTTCCCAGCAAGGAAGACTTGGTAGATGCAGAGCCATTCTGGATGTTTGTACTTCTTTGCCCCAAGGGCGCTCTAGAGCTTCGAGTCGCCATGATTGGGAGATAATGAGAGACAACAATCACAACACTGTGCGAGAAGTTGTGTTGATTTGAATGTGCCTTTTCATTTTCATGTTCATGTCATGGTTGTTGGCTTTTGGCGATGGGAGACCAACTGACAATTTTTATTCAAATCGAGAAGGAGCGTTGGGATGGGTGTCTGAGAAAACCTGGATGGGTGTCCGAGATAACGGCCATCCACCTCCGTCCGTCCCGCCAAAAAATCTTCTCGACGTCAAGATGAAAGATCTTCCGGACCCCATTCACCATGCCGCCAGCTGACCTTAAAAGTCGTCTACCAGAGTAGTGATATAACTATTATAATAGTGTGCCAAGATGAGGAAGAGGCAAACTGGTCTCTCCGCTATGGAGTGCTGGCATGGACATCTACATTGTCTACGCAGTATCATAATAATACTGGCCTTAGTTTCCACAACAACTCACTCACTGTCGCTGAACAAATCTGTCCAGTCTCGTGTCTACAGCCGATCAGTTTCAATATCCAAATCTCTAGCATCACAACATAATTGCAGAAATAGGGTTGATAATGCCGTGTTTACCAATAGGCAATCAACGACAGTGTTATATGAAGCAAAAGCACATGATTCATGTACAAATGATACAAAACAATCAGCATCCCGTTTTCGATTATTAATATCAAACATTATCAAAGGCAAAGACCTCTCTGTCCCAGCTGTACTTCTTGCTTCATTTCTCAATCTCTTGGGCTTTACGATGGCCTCTCCAATACAACCTGCTCTTGGGAAGCATTTTGAACTACCGCTTGGGGCATCTTTTGGATCGTTGTCTTCCGCATATCCTCTTGGCATGATGCTTGGTGTGTTTCTATGGCCAACGTTGAGTGATGTTATAGGTCGAAAGATTGTCATGACAACAACTCTAGCCGGATCTGGTATGGGTCTGTTGCTTCAAAGTTACGGGGTTCAGAGACAATGGACACTACAGCAGTTTCTAGCTGCAAGAGTATTGACTGGCTGTTTTGCAGGCAACTCTCCAATTAGCAAAGCATATTTGGCTGATAGAGGAGCAGAGGGAAATAGAGCTGAACTATCAAAATACTTGGCGTGGAAAGATGCTGCTAGTACAATGGCTTTCATTGTTGGGCCAGTGTTAGGAGGATTATTATATCAGGGAGGGAAAAGTGTGGTTGATAATACCAAGAGTATTTCATTTGTGATTTTGTGTTCGGCAGTTGCATCACTGTTAGCATCTTTTTCAATCATTACATGCGTGAAAGACCAAACTGCAAAAGTGGTAGCTGATCCAAAGGATGTCAAGGTTGCCACAAACTCAACCACCGCGAGTGCTACGGAGTCTAAGGGAAAAGCAGATAGCTCAATCATATCCTGTCCTCTCGGAACCAGACTGTGGACTGGAGTTGCTACAGTTGCTGGCGTCTCTGCATTATATCATGCTGCAGATAGCACATTCTTCGCATTCTTTCCATCACTTCTTCAAAATCGCCTCAGTTTTGATACGCAAGGGGTTGGTCTGACATTCACAATGTTTGCTTTCATTAGTTTCGGTATGTCAGCATTCGTTAGCTCTAGGTTCGTAGGGAGATATGGCCCCGTTGCTGCATGCTCCACGGGTCTTGGAGTGATTGGGACAGCTCTCTTAGCGTTAGGATATGCTGCAACTCAATCTTGGATTCCAGCTCTTCCTGTTATTCTTGGTGCAGCTTCTCTGTATTACGTGGGGGTGCCATTGTATGGCCCTTCTGTGCCTA
>Ga0209652_1002074_pt1 | contig 15825 bp, 12 predicted proteins | sample SaaInl74LU_5_DNA_FD_184641 | JGI IMG/M metagenome (GOLD analysis project Ga0209652, IMG submission 184641) | Marine microbial communities from expanding oxygen minimum zones in the Saanich Inlet - ESP_74LU_5_DNA (SPAdes) (version 2) | ecosystem: Environmental > Aquatic > Marine > Intertidal zone...
CAAACATTGCTGTATCAATGTTTACGCCTTTTTCAAGCAAGTAACGCTTAAACTCTTGATTGAATTCTTCTACAATTAATCCTTGTAGTCGTTCACAATATGTGTTAAATCTTAGTTCTTGTATGTAAGCAGTTCCAACTCGTCCATCGTTGTAAGAGCTTGCTCCATCATCAGCCCCCGTAGGTAGATAGCTGGAAGGAATTCGTAAGCCGCGTACGAGCTTATTAGTAAAGTATCTAAGATCATCAATTTCTCCTAGGTTAGTTCCGCCTGGTAGTGTTTCAACTTTAGATCCTCTACCTTCTGCTGTTTGTGGAAAGAAGTAATCTTCGTTGATTGACAATGGATTGTATGTAGTATCCATTGTAGTACCAGCTTGCCCGCCTTGTTGATTGGGAATACGTCTTTGGTGCACTTCATTTTTAACACGTTCAACAAACTGCATAGCAAGGTGACTTGGCATGTTGCCTACATCAATATAAAATACTCTACGTTCTGGCGCACGTTGAACACGATAGATTAGAATAGCATCTTCAAGTAACTCTTTTTGCTTGAATACTTTGAAAATCATTTCAAGTATACTTTGACTAAACGGCCAATAAAAATCCAAGCCTTCACTAAGTCCAAGGTGTACTATGTTTTTAGCATCAATTACTGTTTCGTTTATAGTGTGTTCAAATCTACTTTGCCCACCTGCAAGAGGTGCATTTGGGATAGTGTAGTTTGAATTTGATCCGCCGCTGCCGCCAATTGACCCTGCATTAGGATTTGATCCATAGTCTGTGGTGCTTTTAGGAGCAATGCTTAAATTTTGAAAGTTGGGATTGATATCACGAATAACGTATTGTTCAGGTTTCTTGCCTTCGTTTTCATTGACAATAACTCTTACTACTTTGGTCATGTCAACCCAGTATAGTTCAAAGGTTTCTGGATCTCTAACAAAAACTTGATCGCCGTACTTCAACGTGTTACGGAAAAGACGGAATATACGTTGATCAAACTTGTTGAGTTTAGTCCACTGTTGTAGTTGTTTTCTAATAATCTCAATTTCGTTGTTTGTAGGAGTATCAGTGTAGTCAACTTCAAACGGTGTGTTGTTGCTTTCATTGGTTTGTGTTGCAAACTCGGCAATAATATCTAAACACGCATTGATTTCACTGTCACAATCCATATTTTCATATTGATTATAACGTTCAATTCTGTTTGGATGTCCCGAATACACTTCCGGCAAGTGGCTTTGATAGTTTTTAAAACCAAACTGACCACCAGACCCCGATTGCCCTCGTGCAGTTTGCCCGCTTATAGGAGAAAGTTGTCCACCTTCGTTTCCTACTACTTTAAAGTATTTTTTCCATCCAGCCATGTATTATTTTTCCAATATGAACATCGTAACTGAAGTATTTATCACCCTCGACGGGTTGCATTTAGTATTTCCTGGCTGGTGCTGTTAGCACGTTGCATAGCAGTTACAAGTTCAGTTAATTTTTCAATGGTTAGATCCGACACTTCTTTTCTTGCTAGACTTTCTGCATGCTGGCTTGCCAATTGATTGGTTGCTACTTTGAGATTTTCATTTAATACATCTGACAAATTGCTGCTGGTTTGTAACGTGCCGGCTGGGCCTGCCGTTGAAGGTACAGCATCTGATGTTCCTGGTGGAGCAAATTTTTTTCTACTTTCTTCAAGTAGTCTTAATAAATCACTATTGTTTCCGTAATCTGGTGTTGCACTTGTTGGCGAAGTACTGTTACCTCCAGCTGGCATTGTTCCACTATCGCTACCAACAAATCTTCCAAAAAACATCTTTTTGATGTTTTCCCATGTCTCTGCGTTTTGTTTTCTAGATTTTTCAAGTCTTTCTTGAATTTGTTGTTGCGCTATCTTTTTTTCTTCTGGATTCATTTTTGTAAAATCTACAAGTCCAGTAGAATCTGGCATTATTTGTGGAGTAATTGCTGACTTTAATCCTTCTATACCGCCTTCGGAAAATATTTTTAACATTTTAAGCATTTCGGTATTTGATTTTTGTACTATTTCAGCAAATTCTTTAACTGCACTAGCTGCTGGGCCCATAAGCTCTTTGGCCATTTTATCAGCTTCAATTGCTGCTTGTCGTAAAGCAACCTGTGCAGCAATTAAGTCAGCAGTTGTAGTATCCGTTGCTGTTCTGGCGCTATCTTGTGATTCTTTTAATTTTTTTAAGTCTTCAGCTGTTAAATTAGCACGTTGGGACACATTAAACATACCTTCAAACACTGCATCCAATGGTGTGCCAAGCCCAACTAGAGCGGCAATTCCTCCTGATCCTCCGAGACTCTCCAACTTATTGTTAATGCCTTGCATGATTAATGCTGTTGCATCAAGATCACTAATTGTTCCTGCACGAAGTGCGTCAACTGCTGCCTTACCCTCTTGCCCAGCTGCAAGAACAAAACCTATTGCTGCTTCAGTTCCATAGTTGCCCGCCATTGCATCTCGCAACCCATCTGCAATTTCTTTACTTGCAACAGTTTCAATAGCTGCTGATGTGGTTTGCATGGCTAGTGCAGCTCGACGACCTTCTTCGCCGCCTAGTCTTTCTTGGATATCAGCAGCGGCGCCCATTAAACGTATGTTGCGTGTTTGTGCATCCATTATGGCTTGTTGATCGTCGATACTTCTACCAGTTATCCTCGAAAGAGTGGACAGTTTACGAATGTATTCTTCGCTGCCTTGTGCAAGTGCCCTTGCTGACATTGTTTCAACTCTACCGGTTCTTGCTTGTAACAACAAATATTTTGTTGTTAGTTCATTTTGTTTTTCGGCGCCCACACCCAAAGCTATCAAGCCTTGTCTAAATGGTTCCATGTCTGCTGAGACTCGAGAAAATCTCTCAATACCTTCGCTTGCATCGCCAAACGCAAATGCGAGACCTTCAGCGCCTTTGGACGCTACAGCACTAAACTGTGTAAAACTAAGTCCAGCATCAATACTTTGATTCATTAGCTCAGTTAACCCGCCAGCAGTTAACCCGCCAACTTGCCCTACTGTGCGAAATGCTTCACTTGCACGTTGTACTTCGGCTGTTACTTTCTCGCCCACTGTGGTAAGGATTTCGGCAGCTGCTTCAGTAATTGCAGCGGCAAACTTGCCCACTGCATTGATTGCGCCCCCGATAACGCCGCCAACAACAGGAATACCGCCAGCAAGCCCGCCTAGTGCTTCACCAGCTACTCCTGCTAGTTTTCCTGTTGTTTTTAGTGCTGAGCCAGCTAGATTTATCGATGGGTTCAAGCTGGTAAAGTCTTCCCTACTTTGCCTAACTGCACTGGCTGCTTCTGCAAAAGACGATCCGGCCTTAACAGCGCCAACTGCCATTTTACCTACAGCGGCAGTTCCTTTGCCAACTGAATTAGCAAACGACTCTTGGGAGGATATTATTGCTTTGTACTTGTTTTGAACATTGCTTAACTGGCTGTTGATTTTATTCCATTGAGAACTGCCTACTTGCTGACTGTTAGCCAGTTGCAACATAGACTGTTGCAATCGAGAGATTTCATCATTCAATCTCTGTAGCTCTTGATCATCAAAATCTGCCATTAAATTCTTACCCGTTTTTACGCTGTATAAGTACAGTATCATATATTTATGGTAGGAAAAAACATGGATCACAACAACCCAAACCCACTTGCAAAACACTTTAGGCAACCTGCAATTTATGTCACGTTGCCAAGCAATGGGGTGTACTACGACGAAAATATTCTAGTAATGCCAGAGAATAAAGAAATTCCAATTTACCCAATGACAGCACTAGATGAAATTGCATATAGAACTGCTGACGCATTGTTCAACGGCGCTGCTATTGCTAATGTAATAAAAAGTTGCATCCCTGCTTTTGTAGACACTTGGCAGGTCAGCACACTTGATTTGGATACGTTGTTAATTGCTATAAGAATTGCAAGTTACGGACACGAAATGGAATTTACCAGCAAGTGTCCAAAGTGCAGCGAAACCAATGAGTTTGGCATTGACTTGAGAAGCATTATGGATCGAATCAAGACTCCAGATTTTTCTCAACCAGTTGTCAACGGAGACATTGAAATACATTTCAAACCGTTGACGTACAAAGAACAAAATCGCAACAACATGTTGCAGTTCCAAGATCAAAAAATGTTGGAAGCATTACCTGATGCCGACCTCGATGAAGCCGAAAAGCTTAGATTGTTAACTGAAGCATTCCAAAGTCTCAGCGAGATTACTGTAAATGCAATCAGTGACAGTATTAGTATGATCAGAGCAGGCGATGATATTGTAGTAGACAAGGAACACATTACAGAATACATTAAAAACTGCGAATCTAAAATTTTTTCAAAAGTACGCAAAAAAATTGAAGAAATTAAAAAACTAGGCGAAATTGACCCTCTTAACATTACTTGTGCCGATTGCAAGCACCAATACGAAACGCCGTTTACTATGAATGTTGCAAATTTTTTCGAATCAGGCTCTTAACATCAGCTCCAGACGAGATTGAAGCAATCGTCGAGAAGATGGAAAAAGAAGTTAAGGGCCTAAAAGAGGATATGATGAAGATATGCTGGTACATGCGTGGCGGTATTAGCTACTCTGAAATCACACAGATGAGTGGCCCAGAACGAGACATCTTGGGAAGCATCATCAAGGGCAACTTGGAAACAGCAAAGAAAACAGGAAGAGACTTTTGGTAATCGATGAAGTAAAAGCCAACATCGAAGAATGGTTGATCAACTTTCTTGAAGTTCCACATCCTGCATTAGGCAATTGGTCACCATGCCCGTATGCTAGAAAAGCACGACTAGCCAACAAATACAGTGTGCGTATTGGTACTTCTCTAGCACAAGACATGATAAATGTTGCCGAAGAAGGCATGGGCGACCAAGATGTGTACATTTATGTGTACAACCCTGATGATTACGATCCTGAAGAATTTGAAGACACAATTGATAATGCCAACGAAGAAACACTAGTACCCATCGACATGCTAGCACTGTCAGACCATCCAGGTGTTCCTGAAGTAGTTAATGGTGTGAAATTCAATCACGGAAAGTATGCACTAGCACTAGTACAAAGTCGCAGCAAGTTACACAGTCATGCAAAGATATTAGGTAAAAAAGGTTTCTACAACGGCTGGGACGAAGAGTATCTTACTGGTCTATTTTCAAATCGTGAAGATCCACGACTTTAGAATTTAACAGCTTGGTGTCTCGCTTGCACAACCACACATAGTGATCAACATCAGTGCTCCATTGTTGACCTGTCCACCACTCAAACCCGTCGACTCGACTTTTGTAAGTGCATATCTTTTCATATCCACTTCCCATGTACACATGCGAATACCCAGATTGTTTGGCCCAGGCAATTTCGTGATGCATTGTGCGTTCGCCTAACCGCAAATGCGGCTCATTGTAGTCCCACGCAAATAATGCTGTTTCAATACTGTTGGAACTGTATCTACGTAGCTTGCTCCATGCAACCAGCTCGGCATCGTGGTGATACTGAACATAGATATCCCAACCGAGTTGGTCATCAAGAGTGTACATTTTCTTAAAGCCTTTTTTCAAACAGTAGGCACTGTACACATGATCCATTTCGCTTGTAGAACTGTCAGTGATTTGGTAATTGTCTATTAGACTATAATCGGTGTTGGCAACATTCACTCTGGTACTACGACTTTGATACCAAATTTTTTCACCGTTGTCTACTGTTAATAACCATCCCTGAGACAGCGCCTCGTCGTGTTCACTGATGTCAACATCAACTAATTTTGGTATATTGTAGTTTATATCAGCTTGGCTCAGTGTGCCAAAAACATTATCGAATACTATTTTCATTACTAACTATATATAGAAATAAGGAAACCCAATGGACATTTATACTATCTACTCTGACGTCAATGAAGGCGTTAATGCACACGAATTTGTAACTAAAATGAGTGCGTTCTTAGACGAACTACCTACATTGCACAGCTATCGCATTACTAGGATGAAACTTGGATTTCGTAGTATGGACTTGCCAGAGTTTCGAATTGACATGGAATTTAAAAACATGCAAGATCTCGACGATGCAATGAAGCATGTAGTTACAGACACAAATGACATTGAAGTTAAACATCATGCATTCAATCAATTGGTCGATGTGGAAACTATCCAACATTTTCTTTATAGAGACTTTCCAGACCAATACTAACATACAATTTTAAAGTAATACTTTAAGATGTCTAAAGACATCTATTAATTCGCTATCGCTCTTAATAGTTTTCTTAATACAAGTGATTAATATTATTAAGCACGAGAGAATCGAGTGTTTCATTATCATCTAGATTTTTTGGTCATACTTGCCCTTGCACAGGGCAAGCATAACCGAACATACATCATCATCTGAGTCGTGTCAGTCACTTGAATAAAGAGATTTGTAATAGTTACAACGGATGCGGTTACGCTTTACACCCTACTCTAGCCTTGTCTCGCAACGGAGCCCTATAATATACTCATTCAAGCAAGTATATCGAGAGCACAGGTTGTATCTGTTTCACAGAGCCTGTATCATTTTAGCCTTAAGTTAGCCTGTCCTTGGAACTCACTATATCTGTTCATGCAATTACTACATGTTCTCATAGTGGGTCGAGGTGCCTCGACCAAACAATGTTCCTATAATAGCTGAGAATTTTAAAAGGGAAATTTAAAAAGAAGTTTGAGCATTGCTCTGTTTGGTTGCCTGTGCATGATAGTTATGCAATTAGTTATCTAGTGTGTAATTTTATTCTTTTAGTATGCCTTTTTGGTGCACACGTACTTGTATGTGCCCGTTGTACCAGTCTTTACTTTCCAGTACCCGGTGCGCAAATTGTTCTCTAGCTTCGATGTAGCTAAGTTCGCTTTTGCTGCTACACCAAAACATTATTTCACGTTTGAACTTGTCTTTGCCTAGTAATTCTACATCAGCTGACAGTGCATCGCTACTTCCGTAGTAGTCCTTCCAATCACTTTCAACAGTGTATCTACGTTTATTAACTTTGCCTTTAAGTGGCTTTCGGCTGCGTTTAAATTGTGCAAGTTTCTTACCAATATACTTTCGGTTGTTTGTTGTATTTGTAATCAAATACACAAACCCAATTGCGCCCTCCGGAATGTCTTCTACTTCGGTGTCTTTATAATACCATGTCATATAAACATTTATCAGATTATTTCCACATCGTTGCTATAACTTGTAAAGCCGTTTTCTTTAACAACTTTAAGCAAGTTATTTACACGACCTGCAAGTTCATCCTTGTGCGAAACAAGCCAGATACTCTTGTTACGTTCGCGAGCCATCTTTTTAAGCAGTGCTAAACTTGCTTCAACACCTGATGTGTCCATGCCTGAATCTACTAGCTCGTCAATGAACAACAAGTTGATTGAGCCATACAAGCTCTCCCATACATCACGAAACGCCCAACTCATGCTTAGTATAAGTCTGTTGCGCTCACCACGTGACAAGTTGTCAAAGTCCAAGTCTCTACCCAGCTCCTGGATCTCTACTGTGAGATCGTTTTGAAATATAACAGTGTGTGGCAAACCTATCCGATCTAAGTAATGCGTTAATCTAGAATTTAGATAAGAAAGGTTTTGGTCAATAATGCGTTTTCTAACAAAACTATCTTTGTTTGTTAGCAACTTTAACAGGAAGTCTTGATGTTCTTGCAATCGTGTTAAGTCGTTTACTTTGTCGTAACTAATTTCTTGCAACGCCGAAGTTTCCATATCAGCTATTTGCTCAACATAAGGATCAGTTTCGTCCTTCTTGTTTTCTAGTTGCGTTTCAAGAGAGCTTAGTGTTGACTTGTGATTGTGTGCATCAGTTAAGTTATCATAAAATGTCTTAGGCTTCGCAGGCACATCTTTCTTTCCAGTTAACAGTGTAGCAATGCCTTGCTCTAATTCTATTAGGAAGTTAACTGCATCTTGGTGTTCTTTTTTTGCATCAATCATTTGTTGTTTGTGTGTTTCAAGATGATCAACACTTTGTCCACATGCACTACAAGTACCATCTTCGATGCTGTCAATTGACTTTTTAGTTCTTTTGAAATCTCTATCAGCTCGGCTAACTTGTGCCTGTAGTGCAGCAATGTCTTTTTGTAATTGTGATTGTTCATTGTTGACTACAGTCCAGTTAACTAACTGTTCGTGTGATTCGAGTTCGGATTCAATATTAACATGTGCTAAATCACTAATAGCACGTTCAATGTTGACGATTTCTTCTTTGTTTTTATTCAACCAAAGAGTTTGTCTACGTTTAAGTGCATCAACTTGCTCGCCAATTTTTTCATTGGCATTTTGTAATGCCCGAATCGACATTTCTTCTTCTTTGATTAAATCTTTGGTGTTTTTGCTTAGTTCTTTGATTTTATCGGCACGTTCACTAAGCAATGTAATACCCAGCAGTTGCTCGATTATCTCACGTTGATCGTTTGTTTTGAGACTTAAAAACGGTTCGGTGTAAGTGTTTAGTGCTACCAAGTGTTTGAACATGGTGTGACTCATATTCAAAAGTTTGTTGATAGCACCCTGAGTTTCTCTGCTATCGCCTTGTGCATTGTCATCAGCTTCTTGTTCGCTGTTGTTGATATAAAACTTCAATACATTGGGACTACGGCCACGTTCGATTCGATAGCACTTCTCTCCCATGCAAAAGTCTAAACTGACCAACATACCTTTGCTGTTAGTCTTGTTGATTAGATTGTTGCGTTTGATATTAGTAAGTGCTTGACCGTATAATGCATAGCTAAGTGCATTAATGATAGTAGTTTTACCAGTACCATTTCTGCTGCCATCGCCGCCAAGGTCAAGGTTCTCACCTAGTACCAATGTAAGGTCTTGTCTGTTAAAGTTGATTGCTTGTGTAGAGTTACCTACACTCATAAAGTTTTTAACTGTAAGGTCTTTAAGTTGTATCATGTAATTATACTAACATAGATTCATTGCTTTTGCAATATCATAATGTGTCTTTCGAAAGTCTTGATTTCTAATTTTGTCAAAGTGTTTAACAGCTTGACTAAACTCGGTACCGTTGCTGGGCGTAATGTTTTGCAAGTAACTTACAAGTGATTGTACACATTCGTGTGTAGAATTAACACATTTATCAATGCACATCAAATACTTTAAAATGCATCTACAAGCTCCTGTATATTTCTAGCAATAATTTGTTGTCGTAAAACTCACTGTCAATTGCAATAATCTGTTCAGTGATAATTTGATCAACACTTTCGAACTTAATATCACCGGGGTTCATTTCTTCTTCTAGTGCACTTTGCTTGTTGGGAATCAATGCCATCTCTCGCAATTGGTACTTGGTGATGTATTGCTCTTTGATATAGTTTGCTTCCTCGTAAGAAATTTCAATATCCAAGTTAACACGAACATGCATTCTCGGCTTAAGTCGTTCGTCGGCAAAGTCGATTACATCGCTAAGATTCATGACACTATACAAAGGCTGATTAGGCCAAGAGATGTATTCCTTAGTACCATCCCAATCTAGTATCATCACTCCACGCTGATCGTCACCAGCATCAGAGAAGTTATGCGGAAACGCATTACCAATGTAGTTGATGTTGTTTTTCTTTTGCCGTAAGTGGAAGTGCCCACTGAAAACTTCTCCGTAGCCAGTAAAATGTTCTGCGTTAATATCACCATGATCTGGCATTTCTACCATTGCATTCATCTTAAAGTGGGGAAGTTCAAAGTGTCCAAACATGTATCTAGCACTAGCATTTTTAACACGTTTGTAATCATCACCAACTAACCACGGAACAAGTATAACATCGTCTTGTTCAAACCATTCGTTGTGGATGTGCACATTTGGAATATGCTGTGCCCACTCGTAACTGTAAATGTCACGCTTGTCTCTATAATACAAGTCGTGATTGCCTGTGATAAAATGTGTGTTGTCAAATCCTGAACTCAGTTTTTCTAATGCTCTCAAACTATGATGCATTGTTTGCAAACTCAAACTTGCTCTATGATGATGCCAATCTCCCATAAAGATGCAAGTTTCGCAACCGTGTAATTTGCCTTGTTCTACTGCCCACTCGACAAACTCCTCACAATCTTGATTGTGAAGAGCACTGTTACTTTTCATGCCAAAGTGGATGTCAGTAAAGACCAAGGCTTTCTTGAACAAACCCATGTATAAGTCCTTATTTGGTTTTGGTTGCTTTAGTTTCTGCAATAAAACGTTTTGATTCTGCTGAGTTGTTAAACTGTCGTGTCCAACTCGGATTCAAACCTGCATTTTCTAGAATATCATCACGAATGTTTTGATTTTTCTTTTCAATGTTTAGTACCCTAGTAAAACTGTTGGTAATAGCAGCGGTATAGTATGCAAACGGATTTTGCGATTTGCTTTCGTCAAATTGTAAACCAATTTGGCTGAGCTGCAACAATGCCTGTCCACGCATTTCTTCGTTGTAAGTATACCCACGCCAGTTTGAACGTGTAGCATAGCGTTCGCACAACTTGATAAACATGTGTGCTAGTTTGTCTGTCATTTTACCGTGATCTTTTGAGAAGTGACCATTGTCTAGTCCGCCGACCCAGTGACTTTTGCCCACAATATACGGAACTTTGTTATCGTCGATCATGTAATGCCAAAATGGTGGAAAATTCAACTTTACATAATTGAGATCTTGCTCTACTTCGGTCATAAGCTCTTGTAGTCCATCGTCGGAATAATCAACATCATCCATTTCTAGAATTTCTTCTAGTTTGGATTTCTTCTTTTCTTGGGCTTTGGTTAGCTTTTTTGGCACCATTGGGATGTGATCCCAGGTGGTAATACGAAATACAAGCTCTTGGTTGTTGAGCTTTGTTGGATCAACTATTTCGCCTGTTTCTCGTTTGATGCGATCGGCTTTGTTACGCCGTGCTTCTGCAACAGTGCGCTGATTGATTTTGTCCACACTGGGCAAAATAATGTCATACTGAGCTTGACCCGGCTCTAGGTATGAACAATATGTGCTTTTACTTTTGTAAATTTCTTTGAGAATATCTCGGTTGTTGAGGTAGTTAACTTTTTTAGGTTTTTTAACAGGTGTTTTTTTAGCTAATGCCATTTAAGTTCTCCATAATTGTACTTAGTATAAACGATGTAGAGGGGGTTGTCAATCATTAAGTTAGCCGTTTTTGATCGCCATAAATAATGCATAGGAGTCAAGATGCCGTACAATCAAAAATTAGCTGATCTATACAATGAATTAGCAGATCAATATCCTGGGCTTAGTGAAGATGGTCTTAGAACTCTTGCTGGTATAGCAATAAGTGATGGAGATTACTCACTTGATACAACCGGAACTATAGCTCGTAACTCTAGCTATGGTCAGCTTGTTAACACAGCATCTCTGCAAACTTCGTGGGTAACAGACGACTTGCTTGATGCGCTAGCAGTTGTTGAGTCGGGCAACAATCCTAATGCAGTGTCTCCAGCAGGCGCATTAGGTGTGTACCAAATTATACCAAAGACCGCAGCTGATCCTGGGTTTGGTGTTGAGCCTATCACTCTTAGAGAAGTGCTTGATCCAGTGAGATCTAGAGAATTTGCTAGGCAGTATCTCGAAGGACTTAGGAAAGAATATCCAAACTATACACCTGCAGAAATTCTTCAAGCATATAATGCTGGCCCAGGAAGAATAGAAAAGTACAAGCTTGGACTAGGCCCGCCACTAACAGAAGAAACTATATTGTATCCTGGAAAAATACTTAACCAGCTTCCTGGCTTCCAAGACAATCCTTACACAGTATCACCAACAGATGCTGATGTTCTAGAAACAGTATTCAGAGATAAAGTTTCACCTGACCTTAGCGATCCGGAAGTTGCAAAGTTAATAAATGAAGAACGTGTTGCTCGAGGCTTAGCGCCTTATACAGACATGGAAGAAATGGAGAGAGCAATTGATGCTAACCAATTGCTTATTAAGGCACGTAACCAGCAAACTGTTAGTGCACAACGAGAAGCAAGCGGTGTTAAAAATGCCGACGGTGATTGGCGTGTTAAGTTAAGACTTGCACCTCAGGCAAACTATTTGTACAAAGCAAGCAACCCGGGAATACTTGCTCCATTGGCAGTCACTGACGGTGTTATATTTCCATATACTCCGCAAATTGATTTACAATATAGGTCAGATTACAACAATTATCAACCGACACACAGCAACTATATGCACTATTTCTACAAAGGATCAAGTGTTCAGACTATACAAGTTACTGCTGAATTCACTGCACAAGACACAGTTGAAGCTGAATACTTGTTGGCAGTTATGCATTTCTTTAAGAGTGCTAGTAAAATGTTTTATGGCCAAGATGCAGAGCGTGGTTCACCACCGCCATTGTTATATTTGTCTGGCCTTGGTGAATATCAATTCAACGAGTCTCCTTGTGTGATAGCAGAGTTTAACTTGAATTTACCGTCCGATGTTAACTATATCAGAGCAAGAAGCCGACACATAACAGGCGCAGATAATTTGCAATATCAAAAGCCTCTAGCAACAAGTGCAACCAATGGTAACTTTTCTAGTTTAACTAGATTGTCCACGGCAGCTACAAGATTGTTCGGCGGTGGAACACAGCCGCTCCAAGTTGGTGCAAAACCATTTACACCAACACCTGGGCCATTAGGAAGCAAAGGTGCAACATACGTACCAACTAAGATGTCAATGACTCTTAACTTACTTCCAATTGCAAGTAGACGACAAGTCAGTCAGGATTTTAGTCTCAAGGAATATGCAAACGGTAACTTAATTAAGAAAGGGATGTGGTAATGGATAACATATATACAAGTAACAGTCCGTACTTTAACACAAGTGTAGTTAATCAGACGTATCTTGGTGTAATGGTTAATCGACCTATTCCTAAATTGGCAGACGACTTATTAATGACTATTAATGAAACTTACAATCTTCGCCCAGACTTGCTAGCATTCGACTTGTATGGTGATGCGGCGCTTTGGTGGGTGTTTGCACAGAGAAACCCAAACCAACTTCAAGATCCATTGGGGGACTTTACAACCAATACATCAATATACCTACCACAAAAAGCAACTTTGTCCCAAGTATTAGGAATCTAGCATGACCACCTCGGCAGAAATAGATGCAGGCAGGCAGGCCATACAACTCAACATCAATAATCTGGTAGGGTGGGTTGAATACCTAGAATTTGATGTCGATGATGGTGCAACTTGGAACGAAATCAATGCCGATTGGGATATTGGCATTGATAAAGCCAACGTTTACAAGAAATCCTTGGAGAACTTGCAACGTCAAAACGACGGCATGCCACCAACTGATCCTGACAAATCTAGAACAGCATTTAGGATATCTGAAAACATAGCAGACGTTGATGCTCTTACTGTTAGGTTGGCTGATGTTAAACAGAAAGCTTTTTTTAACTCAAGAGAAGTTGAACAAATAGACAATTTGTCAACAGACAGTGCAGGATCGCAAGTTGCCAGGGATCAAGCCAGCGCCAATGAAGATAGTAGAGTTAGTAGCCCGACAACCGGAACTGAGGTATTGGACGGTAACACAATTGTATCTTCTGATTCAGTTAACAACAATCCTACAAATGCAAGGCTAGCAACACTGAGCGGGCCCGACGGCGAATTTGCTCTGGGTGCTGACGATGGCGGAACAATCAGCACAGTGGGTGCTGCTACTGAAGTAGTCAGTGTTACTAATACCCAAACCCCAGACGGCAGAATTGCTTCTGATGGGTCAGTTAGTGCAAGCGATGATTCGTATGATCGACGCAGCTCTAATGTTGAAGGTCGTGCAGCCATTGCTAATGAATTTTTGGAAACCATTGTACCTACGCCAAACCAACTTATAAACCTTGCTTCGCAGACTTATACTATTTCAGTATACCTTATGGACATCGACGAATACACTCGGATGATACAGTCCGACAGGAAAACATTACCGAGCAATCAGTTGTTGTTTCAAAGTGGCGGTGCTACAATTGGTGAACGCAACAAACATTTCGACTTGGATTTTTATCCAGAAAACGTTGAGCTTAAATGCTTAGTTGGTACCCAGGGAGTTGGAAGCCCCCATAATGCTGTTACACTTGAATTTGATGTGCTTGAACCCCAGGGTATAACATTCTTAGAAAGATTGCGCCTAGCAGTCTGGGATCACACTGGAGTACCTGGTGCTACTATTAACGGTCAAAATTATCTTATGGTTATAAGATTTTACGGCTACGACGAAAATGGAAACTTAGTCAGTGGTCAAGGCAGGGAGTTTACAAGTGATCCAAACGCTTTGGTAGAAAAGTTTATTCCTTTTCAAATAGCCATGCTTAAATATAAACTTGCTGCACAAGTTGTTGAGTATCAGCTACAATGCATGATACCCCAAACAACAGTTGGATTTAGTACGTCTAGGGGGTCAATACCTTTTAACTTCCAACTTAATGCACCTGATGTGGGCACATTGTTCAATGGTAATATGCAAGTTTCGGCAGGTGCGGCTGCACAAGAAGATTTTGCAGGAGGTGCAGCCGGCGGAGAGTTTGGAGGCGGCAATCGTAAAGCTGGCGGAGGATCGCCGACTATAACCCAAGGATTAACAGATGCATTAAATCAAAATCAACGTGAACTGGTAAAAAAAGGTGCCCAGGAAATTGCAGATGTGTACAAAATTGTACTAGAAGACATTCCAGCTTTTCGTGATGCTAAAATGAAAAAGCAAGGAACAACAAATAAATTACGTACACCAATGACCGTTACTAGTGATCCAAATATATCGCTAAATGCAAACAAACAAAATTTTGATAGTCAAGGGCGAACATATAGTATCACAGCAGGTACACAAATTACACAGTTGATTGACCAGGTAATGAAAAACAGCGAGTATGTTACTGCGCAACAAACCATAGTATTTGACGAAGTAACTAAAGCTGAAATTTCAAACCCTCCAGTTGGGACCACAATGTGGTACAAGATTACACAACAAAGTAAACCACTTGGTTGGGACAATTTGAGAAAAGATTACGCATATGAAATTACTTACAAAGTAAACAGATACCAGATCAACACACCAAAGTCTCCTTATTTCCCCCCGTCGGCATATAGAGGATCACACAAGATCTATAATTATTTGTTCACTGGCGAAAACACAGAAGTGTTGAATCTTGAATTTGAAGCAAACACTAACTATATAACACCAATTGGCAACAGCGGATTAACTGCACCAGTTGACGGCGACGGAAGATATGCTAATAAACAAATGTTTTCAGTTGGAGCAGAGTCAAGTCAGCAAGGCGGTGCAGGAGAATCAACACTGCCGGCTGCACAATTAGCAGGTAGACTGTATGCTGACTCCGATGTATTAAAAGTTGATCTTGAAATTGTTGGAGACCCAGACTGGATTACGCAAAGCGAAGTGTTTTACACAGAGGACAACCTTGCACCTTTTGAACCCGACGGTAGTATGAATGTTAATGCCAGCGAAGTATTGTTTGAGGTACGTTTTAACAGAGCAAATGACTATGATTTGGCAACAGGCTTAACACCAAAATACAAAGAAAATATCGACCAAGGTGCTATCAACAACAATACAAACGTAGCCGAAGAACGTTTGGTATTTGCAGCATATTCTATAACCAACATGTTTAAAGCAGGTAAATTTACACAAAGAATTCAAGGCACGTTGCGAGAATTTACAGCCGATGATCTAGCACTTAACCAAGGAGTTAAAGTTCCTCGTACAAATAACAAAAGCGGGCCAAAAGCTTATACTGACAAGACTGACCAAGACCTGCTCAATGAAGGATATTACATAAA
>Ga0209652_1002082_pt1 | contig 15755 bp, 13 predicted proteins | sample SaaInl74LU_5_DNA_FD_184641 | JGI IMG/M metagenome (GOLD analysis project Ga0209652, IMG submission 184641) | Marine microbial communities from expanding oxygen minimum zones in the Saanich Inlet - ESP_74LU_5_DNA (SPAdes) (version 2) | ecosystem: Environmental > Aquatic > Marine > Intertidal zone...
CACTGGTATCGACTACTGGATAAATATCAATTGGTAGTTATAGTCCATCTTCTCTACTTCTTAAACATATTTCCCCTCCCCTACTTTAACAACAAGACTCAAGACTCAATCACACCCCAAAGAACTTTTTGCCGGCAACTGAGTGCGGTGCCCATAACCCGATTGGGACCTGTGCCGGCACTCCGTAGTGCCGGCGAATCGGCCGGTATGGTATGGCAAGATACCTGTTGTGCAGAAAAGGCCTAAGGTGCTGTATGAAGCTATGTGTACCGAAAAAAATACAATGTATCTCCGAAGAAGGGGCTTTGAAGTCGAGCCAAAGTAAACTGAAACTTACCTAGAGAGGAACCATGTACAACCAAGAAATGTCCCCGTCTTCGGTGACTGGATTGGCCGCGCCACGTCAGGCGAGTTGATGGCGCTTTTCTGCCAGCTGCCAGCTAGCTAGCAAACTTTTACCTCACTTCGACAAGGGAATAACTACAACTCCAAGCAACCACAACATCATACACTCTACAACATACTCGACGTTTGAATACAGTCGCCGTCGCCTCCATTCCATTCTACATCCACAATATTGTACACAGCAAAGCACTAACTAAGCATACTGCACGACAACAACTGACAGCACCTCCACCTCCAACCTGTCATACTTCTACATCATCCACCCCAATACATCACTTCATCATCATTACGATCACATACCATCATGTTGAAGTGCTTCTGGAGACGTGCTTCTACTTCTTCTTCTTCTTCTTCTTCTAGCAGGTTAGCAGGAGAAGGAGATGCTTCATTCATCATGCTCAAGCATTTTGACCAGAACTTTGGTACTACTAAACATGAGGTGCCAGATTCCATCAAACTCAAGGCCGAGATTCTCCTTGTGATTCGTACCTCCTTCCATCCTGCAGTATTAGTCACAGTGGCGTTATCAGCTATTTATCAGCTATTACTGCACTAATCACTTGTGTAGTTGAGAGCGACAGTATATGGTTGGACTATTTATCATCATCGAAGCCAGCGATTACTAGTACTCTCGGCGCATTTCTTGCCCTTTCACTTGCCTTTCGTACCAATGTCTGCTATGAGTTATCTATTACATAGTGAAATTGGATGGAAGGTCATCCCCCGTTTCCTTGTCTAATCTTCTCTTCTTTGCCCTCCATTCTTCCTGACAGACCAGCGGTGGTGGGAGGGACGCCGCCTGTGGGGACAGCTAATATATGCTTCGATTCATTGCGCGCAGCAAAGTCAATGCTGGATAAAGAACCGAGAGAAGCGTGAACGGTTCCAAAATGCTGTCATTACTTTTGCCTGGGCGTCTAAGGCCCAACTACGTGGCAATGGACTACAGGATGAAGAGGAAGAAGGTAAAAAGCTTATCAGGAGAGGCGTCATTTTTGAGAAAGAACTTGAAGTGATGGGGAGTGAACCAGGCTGGCAGCCCTGCTACTGTCTTGACGTTATGAGATGTGTATTCACTCATTCCATGCAAGCCAGTGAGAACAGATTATATCCTGAGCAGCTGAAGTCGATGGAAGACTCTATTCGTGACATGGCGATTTCAATTGGTGGCCTCATCCGTTTAAAGTCTACTGGCTTACCAACGGCATATGATAGTTTCTATCAAACTGCTGGTGTAATCTTTCTTGTCATGGCTTCTTTTGCTTGGTCACCTGACATGGGATGGTATACACCTCCTACCGCTGGTGTAATCACACTTGTCTTTTTGTTAATGACGAAGATTGGTGGATTCATGGTGGACCCCTTCGGGACTAACATGTCTGACCTTCCATTAAGGAAATATTGTAAGGTGACTGAGAATCAAATTAAATCAATCATGCGCAGAGAAAGGATCCCATATGATCTGGGAGTTGGCCCAATTGACGAAGATGGGTGCCAGGGAGAGGGTGTTGTCAAGAGTCCAAAGTGAGTCGCTCAACTCGATTTCCTATCTTTTGAAGTATTCGAAATCATTGATATCCATAGTATATGGACAACCTTGTATTATATAGATTATCAACAACAACATCGTGTATATACTGCTAGGCCCGTAGGCATAAAACCATGGCAATCGCATGGATACTAGAGCTTCCTTGTTAGGAAGAAATGCAAGTCATACTATTTGTGGACAATTTTTCCATCCGGTATTGTAAGTAGTTACCCCTTTTGTCACTCTCTGAACGAAGCCCCCAAGCTATCAGTGCGGATCTCTTGAATGACGTCCATTGAATGACGTCCATCATTGCAATTTGCACAATTTCTCCGTACAGTACTGAAAAATGTTTTGTGAAGAACATTGTTGTTCGTATGGTTAAACATCTGCACTCGGTGCTCAAGCATACTGATACTGCTAGCTCCCGAGAAGAGAATGTCGAAAAGCTGATAGAAAACCAAAAAGGCACAAAGAGATGTGATTTGTTGTTTAGAGTATGATATGAAAGTGAAGCGACCATTAGAGACCACCCATGTCCTCTCTCTAATTGAGAGAGGGTTTCTAACAAACTAGCAATTCATTCTTATGTAAATATTAGTGATATCAAGATGTATGGGATTGATCAATAATAATCACACGCATGCCAATGCTAGTCCTTTGCTCCACGTATCTTTGGCTCCTGCCTTTGCCACCCAGCGTCAATCTTCCTTTCGTGAAATTTACGAAGCTCGATAAACTTCTCCAACAGCTTTCGGTCCTTCTCGCTCAAGGCAGGGCTATTCTTCGTACTCTGTGAAGTAGTAATAACATCACAGCTACTTTTTCGAAGCAACATCTGCCTTCCTCTCTTATTGAAGCCCACCTCTTCCATGTTGCAATTTTCGTCTTGCAACAACTCGTAAAACTCTGGCCATAACCGTGGATGAACCTCACTCAACACGAACAAAGTCCCTGGTTGTGCGTGTTGGAATAACTCACGAAAGAAGATAAAATTTGATTCTTGTAATTTTTGAGCGTTTTCAGCAACGCAATATTGACACACCCATAAATTTGTAGAGTCTAGCAACAATGAGCATGCGGCGTTGGAGGGATGAAAGATTGATTGGGTAATATCACATTTACCTCCCCAGTCACATGATAGAGATGGGGTACTTCGTTCCAGTATCGTTTGGGTAGAGTGAACCATTGCGTGCACGAGATCGCCCCATCCTTCTTCGTAGTCAAGTATTGTTGCGTGCAATTTCAGACTACTACTACTCAAACTCCCAGTCTCTTCTTGATCGCGTAATGATTCCATATACGAGCAAAAGGAGGTTGCCACTGCGGAGCTGACATAGTCAAAGCCAGGACCCCCACCCAAACTGACCACGGAGTAGGCGCCACCATCGCTGCTACCAAGTATAGGACTACCTCGTAACCCCTCCAACCAATACTCTGGAAATTCATAATGTGAATTAAAAGTGTCCGCGAATAGATCGGCCAGATTTTTTGCTCTGCAGAAGAATTCGACGGCATAGCCACTCCTCGCACCGGCATTCGCGAAGCAAGGCATGACGCCTCTGTCAGCAGCTACACCAAGATTAAAGAATAGTTCTTCGAAATTTGCTTTTTCAGCTGGATGTGGTAGATTTGTATAGAGATGATAGCGTATTGAGTCTAGAGCGGCAGTACGATATTGGATCCATCCTCTGTTGAAACCATTGGATCCTGGTTTACGTTTGGAAAGAGATATGGCTAGATTATGCAGTTCGTCAGGTGAGAGGATGTTGTGCTTTGGTGTTCGTTTGTACGAGTGTGGCTGCTCATGTTTTTGGAGGAATGAGTTCCTACCGCTCCTTTTTTGTATGGTTGAGGCGGAGAATCCATTGGTGACGAAAACGTGGAGCTGGAGAGTGGTTAGTGCTAGTGATAGTAGCAGTGGTTTGGCCATGGTGCATCAAGAGATAGTATTAGCATTTACTCGTAACAATGAGAGAGGCATCAAAGCATGGCTACAATAAGTGAGAGATGAGCTGGCTGGCGTCGGTGCGTGTGTGGTTGTGGTGTGTGAAACCAAATTTTTCACCATTGAGGTAGGAAGGGACGTCATTCATTCAACTCTCCAGTATGACGTCATCTGGTGACGTAATACACGTTCTGCGGAATCAGAGAAAACCAGCTAAGCTGGATTCGAGCAGCTGCAAGACATCGCTCCCGCAAATTTTGTTCTTTCCCTCCAAAATTATTTGTTCTATTTGCTTGGCTTTGGCTCTCTCCAGTCAAGCGCAGCCTCTGATCCGGTTGGTTGCCCAATACAATACCCCCAGTAGGAATTATTATTCTCCATCGTTGAGGAATGTAAGTGGATGATGATGATGATGATTATATTATTGCAGTGCTATTCCTTGTTGCTGGGCACTCGGCCCCGCTCCCCGGAAGATCCCATCGTCCCATCGGCCATCGATCCCTCTCTCCTGCTCTATCCTCACTCCCGCTGCCTGTCTCTTTCATTTCACCTTTCATATTCAGAAATATGCCCTCCCCCCAGACCATAGTAGCCGCAGAGGAAGTCTGTGAGCGCCTCAAGGTTATGATACGTCAGGAGAGTGACTACATGATTCCGGACTATCTCACGCCGGCGTGGCAGGCCGGCCTCGCCGCGGCAGAGGTATCGGATCCTTCCACCACCGACAACAATGGTGATGAGCCTAGCCCATCCTCCTCTGAACCAATCAATGTTTTGTGGCGTGACAAAATCTGTGAATGGTGCTACAATTTGGTAGACCACTATGAATTGGCTCGGGAATCTGTATCGGTTGCCATGAACATTGTCGACCGATACGTCTCCTCCCGTTTCATCACTCCAAAGACCTACACTATTGTAGCCGTCACTGCGATACACATTGCCATCAAGCTGGTCAGTCCGTGGAAGCTGCGTATGAATCATCTCCTTGATTTGTGTGCGGGGAAGTATACCGCTGGTGACATTGCATCGATGGAGCTAGTTATACTCAACGCTCTCTCTTGGCGGGTGCACCCACCTTCTGCTTTTGACTTTTGTGGGGAATTGATCGACTCTTCCTTCACCGAAAGTACCCCTGATGCCCTCAATGATCTCCAAGATAAGGCAAGGTACCTCACTGAGCTTGCTGTGATTGACTATTTTTTCGTCACAAAATTACCTTCCTCTGTTGCCCTGGCCGCGATCATGAACGCACTTGAACTGACGCGCAATCAGGTTGACCCTCGAGACAAGGATCGGTTTACCAGCAGAGTTGGTCAGGTCGGACTGGATGCTTCCGATGAAGAGGTTATCCAATGCTACACGAGACTTCGAGTTATGTACAGGAACAACACAAGTGAGGAGGAGGAGGAGCCTGAGGTGGGGGGACGAGGGCAAGGATCGCCCACTGGTGTGGGGGAGCTGGCAAATACTCCCTCCAAAAAGAGGAAGAGGATCCAAGAAGACAAAGAAGGTCGTCTCATCACTGAGCATGGTGAAGAAATTGCTCGCTTTGAGCCTGTGTAAGTTGTATTGAAATAAATATGCCACACACAGGCGACAAGGGGCGATGGTGCTAGCATATTGAATTTCGCTCGATTCATTTATTCTAAATAGAAAGATATAAATATTATAATTCCAAAACATACACATGATAATAAATAAGCACTCCAGAATTGTAGCTATGCAACATTTATTATTTTATATCCACATCATCAAATCTCATTCAATAAGCTATGTATACCACTAACGTTTGTGACCTCTACGCTCAAAAACAGCCAAAGCCTCTGACTCCGACGGCTCCTTCCCATCATTCTTTTTCTTTAGCTCTTTCAAGATAGCAATGAAGGCTACTGCATTCTTTCGTGACCGAAAGGTATTGTTGTTGGGTGACATATAGTGATTGTAGAAACCACGGCCGGTTTTACGTTGGTGCGTCGAGGTTGTCCACCCAGGCGGAAAATCTTCCCCAGCAGTGTTGCCCACACGATTGTCACCGCTTTGATCATTTCGTTTCTCTCCAGGACTATATACAACTTTCGAATTGTCTTTCGCCTCTGCTTTTTCATTTGCAGCTTTGATTTGCTTCTCTCTTCTTACTTCCTTTTTGGGCCTTGCTGCAGCTTTCTTGGGTTTCAATTTGCTGATACCATCTTCACCATGGACAGCCCACGTTGCCGTCGATACAGCAACAGTGTCAGATTTATCGCTATCAAGACTTCGCCCAAATGCCACGGGTAATGTTGCCGCGTCTTGCTTATTTGACTTGGTCAGCTTTTGCTCTGGTCTAGCGGTAGCCACTGTTTCACTCGCTGCATTACTAGCAGCAGCAGCTGTTTCCGCTTTCATTTTTGCTAGTAGATCCGCTGTGGTAGTATTATGATTTCCGGCTTGAGGAGCCCCTGCTACAAAATCATTGTAATCTTGATTGGCTATTCTTGCTGAGAACGTGGCACCACCGCTGTTGTTTGGGTAAGCTGCATAACCATTGTAATCATTTTGGTTGGCTGCTTCTGCTGCTGCTACCGCTGCCGCCACAACGTCGTCTGGATTATTCACATATCCTCCGTGCAACAATGGTTGAAGTAGTTGTGGTGATATATGCTGGTATTCGGGCTGCTGAAATGGTAGATATGGATTATATGGATAACCTGACATCAACATTTGATGATATAAATGATGATGCACTGCTTGCAAAGGATCATAGTATGCGGGTTGTTGTTGTTGTTGTTGTTGTTGCTGTAGCAATTGTAGTTCATGCTCCTGGTGAAGCGATGCAATATTTTGATGTTCGTTGATTAACAACTGACGATGTCGCGTTTGAGCCAGTGCCTGCTCTTGAATAGCTGCGATATCCTGATTTATATGTGAATTGAGATAATCGGTAGTAGCTGTGGTTGTATCGTCTTTACGTGGAGACTGGGAAACTCCTCGTTTTGGGCTTTCCAACGTCTTCACTGATCGAGGTGAAAATTCAGCACATTCAGTACGATTCGAATGGAGGACGGGTGCTCTTGCTGGTGATGACTTTGATGTTCGGCGCTTCTTCTTTGCTTCCTTCTCTGCCAAATCTGCCTTACTCAAGGACATGAGGCCTGCGCCGCGTAGGTATTGCTTTTGAGAGTAGATCGGTACGGTATTCTTTCGGGAAGGTTTCTTCCTCTTCCTCCTTCCATTTGATGTGGATGATTCTTTGGTTTGGTGAAATTTTAACATGGATTGGGCCTCAAAGGGCACTGTAACTAGATGTGATAGCACATCTCCGTAAACGCTATTCATTTGATGTGGGTCTACAACGACATCATCGGCGATCCCTGTGATACTTTCTTCATCCTCACAATTTGTGCTCTTGGTAAAAATTGCTTCAGCGCTACCATTTTCACACGGCTCAATATCTACACCATTTTGACCGCCGGGATCATTTTTACCGTCATCCGATGCGGACGGTTTTGCCTCTGCACCTTCCGGCACTGGGGATAGCGGCGGTCCCTCTTCGCCTTTCGCCAACCGCGGCCGTCTGGTGCGTTGGAAGGCGGTCACCATTTTCTAGGCTAGGCGACTCTCCCCCCCTGATATAATGATTTTTAAAACCCCTCCCCGGCCAATATAAAGCTATTATTCCAAAGAGGTCGTTATCGTCGGTGTTGATATTGTTATTATTTTTATGTTTTTTATGTTTCCACATCAGCGAGCGGCGCAACAAGTTCTGTGATTTTTGAGGAATCTGTTTCCGAAAGACGTCATGAAACGACAGGGTACGGTACTCCGATGACACACTCTCGTTCTGCTAAAAGCTCCCACAGACACCTCACCACTCACAACCAAAGTTTTTTGGACGAACGGAACACTCAATCTAATTAAGTGGAGAACACTCTCTATGTTCGACTACACCACAGATGATACATAAATCACCCTATCCAACTGCCTCTATCATCGTTGCGGTTTAGACCAAGAAAATATGTGTATCCTAGTCATGTTAACATGCACAGAGAGATAATGCCTTGATGGCGTGTATCAGAATCAAAAGAGTAGCAACTATTCTTTATATGTATTACAATGTAATAAAAGGTAATCCATTTGCACATGGACCAACTGATAAATATAGGATACGTCAATTGCTAAAAGACATGGACTATTATTAGTATATTTGCTCAGCAAAGACAAAGACGCAAAATAATCTCTATCTCAGCTCTGGCCCTTCCTTGCCTTTGATAGTTTGATTCTGTCGGCCCTCTGTATTTTGGCAATTTTGTCATTTTCAAGACGCAAAATATCGAAGAGGCGCTTGGCTAGCTCTGAATCCTTGTCGTCAAACAACTGCGTGCGCATCTGTTGTACACTCATTTTCATCAAGACCTTGCCGTCGTGCTTATCTGTAAGCTTGACTCTGTTCATCTTTTTATGGGCTAGAAACCTCTTTAGATGTGCGTTGTCCCATTGTTTTGGTGAGAGGATATCTCTAGATTCGAATGTTTTCATTGCCGGCACGACGGTACGAGTTTCTCCTTCTTGACTATCTGTCCCAACGATCGCAGTTGCAAATCGCAGCGTTTCGACGCTATGTTCAGTGTCTGTGGCATTTGGACTTACTGCAGCAATGACGCAGAGTCTAGCCCCATCTCTTTCAAAGCTCTCCCTCAATATACGAGTTAGATTGTGGTTTCTAAATGGAACTCTCGAGCTATTGCTTGCACGAGCACGTACGCATTCCTTCAAGGCAAACAAACTGGCATTAATCTCTGCACTTTCCTTTTGACGTTCCTGTGAGTGGTAAAGGCTATCACCACGACGCTCTGATCCAGCAAGGTCAATCAATGTGAGAACGCCTTTGCTTCCCTTGATCCGAATTTGGCAGCAAGCATGTGATCTCGATGAGACTCCATTCTTATCTGTAGCTTCTGTTGCCCGCCTCGACTTGCCCTCTGCGATTTTCTGTAGTAAATGTTCTGGAGAGGTGATATCAATAGATTTGGCATTCAATAGTCGACAGATACCGTCTTCATCGTCCAACAGCTTCACCACTTCTTTACTCTTGGCGCACAATAGGTCCTTGATTTCCTTATTGCCGCTGAGCTCGACAAATTGTAATGTAACTTGTCCTGCGTCGTCATTATTAGTGCCATCATCATTTGAAGCACGTAGAGAAGCAATGGCTTGGAAGATCCCTTTCGCTGTCCTCTCCTCGATCCCAGACATGGTATAGGATTTGCCACATCCTTGGGGAAGTGGGGATAACATAAAAAATGATGAGAAACAATTTGAAATTGTAGAAAAGAGAATGATTTGCAAAGAAGCAATTACCTGTCTGTCCGTACAAGAGAAGCGTGGCAACCACACCTTCTTTGACGGTATTATTCACAAGTGGCTCCGCAATGTTCTTATAAATATCATCATTTGAGCAATGTTCATCAAATGCAGCCTGAGCAGGAAAGAACAATGGCTTCACAAGTTTCGTCTTCATGTCTGGATGCATGACACAGTTGTCAATGATGCAAGTGTCCATTGTAGAGGAGCTATTGTCGATTGAAACGACATCATAATCGCCTCTACTTTGCTCAAAGTCAAATATGGGTCGTTTACGAACCACGATAGAGACTCCATTTAGACTACGATCGTGGATTTGACTTCCAGCTTTGTCGGAGTGATTGGTACCATTATTCAAGCGAGGATGCTGCTGCCGATGTTGTAGGACGTCTGCCTTGAAATCCTTGCCATATCGCAAACGAGCTGTTCGTTTATCCAAACATGTCCGAGTCTCATTTGAATCTGCCTCTGCATTCACTTTATGTCGTTGTTGCTTCTCACGTTGAACTGCCAGGGCCATGGGCTGGCCTTTGCCGGCACGATTGTTTTTGGGAGTAGATAATGAACTCCTCCGACTAGGCTTGTTGTTGTTGTTACCACCTCTGCCTTTCGTTTTGAATGACGCATCAGCTGATGAAAGACTGCGGTTTGTAGAAGCACCATACGCTTTGATAGTACTTGACGATACGCCACTAACACTAGTCTTGGCAGACCTCACTTTTGGCTGGCTTTTTTTAAGCCACACAGATGCATCCATTCGCTTCTTGGGAACCACTGGTTGTTGCTGCTTATCGGGCATCTTTTTTGATTGAATCGGCGAATTCTCATAGACACTATTAACCTCTTCCGCTGATGACATTTTTGATGGAGAGTTCATGTAAGTAGATGGGATTGGTGAGTTTTCGTAGACACTATCCACTTCATCCATGGATGAATTCTTCGATGGACTCTTGATGTAACTAGGAGCCATCGGTGATGACTCATATACAGTGTTCATTTCCTCCTTGATTCGAAAGGATTCGGATGACAGAGACGCTTCATCAACACTTTCATCCAAAGTAGTGAAGCACTGATTTGTAATTGTTCTTGCAGATGGGCATCGTTGCTCAGGTGGAGAAATTGAGCTATACTTCATGTCATACGAAGATAGAGTTGCTGTTTCATCATTTGTGGGTGCTGCAAATTGTTGTTTGGACGACCATCCTTGTCTGGCAAGCAACTCGGAAGCACTCATCACTTTCTTCGTGACATTCGACGCTGATGCTTTGACACGAACGATTTTTCGGGTGCCATCGTTCGGATGTACGCCCTGCGGAAATGATTCGGAATCACTCCCATTATTCTCTTTATTGTACGCTACTTTGGGCGATGATGATGATGATTCGGACGAAGACTTTGACTGGACTAATCTTCGAGAGGATGTTGTTTGCATCATGGTTGGTTGTGATTTGAGTTTTTGGAGTGATTTCTTCTTCTGCCTTTGAGATTAGTCTCTCTCTAGAAATATCTCCACCGTGGCAATATCTACACTAATTATTATTGAGTCGTTGGATTGGTGAGCAAAGCCGGGATCGGCTGTTATGCTGGAGAGGTCGATGATGAGAAGCTGCCCTTTCTCCTTTCGTTGATGTTGTGAGTTGTGAGTACCGGCGCGCCAAATATTTATCTCCTCCGCTCCACAAACCAGGCAGAGGAGCGAGGAGCCAGGAGCTCACCCAGCGTACACAAGCCGGCCATCACTTTTGCTTTGACAATGATGACGTCGGTGACGACCACCCTTTCCTAATATATAACCCATCCATGATGAATAGATGCCCTCAACAGTATTATAGGTGCCGACGTTGTCGCTGCTGCAATTTCCACTTCATTCTAGCGCTGACGATAATATTTTTATTTGCAAAGAATTTTTGTGATGCTTTTAACAGCCATCAAAATCGTCACCATTACCAAGCGACTAGACGAAATGCATCTGCTGTACGGAAACAGCAGCCCAAATTTGCTGGAGATGGGCAAATGGACATATCCTCTTCTAATCGAATGAAAGAAGCACAACTTGTAGAGAAGCTGTTATTAGATGCCTTGGAAAAAGTTAAAAAGATGAAACGCAACAAGGATAGAGTACTACCTCCGTCCAAATTATTTCCTCACGTGAGACAATGCAACGCAGCTCTAGCAACATTTGGTGACTCTGGCGACTTCACCAGAGCATTAAGATTATTCACACAAATGAGAAAGTCGGCATCTTTATTTTACATGATACCTCGAGAGAGATTCTCTCCACTGGAACATCACCACTCTCTGTCGTCGATTAATTTGATTCCAGTCCCACCAGAACCGACGTTGGTGACGTATTCGACACTCATGTCTCGTGCAATCAGTCTTCGTAAACCGAGGGTAGCTCTACGACTTTGGAAGCTGTTGCAAACTCAACCAAACTTTTACACAAATGTCATATCACAGAAACGACGAAATGGGCGAAATGCAACATCTTCTTACATGGATCCTTCTATGTTACTCAAACTTGAAAAGGAAGAGTCGGCAATCGTCCCAGATGTTATCTTTTGTAATACTCTAATGAATGCCTATGCTAAAATGGGCGACTATAGAGCTGCCAAAGCAATACTCAATTCGATGCTGGGGGCAAAGGGCGTTTTTACACACGAGGGCATACCAAAAGTAAAGCCAACAGCCGTCACATATAACACGCTCGCTGATGCGTGCAAAGTGGCAGGTGAACTAGGGGCTGCTTTAGATGTGCCTGAACTCATGATTTCACAATCCGAGGCAACTGGTGATAAGAAGCTTTTGCCGGATCTACGAACATACACTACTCTCATATCAACTGTTGCAAGGAAGAGTATAGACAAACAAGAATCAAGAGACATTCGAAGCGGAGGAGAAAAGGACCCAGACATGGCGTTCGCCTTGTTAAATCGAATGAAGCACGAAGGCATCGTACCGAACGGTGTCACATACTCGGCTCTAATTGACGTGTGTAGACGTTGCAATCGTGTTGATATGGCGTTGAATGGACTGAGAACCATGTTGAAGCAGAAGGCAAAAACAAATTTAGCGTCCGCAAATACTACGGCTAGACCAATATATCATCACAAGCCGCTTCAAAATGAAGCAGGTGCGTGGACAGCTGCAATTAATGCTTGTGGGAAAGCTGGGAGAACAGATACAGCAATCCGGTTATTTAGAACAATGCAGAAGGTCGGTGTAAAGCCCTCAAGTTGGACATGCGCATGTCTTTCTGATTGCTTATTAAAGAGCACGCCAATAAGAATAAAGGAGTTGGAAGAAGTGTTGCAATACATGAAGGGTGCCGGATTGGTGCCTTCGGAAGTGATGTACACAAGTTTGATGGGTGTAGCGTTAGAGCTATCACAAAAGGAAACTAGAATAACAAAGGATGGATTGCAAGTTCAACTCATTGACAATCTATCAATAGATTCAGAGGACACGACTACAGAAGCTATATTTTTGTTCAAGCAGTTGATGCGCAGTCTGTTGATGCAAACTGAAAAAGAAGACATGATTCTCAAAGTCTTTTTGGTGTTTCAAGAAATGAAGAATGTTGGAATGCTCCCCGACGTGGCCATGTATAACTCCTTATTGCGCGCATGTGCAGTGACAGGGAATATTGAAAGAGCTCAATCTGTGCTTAGACGCATGGAAATGGACGGAATTATTCCAAACCGAGGAACTTTGAAAGAAGCAGTAACACTTGCTAAGAATGCACGGAGGTCTGAGTTCGCCCTCTCTATCTGGGCTACAATGCACAAAAAGACCTCTCAAACAGTTCCGCTTAAGCCGAAGGTATCAGTTGAAATGATGGGTGATTTGATGAACAACTACGCGAGTGACCTCCAACAGACGAGCAACCATGAAGAGAGAATTGTTATCCACCGGGAAATGATGAACCTGTACCAGGGCTTCAGTTCCAAATTGGAGGAGTTCGAGCTGCATGATACTTTTGAAGAAATAGCATGTAATTTGACATTCCTACTCTCAGCGCTGAAGGCAGCCGTTTCTTGTGAGTACCACAGTGAGGTCGTTGAAGAGAAGACCCGCTCAAGAGAATTGGCTTGTGAAATTGTTGGTTTTGAGATTTTCCAAAACGAGCACCACACAGACATAGATAGAGCTGGGAAGAAGGCAATTCAACTTGCCACCGATTGGCTTTATGCCTTTGAGATTTCTTAGTGCCTTAATAGAGGTAGAAGCCCATGAGTACGAATAATCTTCCATTACAATAACGTATTTAATCTTCTGAAGTAGATATCAGATGAAATCATCATGCATTCTGTGAATTAATTGCGCACGGCGCGGCGGTGTTACTTTTTGTACCCTCTTTGTTTATACAGCACCATGGCCTTTGATTCATCTCCAGCTACATCTGGTTCCGCCAAAATAAGCATAAAGGTATCGACACCCTTCATGGCTCTGAACTTGATTTGTTGCTGGGGCGAATAAAAGTATGTATCTTTTGTACCCGCAGTATTTCCTGAGGCACGTTCATATGTCTTCTTTGTCCAGCCGGGGTAATTTGAACTCATTGACTCCGTTGATATTAAAATAGCCGAGGAACGTGGGGTGGTGCTCTTTGCTGCACTATGACCACTCTCAGGTGTGCCCTTTGAGCTTGGTGTATTCTTCCCAATGAATATTGAGTTTGATGCCTTCTTTCCTTCAACCCTCCACTTTGTCGCTGCAGCTGTGGCGGCAATTTTGGAAGACTTGTCTCCCAAGCGAAATCCAAAGGCGACAGGTAATTTTGACACATCGGCACGTGAAATCTTGATAACATCGCTAGCAGTAGCAGTGGGAATAACTTTCTTTTTCTTTGCCTTAGCTGCCTTCTTTGCCTCGAGGACTTTTATAGCCTCGGCTTCCCTCTTTGCCTCAGCGGCTTTCAGTGACTCAACCAACTCCTTCTGTATTTCAGCCTGCTTCGATCTCAGCTTCCAAAAAGCCATCGAGCGCAGCTTCTCTGCCACAGTAAAATGATGCCTCATTGCTTCTAAGCGTTTCCGTACTGAATGGGTCTTGCTTGAATATGACTTGTTGAAACTAAGCAGACGCTGTCGAAGACTCATTGACAACTTGAGGGCATCATCATAATTCTTCTGTGCTTCGGTTACAGTTTTGGGAGCATTCTCAGCATTGTACCAGTTTCTGTCGGCAAGTGTCAAGTGCCGATATACGGTTGTTGCACCCGATTCTAACATTTGTTGGACAACATAATTCCCCGGTAGACCTGTTGTGCTTGCCCCATTTATGGCCACGATGACATCGCCAGGTTGCATCCTTTGGTTTGCCGCTTCTACTCCCCCTTTATAGCCAAGAAATGCGACAGAATCATCATGCATGACTCCAAAATTTGCTACAGACACATCTGTTAGACTGACGTCGTACTTGTTTGCGTTGTTATTGGTGCTGTATTGTATCGGGTAATTTGTATTGAGAGGTCCATTTTGTCCCGGAGGTTCAGTTCGGTTATTGGTTCCATTCTGCACAGGAAGTAAAGCATGTGCATTGGTATTTGTAGCAATGCTATTATTTTGTGTTGGTGGTGCCTTCTGTGGTGGTGCCTTCTCTAGTTCTTCGAGAGGAATTTTTGCCGCTTCATTCAACAAGAATGTGGAGACATCTCTGTCAATAGTTGCAGCCAATTTCCTGTTAGATTGCCATTGGATGAATTTATTCTGCGGTATAATTGGCAACGGAGTTGTCATGTCGCTGCCAGTTGTTGTGTTGATACTCTCTTTGTTTTGCTTATAGCACGATTTCATTCTATCCGAATCAAATGGGGTAGACGCAATGCGAGATAACACGTCATTGGTCAGAGGGTGTGGACATATACATTCTTCTTCCATCCTGATAGGAATGGCCTCTTCTATCAAGAATGACGATATTTGTTGGCCGATTGACATATTATTAGCCTGACTGCCCTGAATGGATTGGCCACCACCACGCAATGCACGAGGTGAACCACCATCACGCTGACCCACTATTGACCTGTCACTACCTTTATTTTCTTCCTCGCTCAAGCTGACTGTTGACGAGCCCGACCGAGGCAGCAGACACGTAATATCTTCATTAATGTTATTATTCTTCTGGGATTCTTTCGTCCTTTTAGCAGGTTTCAGCTGCGTGATAGACACACAATTATCATCCTCGTGTAACCTCTTTTTTAGTTGACATGTACCATCTGGGATTGGCGAAAAGTACCGTCGTCTCCTGGCCTGGGGAGCTGGATCTACAGTTGCAAAGATACCGAACTCCTGCCACGCCCATGACGATGCATTCTCTCCCGTTATTGAATAGTTGCAGTCACAATTCGTGCAGGAGGGGGTGCACAGCATGGAAACCAACGTCATGGTTGTTGGCTGGCTGTTTTTGTGTTTTGTGTTATTTTGTGGATGTGGCATTGGTCGGCGAAGACACGCATCTCTCTGACACATACATCACATCAGAGCATCTCTTCAAGCTAACTTGCTATTTGACTTCACATGCATTGAATGACCT
>Ga0209652_1002090_pt1 | contig 15716 bp, 10 predicted proteins | sample SaaInl74LU_5_DNA_FD_184641 | JGI IMG/M metagenome (GOLD analysis project Ga0209652, IMG submission 184641) | Marine microbial communities from expanding oxygen minimum zones in the Saanich Inlet - ESP_74LU_5_DNA (SPAdes) (version 2) | ecosystem: Environmental > Aquatic > Marine > Intertidal zone...
AGGTTCGTTGTTAGGTGATGTTAGGCGGGTTGTTAGGTGATGTTAGGCGGGTTGTTAGGTGTTGTTAGCTAACAACGGCGGGTTGTTAGGTGTTGTTAGCTAACAACGCGGGTTGTTAGGTGTTAGATCTAAAACCCGCGGGTGGTTTGTCCCTGGGCGCAAAAAGGGGGGAGGGGTTTTAAAAAGGGGGGGGTTATGCCCCCAATCCATAATCCTCCTGCCTCTGTCCACAAGAGCTTGTACCTTCGTTCCCAAACCCGCTACAATCTACAATACGCCATAGCCAAAGTGCTGCATGCAATGCAATTATATCTTTGCAACAACAGAATCATGGCTCTATCAACATCATCCTCGTCCACAACTCGATCTTGCTCTCGGAGACTTGTTCGCCGATTCAAGTACAATAGTCTATGCCTAGTTGCATCATTGTTATTGGCCACACATTTCTTGTACATGGCCAAAGTTCACTACAAGTTTGATAGCCACCTCCAAGATCTTGCCAATACAAACCTCCCTCCTTCTCATAATGGCCAACGTGTGAACGAAAAACGCATTGCTCTTCAACAACCATATGCGAAGACAATCGCAACTGACATTGAAATTGATCCCAACACAATATCTGAGCTAAAATATATTGCAACCATTCGTGATGACAAATCTTCTCCATTACTCACTGTGCCCTTCCAATCGGGATCTAGTGAAACTACGCCAAACGTGTACGATCTGTTACATGCACGGGAGGCATTACCCAATAGATCTTGTATGGGTTGCCTTGGTAACGATAGAGGAGCGAACTGTAAGACGTGTGCACATGCATGTCCTACTTTTTGTCAGAGTTTGTGTACAGTGGAGTTGAAGGAGAAGCCAGTGAAGAGAGTGTTGACTATCAGTGGGCCGCAGTTCAGGAAGGCGGAGGCGGAGGAGCGAATGATTCCCCGAATAATTCATCAGACTTGGTTTGAACCAGTGACAGCGGAGAAGTATCCGAATATGTCTCGCTTGATTGAAAGTTGGAAACAGTCGGGTTGGGAATACAATTTTTACGATGATGATGCTGCTGGAGAGTTTCTATCGTTGCACTTTCCGCCTGAGGTCAAGGATGCATATGACTCTATCAATCCTGGAGCCTTTAAAGCTGACATTTTTAGATATTGTGTCTTGTTGATCAAGGGTGGTATCTACGCTGACGTGGACATCATGCTGGAGTCTAATCTAGATGCTGCCGTCCCACCCGACGTTGGATTCATGGTTCCTATGGATGAACCAGGGCAAACACCTGATCGTCGAATGTGTTTATGGAACGGCATAATGGCAGCAGCACCTGCTCATCCATACCTTGCTCGAGTAATTGACCGTGTCGTTCACAACATCCGCAATCGATTTACTGTGGTTGACTATGATCAAATTATGTGCAATGATCCAGAGCTATCTATCCTTCATTCACATTCCGACCTCTTCCCCGGCGGGCCATGCATTCTTGGTATGACAGTCAATGAAGTTGTTGGCCGTCCCCTTCAACAAACGTTTGTGCATGGTGATTTGAATGTAACAAGTGTCAAAGTTCCTGGAAGGACGGTAATATTGAATCAAAACAAAGGAGATATGGGTGCTCATCGCTTTACATGGATGGATAACAATCTGATTGTGGCAGCCACTGACATGCCTGGCACTGATGATGGTCATAAAGAATCGAATAGAGAGCATTACAGCAAGACTTTTAATCGAGCGACTCTCTATGGTTATGATAAGGTGTACACTGATAGAGAAATTGCACACGAACGAGTTGTGTTTCAAATCCAATCGGACCAAGATGTTGGGTCTATTGCATAGCATTAGCATGGATCAGAACTACCTCCTTTAAGATTTGATCGAGTATAAGTATAAGACTCGTTACGACGAGATGATAATACAGTTGGATAGAAGATTTGAACTGCCAGCTGATTCCAACTCGCTTGGTCTCATTCCTTGCTAGGAGGTACACCTGCACCTGTCTATGTTCAATGGATGAACAGGCTATACTTATTCGCAGGTAAGAGCTGATGCGGCAAGGGGAGGATAAGTATGGTGGCTGAATGGTGGCTGCAAGCTGCAAGCCCAAATTGGACCTCATCAGGCCACCTACGAGGCTGTAGCATCACGGACAGGAGTAGCATCGTTGATTGTCATGCGATTCCCAGCTTAACGAATGTGACAATGTGTATCATAAAATGCATGTGCGTGAAGTTTACCATCCCAATAGCTTTCGTCCCAATTCGTGGTCGAATCATTTTGTTGCTTTTTTGACTTTTGACACGACCACGATGACCATGCTAGCCCATGGCAAAAGAGTCGTTGCACGAGCGGCGTGTGGTAGCTCTTACTCATCTTATTATCCGCACTTACGATTAAAGTAGCATCAAATCAAAGAGCACCACCAAAGCATATCAAACCATGACACAGCAGCAGCGGCCACAGCTCGCAAATATAATCGATCCAATGATGGAAGCCTCCATTTCACACCTCGATCCGAGACTACCATCATTACATCATGCACAGCATCATCAAACCACAAATAATGCAGAACAAACCACCAAGGTAGACTTTCGCCACAATAACTATCGATCGACAATCGCTGGTGATTCTTCTGCAGCGGCAACATCTGCTGCTGCAGCGGCAGTGACCTCATCCGACGAAGAAAATCAACCAAATTTCCACAACTCCAACAGCAACAATGACACCACCACCACCACTAACAACGAAGGAATATCACTCGAAGAACTAATCTACGCAACATCCTCCTTCCACGCAATCGTCCAACCAGTCAGCATCACAATGATACTCACCGCCCTATCCGTCCACTACATCAACACACCGGCCACCAAAGCAGCAGGCGAACAACAATTGGCACAAACCTATCAAGTATTCACCATTTCAGAAGATACGTCTGCCATGGCAAGTTTGGGATTGGGTCTCGCCAACAGTTTGATTATCGTGTGTGTCATTGGTGGAATGACGTTTTTATTGGTGATTCTGTACAAGTATCGATGTATGAAGGTGTTGGGTGGGTACATGGTCATTGCGTCGACTGTCCTATTGGGATTTTTAGGGGGGCAAATGTGGAATGTGGCGATTTACAAGTATCAATGGATGGTGGATCAGTTGTCGTATTATGTGACCATGTACAACTTTGCGGTGGTGGGAACGGTGGCGATTTTTTATCAAAAGGGGATACCGCAGGTGATTAATCAGGCCTATTTGGTGTTTACATCGGTGATTGTGGCGTGGCAATTGTCGTATTTCAATGATTGGATGGCTTGGGCGCTACTTGTGATGTTGGCGCTTTATGATTTGTTTGCTGTATTGACTCCGTGTGGACCATTGAAGGCGTTGGTGAAGTTAATGTCGAAGGATGATGCTCCGGCTATGCCTGGGTTATTGTATGAAGCAAGATTACCGGATAATGCCACTCGGCCTGGGCAGGCTTCTCGTCGTAATAACAATGTCGCCTTTGATGCTGCAGCTACTACAACCAACAATCGTAGCGAACGAAGTAGGGGCCGAATTGATGCTAATGCTAGTCCAACCAGTGTTGCAGATGGTATTAGAGAAAGAAGTACGGATTCCGTGACAATAGAAGGAGCAGCACCGCAACAAAGTGAAGCTGTCATATCCAAGTCGAGTAGTCAACAAGTTCAAGTGACAATTGCACAAAGAGAATCTACATCTACATCCTCAGTAGCCAACACACACATGACGAGTGAAGAGGCTGTCAGGACATCCATGTCCACCTCATCACACTCACGGACTGCAATAATACCGCTGGCCATCGCAAGAGTATACAAGCTACCTCTTGTCACTCGCAATCCAGCATTACACAATATCACCTCATTGGACACATCATCACCAACATCATATCTACAACAGCAATTCAGTCCCCAGGAACTACAACAGAACGTCGAAGTAAAGTTTCCACGAGGAGGCGGAAGAATCGAAGCTACATCCAATGACGATGAGGATGAAATACGTTATGTAGTGTACAATAAAGATGGAGAACTGCGCAGGACGTTGGTGGTCAATGAATCTGGCAAAGTATTGGAAGTGGTGAAAAGCGCTGCCAAGTCGGTGGGTGATAACAACATCAAGCTGGGACTGGGAGATTTTATCTTTTACAGTGTTTTGGTATCCAAAGCAGCTGAAAATAGCTTTGCTGCATTCGTGGCTTGCTTCATATCGATACTGATGGGGCTAGGTGGGACGCTGGTTCTATTGGCAGTGTATCATAAAGCACTGCCAGCGTTACCAATATCAATCTTTCTTGCTGTGGTTTTCTTTGTGCTGACAATCTACTGCATGTCGCCCTGGATCGAGGCAGTATGGCAAGCTCCATTTTATGTATAACATGTACTTCTATAATTCTTCATTAGCTTTCTCAGTCTTACCTATCGCATTTATTGGAATAACACCGCCAGTTACGAAAGTTCATGTGAATGTTATACTTATGGACATTATCTAATTGCTTTGGCAGTACGATAAAGGTTCTTTCGTGGTCACAACGACGTAAGTGCTTGTCCGGCTAAGATCCTTCAAACTGTTGACACACTTACAAATTCGAAGAAACTTGGGTGTAATCAGAAAGACTTTGGTTGTATCCGACACTTGAAACATACAAATGCGCCGGAGTGACTCGTATTCCTTGTAAAATCTCTTGTAGCTACTCGTGTTTTCACCGCCACTCATTGATGACAACTTCATGATGACTACCTTCCATTTGCCACTTCTTGATTTTTCATTGACGAACTTGTTGAATTCATCAACAGGGAGTCGTCCCTTTTCGACCAGCGAAGTGGGTAGGAAGCCATCAAGCTGAAATTCGCAACTCTGATCAATGAATATTTTGGAGGTGAATGATACCTTCAATCTTGATATTGTGAAGGAAAATTCTTCAGAGCCATCCTGTGATGGAATATGGTGCCCGTGGTGAGAGTGGGTATTTTCGAAAGAAGAGGATTCATGAGGAGGAGGAGGATACATCATCATCGACGGAGGAGCATCATTATCCAACGTTGGAGGTTTCAATGACTGTGCTGGGCGTTCGTTGCCAAGCATGGGCGGAGGAGGGATTGCAGCTAACAATTCGCTGACAGTACTATTATTGAATGTGCTTAGCATCGGCGGATCAGCTTGCATCGGAGAAAAGGAAGCTGACCCTGGTAAAAAGGCACTGTTTGTCGCTGGCGAATTATGCGGAGTATTACCAGCTTTCTTCGTGGTAGCGTTGGCTTTCTTTATAGATTCAATGCGAATCTTTTTTGCCAATTCACTTGTGATCCCCGAGGAAGCTTCGTTGGAACCTGGTGATATGACGACGTTTTTAATTGCATCTTGTACAACTTGTTGCCGAATCTGCTTCAGTTGTTTACTTGCCAATGCGTCCGTAGACATAACAATCAGGTCAGGGATCTCTAACTGTCCTGATACAACTCTGGTGCAGAGCATTGGATTCTTGGGGTCTTGTAAGTTGAACCGCAGGCTTCGAACTTTCTCTCGATACTCACTTGATAGCGTTTCGTTTGAGCAATACTTCATGAAAATAGCTAACTCAAGCTCCCAGGCAAGATTGCTAACAAAATCACGAGTTTGTTGACATAATTCCATACCGAGTGTTTCTACACCTTTGAACAGACTCTTCTCCAGAAATAGACGACTTTTATCACGTACACTTGCATCATTAGCAAGAAATAAAGTATCTTCATCGTCTTGAACGGCAATAACTTCATTAGCAGAAGATAATCTTGCTAGAAGACTATCAAGGTGATTATTCCTTGCGTTCACAATATTTGATGGAGCTTCGAACCGATTTTTCTCCAATGCGAAACGCCGTTCTTCAAATGCAACTCTTTCAAACTCCAATTGCTTCTTGAAGACGTCCGAATGACTGATCTTATTGGACAGACGAAACAAGGATCGGATCAAATCATCGTCTTGAATCACCAAGTTTGCTGCCACCGAAACCAACTCCTTGACTTGGTCGTTATATTCGGTGACTCTACCAAAAGTCGAAACCAATCCGTTCGCCTCAAACATCTGATACGTTTCAGTTACATGCAAGACAGCCTCTTTCCAGCTATCCTGACTATCAAGGTCGACTTTGAGACATTCAAATAGCATAGCACTCCATCTTAGTAGGCTCAGACCGAGGGTAAACGTGCTCTGCTTCATCATCTCAACGGACACTTTTCTGGGCAAGATTTTGGTAGTAATTTTATTCAAGAAGAGTTGCTGCTGAACTTCATCTGGAATGCTGTAGAATACTGCATGTCCATGCTCCAAAATGGATATTGCATGATCAACCTTCAGCACAAGCCGCATATTGTTGGGACCTTCAACTGCCGTTTGATCAGTGACAGCATCTCGCAATAAAGTGACCCAATCAAAAACTTTCACCATCCAATCAACGGTCGCCTTGTCTTCTGTCGTTACCAATAGCTGAGAGGATATCTCTTTGAGAGAGTTCAAAGCTTTCTCAATTGCAGAATACATTTCACCGCCTGTAAAACGATACAGAAGAAAGTCTCCACTGGCAGCAAGAAGCGAGCTTCTATCAGGAAGGCGACCCTTGTTCACATCGATTCCATGATATTCGTCGCGAAAAAGCTCATTTACAAGCCTATCTTTGACTTCAAGAGCAACTGATGCAGCGTTTTTGAGAATGCTTAGCTCCGGACACGTGACCTTGGATAGAATGAGACTTTGGGTAAGTGCTTCGATCGTTTCAACCTTGGTAATTTCGGAAACAGTTGAAACCTTATTTAAGTTGATGAGTGATCTCGCCGTTTTTTGCCACTCTTGCGCACGATGATGAAGATCTTTTACAAGATTGTAAACACGAAGAACCTCCTTGTCCAGGTCATTACCACCTCGTGAGGTCACACTAACAGGATTCCTCTCATACAGTAACCGAAGATCATCTACTGAGATTCGATCAATAGAATGACTTTGCTCCGACCCATTCACAGAATCAAATATAATGGGATGTGAAAAAGTGTCGACGAGCCAAGTCACACTTGTTAGTTTCGCTGCTATCATCGTTTCGACACCAGTACTCCGCAGTAATCTAGCCGCAGACTCGAACTCTTGGCTTTTGAAATCAGATTGTATACTCTGCAAATCGACCAAACATTTACGCAACTCGTTTTGATGTAGAAAGCAGTTCATCCGTAACAACTTTAAACATGTGGCCACGACATTTGTAGCATTTCTTTGCAGCTGTTCAGCATCACCAATCAGCTTGTTTACTGATGATGACACTTTCGAATCACGAACACAGAGTGTGGACAATGTCTTAACGTCATTCAAGTCTACTCTGCCTCCATTGTTGGAGTGTTGTATTAATGAACAAGCCATGATCCTCCAAAATATATCACGAACAAATTGCAGTGGAAGTCCTGATTGAAGGTCAGCCTCCGCACCAATAACACGGCTCAATAAAAGTTCTCCATGAGTACTGGATTCAACAACCTCTTTCCTGCTTATCAACCTTGCGCAATTCCCATTTGAAAAAGATGTTATTGTTTTGCTTCGTAGTTGCGACAGGAGTGGGGTCAATGTAACGTCCTTTGACAACATGAAATCTTGACCCTCAACAATAATTGATGTAAGAAGCAACTTGGTCAGCCTAACAGACTCATGGAACTCTGCATCCTGGGTTTCAACTTCATGCGGTTGAAATGGAACGGCTTTCCATTCCAATAGCTTTTCAGTAATGGATTCAACTCCAGTCTTGAGGTTTAGACCCCATTTCAATACCCTTACCCACAAATCAACAACGTGTCGAGGAGGATTTGCTATGATACCTTTCGGACGAGAAGCTTCAACCTTTACAAGATCATTATATCGTGTTTCCAATTGATGCGAGTCATTCACTAGCACCTGATTAACCGCAGCAGCCCAACCATTCACAACCTTTTCGATTTCCCGAAGATGGTTGCATTCTTCAACGAAACACGAAGCCAAAGTATCGTGGTCAACCAAGAGATTCTTTATTCTTGACACATCAACACCTGATACGCTGCCAGCAGAAGCGCTTGACAAGATGTCTCCAAAGTTATACCCATGCGGTTGAAGCACTGTTTTGATTGAAAGGTAATTCTGTCTCCAGTCGCACCCTCTCTTGTACTGATTTCGTACCCAAGTTCCAGATTCGGGACAAATAAGCTTTACATCTTCAGCCACAAACCATTTTACTTCTCTTTCAATGTATTCATTGGGTCTTACGTTCTGGCAGTTTGCCATGTTCAAGATGCTTGACAACTCATTGTGCAATTCTTCAAGTGTCTGAAAGTGCTGTTTTCCCGTCGTCATAGTGCTTTGTTTCATTTGGAGGGCCTTTACATTCCAATCAATGAGCTGATGTCGGGCATGTAACTTTTCCTCAACCACAGACAAAATTGGCAATTGCCTCAGCTCAGCGAGTGCCGACGCAACACCTTCTTTTGTTCGGAGCGAAGTGTCTTGTGACGTACTTTGCATACTGCTTGAGAGCTTGGCTGCCATGTTGCCTACAATGTGAGTGTGAGAATAACAATTAGCCGAGAGCACAGAGATTGAATCTTTTGTGTTTTCTTTCAAAAGGGTAGTTGGATCAGATGCACTTTCACCAAAGCCACTAAATGGAGGAGAGGGCAGCTGGGGCAACATTACATAGCGCTCAATGACACTCTGATGCCAATGAAAAAGTTAGACAGGAAATGGTAACTAAAAGTGCCTACTTGACGACAAATCACTTACCTGAACAAAGGAAGCCCTCTCGCGTGTTGCCTTGGCTTGCATCAAGTCTAAAATCCACTGCCTTGTTTTGATAGCATTTTCAATATCATCTCGAGTTAGAGAATGAGTGCCATTGGCAGATACCGATTGCTTCCCCAATGGATTCATGTTTCTCATGATCGATTGTTCCCCCACAGCGATTGTGGTCGAACATAACTCATTTTGGAGACGATTCAATGCCAACAGACACGAGTCACTCGATGCAGCTGTATTCCCACTCTCGTCAAGAGCGGTGCATGCCTTGATTGCGCTCCATGCCTCCATCTCAAAGAATCTAGCACGGTTGAGTTTCGCCTCCAAGTCAATCCTCCAAGAGGAGATGTCAAACAGAGTAAGCTTTTGAGATGCCTGCACATGTGATTCTATGTCTTCAATTGAATAAAACTTTGTAGAGTTTCCATATATCATGTCTTCAGCCTCTTTGATCCAATCTTGATTAGGCTGCCATAAATCAAGGTACAACACTGATACGATTCGATTCAATGTGGACGTCATCAGCATATGCTGCTTGTCTTCTCCAGATCCATTTAGTATGCTATTCATTGCCTCGTCTAGAGAATCGGACGTGACCATTGGTAAGATATTATCACTGTTCTGCTGTTGTTCACTCGGTTCATTTGTGTTGGCACGTCTCCTTTTTCTACCATTCGTAGAGTGATGCTCATTTGATACTGCCTCAATTTTGTTAGGTATGAGAGCGAGAATTCTCTGCAAAAATGTAGCACCATGAACAAGAAACGACTGCATAGCATCCTTTGAAACGAGTGCAGATGCAAGCGGATCTTGAGTCCCACCATTCATTCTTTTGAACACATTCAACGCATCAACTTCTCTTGAGAGCCAATCGCATACCTTCTTTGACTCTCCCAAGCAGTTACGTAAATGCTTCACATACGATTTGTTTGCAAACGGACCCGGGCCCTCATCCTCGCCATCAACAGTACCACCACTTTGGTCGTCATCGGCATGTGGAGAAAGTTGTTTAGCGAGTTGTATTTGTGTTTCCAATAACTTGCTATATTGTATCAGTCTCATGTAATGGCTGTTATCATCGCCGTTTTCGCCGACACATGCTAATTTGGTTTCATCCTTCGGAATATCCGTACTAGGAGGTAGAGAATCAACAATCTCATGAGGAATAGTTCCTTCGTTCGTCAAATCAACATCACACGAAAGCAACGCCAGCGTCCTCTTCGTCCAAGCTCGCACCGACGGTCGAACAATCTTGGGAGTCAATGGCATCGTATACGTTACATCTTCTGTATCGCCCAAGAAATAAACAACAAAGTTTCCATCTGCATAGGAGAGAATTTTACCATCATACCAATCAATGGCGTCCGCCCCAGTGTCATCATCATCATCAGCTGTAGATGTTACGTCTGATTCACTCTGAGTATCATCGTCATCAAATGAATTCGAACGTCGTTTCCTCTCCCCCATTTGATTTCCATCTACCTCCATCGCTGTAGTAGACGACTGCAGCAACGACGATGAAGGTGGTTTCCTATCACTTCGCTTCCTACTCTTCTCACGACGAAATTCTTCAAATGCACCCACCTCATCTCCCATCCTCCTCGCCAACATTTCCAGAAACTGTCGCACTTCCGGTCTCGATCGAAATTTGTATCCCTGGACAGGAGAGTAATAATACGTATCATGTGATTTCTTACCTGCAGATTGATTTTCTCGTGGGATGACTCGTTTGTTCCATCCTGGTGGAAAGTCTGTCGTTGCTGCTGGTTCGAGTGGGTATTGCAATTCTCTCTCGGTTAATTTTGCTGGTGGTGCTTTGGGGTTGTATTTATTGTCACTTGAATTTGCTGTGACATTAGCAGTAGTGTGGGCGTGCATCAATAGGGGATTTGGAGTTGGCATTGCAATATTGGTTTGACCCACCCCTCTATCCAAACCCAATTGTTGCTGTTGAGTTTGAATTGCCATTTGAAGTGATTGTACACTTCCCCCCACGGATTGCGGAGCTGCCACCTTCTGAGGCGCCACCGCCACTGGCATATAAGTAGAAGGAGCAGTATTATTGAATGATGATGATGATACGTTCAACCTCCTCTCAAAATTAACCGTCATCGGTCGTGGAGTATCCCTCAATGCAGTAACGACAAGATTGAAATGAGCCTTTCGTTGTTGATCATCGTCACTACTCCCACCAATAACACTCACACTACTTGGAAATCGCTTGCCGTTAATCCCAACAATAACATCACCGACTTGAATCAAGTGTGCATTCGGTGCATTCGGAGATATTTCAGTGATGCCGACTTGAGCGGTGGTGGTGCCTTTGCCCCACTCCTGTTGCTGTTGTTGTTGTTGACGGAGTGATAAACCTAATTTTGGTTGATGATAAACTGCATTGAATACTACTGTTTGTGGACGCGTAATAGGTGTTGATGATTGTGGCAGTGGGAGCATGACTGGTTGTGGACGCGTCATGATGACTGGCTGTGCTGGTGCTGGTGGTTGTTGTTGCTGCTGAGTTTGCTTCTTTGTCGCATCATAATCTAAAAAGCGTGGACGATGTTGATATGGTTGTGTCAATGACTGTTGTGATGTCCTTCGTTTTTGTTGCGTGGATGATGATTTATTGTGCTTTATAGAAGAACGTGGTCGTTGACGCTGTTGTATTGGTATTGACGCTTGCTTTTGCCGTTGTTGCTGCTGCTGTCCAACTGGAGCAGCAGTAGAAGTTTGTGCAGTCGAAGTTTGTCCAATAGCAGTAGTAACAGGAGTATTGTTTGCAGAAGATTGAGTGGTCGTGTCTTCCATTTTTACCACACCATTATTCTTGCTTGTATCATCATCTTCGATTCCACCGCCCCGAATGCTCATTGCCACATCCTGCGTCGTATTATCGTTGACTTGATAGCCACCACCACTGGAACTATTATTGCCACCCACATGTCCCGATGCAATAATATCATCACCGTCATTCTCCTCATTTGGCTCCCAGAAAATTTCCCACCATCTGCCTACCAGACTATTGGCCCATAGCTCCATGTCAATCTCTTCAGTTGCTTCTGGTTTGTTGCTTCCATTGTTATTATTCGATGCCTCATTTATTGGCAAGGGCTGCTCAGTTGTTTGCATAGCTGTACCGTTTGTAATGAGTCGGGGTGCTTGCATTGTATCGAATGCAATGCCATTTAAATTATTATTGGATGTCTCCAATGATATCTCGTGATTGTCAGGTTCACTTGCCATTGTATATTATGAATTTATAGCTGACGGATTGTCCGAGCAATGCAATGGTCGGCCCACGCGGCGCTTCCTGCCATGGATTTAATGGTTAATGGCCATCTCGAGTTTTGAGTTTTTGAGATGAGATCCCCATCGCCTCGTCAATCTAGCTACGGAGGAATAGGTACAAAAATATGGTGGTTGCAATCAACATTCGTTCATCGGCCGCAACCTGGCCTGCCGCAACAGAGGAGTAAACCGTACGCCGCTCATCAGTGAAACAAACACAGCAGTAGCGACAGCACCGCAACCAACCAACCAACAACGCAGCAATAATAATGTCGGCGGCCGAAGAAACCACCACCCTTCCCAGCGGCTGGAAGCGTGGCATATCTCAGACACTCAACCGGCCGTACTACTACCATCCAGATTCCAAACATACGCAATGGCATTATCCGACACCCGCTGAGGCTGCTGATCCTGTAGCAACCAAGGCTAAAATGATGGAGGAACGACAGCAAAAGAAGAGATCAAAGACATCATCAAAGACATCATCACAGACATCATCATCACAGTCATCGTCAACATTACCATCAGTAGCCATCATCGTACCCTACAGAGACCTACACACCAGTCAAAACAGAGCCAAACATCTCTCCAAATTCATACCCTACATGAAACAATACCTCACCAACCTAATAACCACCCACAAAATACAAGACTATCACATCTACATCATCGAACAATCCAACGATCAACGGAAATTCAATCGAGGAAAATTACTCAACATTGGATTCGACTATGCACTCAAACGATCAGTGAAACATCCACCGAGGCATAATATATTTATATTTCATGATGTGGATTTATTACCGCAGCCGGATGTGAGTGAGTGGTATGCAACTGTTCCAACAAAGCCGATTCATATAGCCAGAGTGTGGGATAGGTACTCGAATAATACCAAATACTTTGGTGGGATAGTGTCGTTTAGTGAAAGTGATATGAAACGAATTAATGGCTACCCCAACACGTTTTGGGGGTGGGGTGGGGAAGATGACGAGATGCAAAAGCGATTAGAAACGTGTGGGATACAATGGGTGGGTCCGTCGTCGGGTACGATTCAAGATTTGGAAATGATGGATCTAAAGACAAAACTTGGATTTTTGAAAGAAAACAAGGAATGGAAGTGTATGGTCAAATGGGAGGCTTTGGAAGAGCATGCGACGACTTGGAGGGTGAATGGGTTGGCTGATTTGAGTTATGATATTTTGAAGATTGAACGGATGGATAAGGAGGATCAGGGTGGTAGTAAGGTTACGAAATTGACCACTGATGTGAAATTGAATGGAGATCATTGGGCAAATGATAGGTGTGGAGTTGAGTATCTTCCGCCGTAACCTAGTAAACACGTAACTACTAAGTAGATACATAACGAGTTGAGTATTACAGTGCCAGTAGTTTGCTTGCTTGATGCATGCATTGCATGCATTGCGTTTCATTGCATGGTTAGTAGATAGGTACGTATCGTACGTAGTAAATACTACTGTTATGTCTGTCCGTGTGGCGGAAAAAGCACAGAGCAAAAGCCAGCATTAGCAATAAAAGCGGACAAAAGCACAGCCACACTACTATTGATCACTACGCCCATCAGTATGAGCTCGTCATTCAAGAGACGTGGTAAGAAGGCCGTTGTGCCCTCTCCTGCACCATCTATTGCATCAGAAACATCAACTGCGGACGGAACATCTTCTTTTACTTCAATACTTTCAGAACAGTCAAAACTAGTGACGCCAATATCAAAATCAAACGTATCATCTAAGAAAATAATTACATCACTCCCAGGAACAAAACCATGGACGAACAATCTAACTCTAACCTCCTTTGGTCTCCGAGAAATTGATTCGTTTCTTTTCTCATCCGGGGGAGAAGGCGGCGGTCAGCCACTGCAAACATTGGTGATGCTGGAAGAAGATCGGCTGACTGATGATTTAGCCAGAGCTTTGTGTAGATATTGGTGTGCGGAAGGAGTAGCGCAAGGGCAGAAGGTAGCCTTGGCAGCCTTTCAGCCCTCGATAGAAGCGTCACTGCAGTCCTTTTCCGATCCTGCTCATAATGTTAAAACCAACGCTACTGATGGATCGACACCAGAGCAACTGCATGACTTTATCTTGTCACTGCCACGAAATTTGCATTTGGATAAACATCGTAAATCGACCCAATCCAAAAAGACTGCAACCAATTCAGAGAGCAATCGTGAATCAATCTCAGCCATTATAGAGGAAGAAGGTGAAGAGGATGAAAGTGAAGACAAATTTGATGAATTACAGAGCACAAATAATGAAGAAGGACTTGTGAATGCATGGCAGTATCGAAAAACTATTCAAGACAAACGCAGTGGAGTTGGTAGTAGAAGCACAAACAATACGATCAGTGGGAGCGGTGTGTATTGCCATTCATATGATCTATCAAAGAGAATGATGGATCAATTTAGTGACTGCAGCAATGATCAAAATCCATTACTTACAAATACCAACATCGTAGACTGCTCGCATTCACTCATTGGGAATACAACACAACACTGGAGTGATGCAAATGAATGCCAAAAGCGAGGACTTAAATTCTTTCGCTGTCTATGGAAACACATCCAGTCGTTACTTGGCGATAATCCCAACACGGTGATCAGGTTGTTTCTTCAAAGACTACCGATTGGAGTGGGTTCAGTTGCTATGCCGCTTTTGATGGCAAAGATACGAAAGCTGAACTTGCCAGTGGTAGTGCTCGCAACTATTCGACCATGGAAGTGGATCGCTTCACCATACAACACGTGCAACCAAACTGACATGCTCGCCTCGCTTCGAAATGCCACAGATGTCACACTATCACTTGACTCTTTTGCATCGTTGCGTGCACCTCCTCCTGCGGAATTTTCTCTCCTTCAAGGTATACTGACAATACGAAAGTGTGCTGCATTTACTGTGACGCACTATACTGACACTATCACGTGGAAGCGACCACTGGCGGAACGATTTGGAGTAAAGAGAGATGGAAGGAAGCTTACGGTGCAGCTGCTGCATTTACCACCGGAAGAGTTCAGTAAGGGTGGCAGTTCAACTAGCGGCGTTAGAAGTGGCGGCGGTAATGTAGGCAACGACAAGAAGAAGAATGCACCAGCGTGCGGCAGTGGATCTTTGGACTTTTAGACTACTTAATCATGACTACCATACACAGAACAAACAAATGAATAAAGTGCATTAAAATGCAAGCTTAGAACGTCCAAAACACCAATCTCCTTCGAACTCAGTACCGCTTGCTTTCGTCATTTTGCCGTGTCCATCAGGGAAGCCACTGCGCAGGTCTCCAACATACTCATCGCCATTTGCGTAGATAACTTTGCCAGCACGTAAATTTCCATTCTTCCAAATTCCTTTGACGACGTCGCCAGCTCTACTCCAATACTTCATCTCTCCAACGCCTTGCTTCTTTCCATGCACCCATTCCCCTTCGTAAACATGATATTTGGCTGTCTCTTTGCCAACGCCGTGCTGCTTTCCACGCACCCATTCCCCTTCGTACACCTTGTCATCTTCCCACACCATTTTGCCCTGACCGTGCTTCTTCCCCTCCATCCACTCCCCTTGATAAACATGGCCATGCACATAGGTATATTTTCCAGTACCGTGCTCCTTTCCATTCTGCCACATCCCTTCGTAAGAATTACC
>Ga0209652_1002092_pt1 | contig 15711 bp, 11 predicted proteins | sample SaaInl74LU_5_DNA_FD_184641 | JGI IMG/M metagenome (GOLD analysis project Ga0209652, IMG submission 184641) | Marine microbial communities from expanding oxygen minimum zones in the Saanich Inlet - ESP_74LU_5_DNA (SPAdes) (version 2) | ecosystem: Environmental > Aquatic > Marine > Intertidal zone...
TCCTGCTCCGGCCGGCGGTTTATTCGGAGCGCCCGCGCCTGCACCTGCTGGAGGATTATTCGGCGCACCAGCACCTGCACCTACTGGTGGATTATTCGGGGCGCCCGCACCGGCTCCAACTGGTGGATTATTTGGCGCACCTGCGGCTGCAGCTCCAGTAGCGCCGGCTCCTTCCGCAGAAGCTTTGCTCGCACAACAACTTGCCGCTGTAGAGAATCAGAAAAAACAACTAGAGCTGGTTCAGGCATGGAGTGGTAATCCTTCACCTGGATCAAAAGTAGTCCCATCATCGTATTATGACAAAGATGTAGGAGATTGGAATGGCGGTGGTGGATCTTATGCCACATCATCATCGGCCCTCCTTTCTCTTCGACCTGCACCTAGATCAGCGGCTAAAATTCGCCCTCGTGGATATACCTCTACTACCAAACAATCACCTATTGCTTCTTTGGGGCGGAAAAATGGATCTCCAATTCTTTCTCCCAATAGATTTGTTGGCTCAGCAACGAAGACTTTGTTTATCAAGCCCAATTCTCTAACACCAAAACCAAAAACTCGATTGATGTTGACAAATGGCATCACCAACGGGAACACTCCTGTTGCTTCTTTGGAAAACGGACGATACGGATCTCCCGGAGTTCCTACGCAAGAAATTGCAAACTTAAAGGCAGCTGAATCGCCGAAAACGGGAACACCCTCCAATGGTGATAAATCACCTGGGCTTGATTTTTATAAGCAAGTGGTTGGATCGCCTGATTCATCTGAAGGGTCTCCTAATCCTGTCTCTCCAGTGACTGCTGCAAAACACCTTGTACCGAAGCTGACGAAGAGAGGATACGATGTGTACCCATCTATGGCTGATCTTGAGGCAATGAGTGAAGCTGAGCTCGCAACAGTGATAGGATTCAAGGTAGAAAGACCTGGATTTGGTAGCGTTGCATGGGATGGCGCAGTAGATGTGCGCGAAGTCGATATAGATGCTGAGGTTGTAATTGAGAGCAAGAATGTGTCTGTGTATGATGAAGCCGAGACGACCGGGATCAAGCCTGAGCGAGGTTCAAAATTGAATAGACCAGCTGTGATTACTATGTACGGTATTTTTCCCAAGGATGGCGCTGAGGCTTCGGCTGAAGCAAAGCAAAAGTTGAGTCGTAAGATTGAGAAAACAACGCAGAAGATGAAGGCTGAGCTTTTGTCTTTCGAGTCAGAAAGTGGGGTCTGGAAGTTTCGAGTTGGTCATTTCAGTCGCTATGGGTTGGATGATTCTGATGACGAGTCGGATGATGAAGAAGTCAATACTACTCCTTTGTTAGAGATGGAAGAGAAAGAGTTAGGAGGCACTTCGAATTTGCGTGCCCCAATGGACGAAGATGAAAGCACGGTTTACACAGATGCGTCTGATATGCTTGATGTCAGTGGAGAGGAGACAGTTGTTCACGAGATAATACGTGAGGGTGAAATGGCATATGCCATGATGACAGAAGAGGTCCTTCAGGCACCAGAGGAGGAAGCAATAATACCGTACGAGGCATCACAAGACGATGAAAAACTTTTGTTTCCAGATGAGGCCGAGGATGACATCAGCCCCACTAAGGATGAGCCTCTGAAGCCCACAGTGTGTCCTCCTCATCAGTCTTATTCAACAGGGATTTGCAGCAGGTTAGCTGCCAAAAGCGGAATCATCAATGAGTCGTCATCAAATATTGACTACGGGATGCGCATGAGACGGTCGTTTCGCGTCGGTAAGAAGAATATTTGTTCATAAGTCTTTTAGCTACTACATTGGTATTCACTAATTATTCTTCCATATCTTTCATTTGCACCAGGTTGGAGACCAGACGGGTCATTTGTGCACTTACAGCCATCAAGTTTCGGCAAACGAGTTCTGGTTCAGTCAAAACCCATTGTCCATCAGGCTGGGCCGTCCCCGGCAACATTACCTCTTCTTGAGACTCATCAGAAACATAGCAAAGCAGTCGGTGGAACCGCTGATGACGCACCTCTCTTCACTCTCCCTGCCTCAAAAGTGGCCCTTTGTGATGTTTTGGATGATTACACGCAGTCGTCTTCATTCTGCCAACTCAGTGACTCGACAAAACAAACTGTATCGAATGCATTTTCATTGCTCACGTCACTTTACGGGGAAGGTGGAATCGATGACACTCGTCGTTTAGAAGCATTATCAACTTGGCTCAAAGACGTTGTTTCTGCTGCGACTTCGAAAGACATTTCTGCTGCTGAGTCAATGGGAGACACTTACGCCGCAATTTTTGCCGCTTTAGCTGGTGGTGATACCGCGCTGGCATCTTCGATTGCCCTCGAGTCTGGCAATTATCGCATGTCTCTTTTATTGGCAAATTCTGGAACTCTATCACAATCTTTTTACGAGCAACAGTTGAAATTATGGAATGAAAGTGGTGCACAACCACTTGTTGCCAGTGATCTATTGAGGATCTTCTCGTTAGCTAGTGGAAGCGCAGAAGTCGAAAAGACCATGTTTAATGCAAGCCCTGCAACATACAATATCGATTGGAGACGTCGCTTCGGAATGTACCTATGGTCCTGTCCTCGCAACGATGCAAAAATTTCAGATGTAGTGGAGAAGTATAATGCTGACGTATTGGCCAAGCTGGCCCCAGCTGCAACGTCAGTATCTGGTGAAAGCATGTGTGTCCTATACCAGATGTTAAACCACTACATTTCCACTGACACCCCACTCTCCAAGATTTTGGCACCAATCAGTCACACTCCCTATCGACACGATTTTTCTTCCTCGTTCCACATTGGTGCGATGTTATCGGCAGTATCCAGGTCAAATATGAGTCTTCATACAGAAGGCTTAGTAGTCGATGCCATTGCGTCACAACTCATTGCAGAGGGCTCATGGGAATGGGCTGTGTACGTGACTCTTTGTCTTCTCGATCGAGGTAACGCATCGGAATCAACAATGGAAGCCAGGCGAATTCGTGCGAAAGCCATCGTATCGCGTTTTTATAACCCTTCTAGCGACTCGTCTGCAGAAGATCGTCGTGAGTTCCTTCTTTCGATTGGAGTTCCACCGGCTTGGTTCTTCGAATCTACTGCATATCGAGCACAGAACAATGGAGATCTCTTCGGACTTGTTGAAAATCTGAAAAAAGTTTCTTTGAAAGATTGTCTAATTGCTGTGGAATCATTCCTCATACCACACATGATTTTGGAGGGGAAAGAAGCTTGTGGGAAATTGAGAGCATTCCTCGAAGCATTGAGTTCGATTGCATCCGAAGACTATCGCAGTTACTGGGATAAACCGTTTGGTTGCGGCTCTATCCATCAGTTTCTTATTTTGACAGAAAATGTCGATCAGCTATCGAGGATGCCGATGGAAGAAATCGCAATGCACAGTGATGAAATTGATGGCCTACTGCAGGCCGCTACTGATTTAGAGTCAACGCTCACGAGCAGAACCGCAGATCAAAGCCACCTACTTGCAAAAATACCTCACCAAATTGTCTTGGCACCTACTGATATCGTTCAAGCGGAGGTTGTCGCTCAGCTGTATTTACTTCGCATGCAACTAGTAGCTATCAAAAACGGACATCCGCTGAAGGGGTTGACAACACAACCATCTACTCAGCATGCCTTAGCATCGGGATTTTTTGCTGAATCTATTCTTCGTGAATTGGCGTCAACTTAGATATTCTAGAGAGGATTGCATGGTATGGTGTCAATCTACATAAGTTCAATAATAAATAATTGCTTGAGATTATCAATCTTACACCCTATCTACTTATCACCATTCAGTCTCCTTGTAGTCTTTAAAGAAGCATCCATACTTGACATCGCTCTTGTCAATCTTGGCAGAGATAATTGGATCTAGAATTCTTGCGGCTGCGTCGATTTCGTCAATGGGCGTCTGAAAGAGATTTGCCTTGGCAGTTTTACTGGCTTTCTCCAAAGGATTCTCGTCATTAATCCAACCTGTGTCTACACTGTTCATGTAGATACGACTTTTCTTTGCCAGTTCCTCGGAAGATGTTCTTGTGAGCATATTCAACGCAGCCTTGGCCATGTTGGTATGTGGATGGTTGGGCATCTTGTATCTGTAGAACTTTCCCTCCATTGCACTGACGTTTATGATGAACCGATCGGGTCGTTCTGGATCATCCAATGGAGCTTCCATCAAGGGTGTCAGTCTTGAATTCAGCACGAAGGGTGCAATTGCATTCACGAACATACACTCCATGATTTCAGGCGTAGAGACTTGGTCCATCTTGAGCAGCCAAGAGTTTGACGTCCTCAGATCAACCTGATGGCCATTGATATCTGAGAGGCCAGATGGCATTACTTTCTCGTCTATTCCCACATCTTCTGGAATGATTGCCATTTGCGACATGGCAGCAGAATGCGAGATGCCAGTGGTATCAAAAGGGATTTTACTGCTGCTTTCTTTCGAGACTAATTCGCCACCTTTTGCCTCCCCTTGCTTCTCTTGTTTGCTATCGGAATGAGAGTTCAGCAAGAGGTTACCACTTGACCCCGCCGGCAGAAGTTTTGCTTCGTTGCCATTTTGCTCAGTGCTTCCTTGTTCCACCACAAGTCTTCTTCGAATTCTCTCAAACTCTTTGCACCCAGCAAGAACATTGCGATGTGATTCATCTCCCTTTGACCATAGATCGCTTTCCCTCTCAACCAGTGGAAGATAATACCCAGCTGGCCTTCTCACGGTTTGACAAGCATTATTGATTAACATGTCAATGCCATCTTTATACGTCACTTTGAGATATCTCGTAAAAGCTTCCAGACCTGTCACATCTCTCAGATCAAGCCCATACACGTGAAGTCTATCCGACCATTCATTGAAATCAGTCTCTCGTTTGTAGGCTGCAACTGCATTGTTTGGGAATCTGGTTGTTGCCACCACAGTGGCTCCAGCACGTAGCAACTTGAGGCACACCTGAAATCCAATCTTTACCCTGCTGCCAGTAACAACGGCCACCGTGCCAGTTAAATCTGCTGTTTGATTTCGTTTGTCGTAGTTAAATGGAGCACAGTCTGGACAGAGCTGATCATAGAAATTGTGTAGTATCCTGAAACGGACCTTACAGACATAACAAGACCGAAGCTTTGGAAGGACCTTGCCACTGCTTTGTTCTTTTTCATTGTCATCATTATCATCGCTAGCATCTTCCACCAATAGTTTGACTCCATTGTTATTTGAAGTATCAACATGACCATCAGGTATCAAAAACTGCATTAACTTTGCCTCTTCTTCCTCTTTTGAATCTTCTTTCAATTTCTCCAACTTTTCAACCCTCCCGCGTCTTAGATCAGTAGCAGCCACATATTTCTTCTGCATTGCCTTCTCTGCCATTTTTTGTCTCTTCAATGTACGCTCTGCCATTTTTGTTTCGTAGAATTCCTTTTCAGATTTACCATCATACATGAGTTGTTGGTGTAGAGATAGACAAGAGGCGAGAGATTTACGAAATTGACGGAGGTTTGGTTTGCGAAACTCGGAAAGACCATCGGGATCTTGTTGTTGTTGTTGGTCGTCATCGTCGCTTGCAGCTTTTCGCTTTTTGTTCTTTTTTGCAGCATTCTTGGGATCAAGAGATGAGACTGCATCTAATACTTTGATTGCAACTGCGAGGTCTTGCTCTGTAATCCCAAATTCGTGCAGCTGCGGCACGACTGCCTCTTCACTTTCTTTGCCCTCGGCCATCGTTTCGTCGTTATTGTAGAGACAGTGATAAATATTTGTGCTGCTCCTGTTGCTTGACGACGCTAGCAAGCTGATTTTGGTCGCGGTGGCGGTGGTGGCTGATGTGCGGCGGCTGATCGGAAGTCTGGCCGTCACTAAAATGAAAATCCCCTCCTCTCAAAAATCTTTGATGTGCGTTGCATGCTTGTCGGCAGGTGTCATCACGCTGTCAACTCATTTCACAGTAGCGATCATAATGAAGTTCACATCAGCTCTCGTACTCCTCTTATCCATATCGGCGCCCATTACGGATGCTCGGCGGGCAACCAATTCTCTGGCCTCGATTCCAAGAGGTGGAGCAACAAAACAATCTGTTGCTTTCCACAAGGATGCTCGTGTTTGGGGAGGTGATGCTTCATCAACCGCCAAGGAGGTCCGTGGAGGAGATGGAGGAGGGACTTCCACCATGACAAGTCACCTCTTTAACATGGTCAAGGCTATTGTTGGTGTCGGTGTTCTCAGTTTACCTGCAGGTGAGTTTGTATTTGAACTATAGGATCAAGAAGAGTAGTACCAAGCAACAGAGAGAGCTAATGATTAACCAAGAACTTCCGACGTGCAGAGACCGACGCAGAAATGCGTTAATCTCACTTACTGCATAGGATTAGACTCACTGAGGACCATGCAGTGACCCTGCAATATCACCTAACCCATATACAATGAGGCTTCTGTTGCTTGGTACAATTGGAGATGCTTTAGCTTCGTTTTATAACATGTGAATGTTTTTCGCTGACACCAACATTTCTACTTCTCTTTTCACATACAGGCATTGCTGCGTTTGGTGATGCTCCATCCGCTTCTATCCCAGCTGCTATTCTAATTGCCTCCATCGGATCGATCGCTGCCTACAATTTTTCCTTGTTGGGTCGTCTTTGTGCGATGACTGGTGCAACATCTTACAAGAGTGCATGGGAGGAAACTGTTGGCGCTTCCACTGCCTGGATTCCAGGATCATCTTGTGTGATCAAGACCTTCTTTGCAGTCCTCGCCTACAGTATGGTACTGGGAGATACTTTCAGTGCTCTCTTTGAAACTTTTGGCTTCAATGTATCGCGTGGGAAAGCTTTGATAGGACTAACTGTCACTGTCCTCATGCCTCTCTGTAAGCTCAAGGATTTGTCATCTCTGGCACCTTTCAGTCTTGTTGGTATTGCAGGAATGTTGTACACTGCTTTGGCAATGGCCGTTCGCTTCTTTGACGGATCATATGCTGAAGGAGGAAAATTGGCTACAGATGTTGCCGAGTCTCTTCGACCAGCGCTTGGAACAAAGGGTGCATCTGCTGTGTTCAGTTCTAATGCTTTCATTTTGATTTGCATGTTGAGTACAGCATACATGGCTCACTTTAATGCGCCAAAGTTCTACTTGGAGCTCGAGAATAACACAATTGCTCGATGGAATACATGTGTGGCCACAAGTTTCTCCATTTCAATCCTCTTCTTTATCGGTATTGCAGCGATGGGATTCTCCACCTTTGGAGGTGCCAGTAATGGATTGATTTTGAATAACTACTCGACAAAAGATTCGCTTATGGGCTTCAGCCGTGTTGCAGTTGCGTTTGCTCTTGTCTTTACGTAAGTGATCTTGAATATTTTCGACGTTGCAATGATGAACAATCTCACGTTCTAACTGGAATCCAATGCTCCTCTTCAAAATTTACAGATACCCACTAGCTTTTGTTGGTTGCCGAGATGGCACACTGGAAATGATGAAGGTACCAAAAGAAGAGCGCACTGACGCCAAACTCAACAACCTCACCTATATCATTTTGGCAAGTGTCACCGCAGTAGCACTGAAAATTACTGATCTCTCATTCATCATGTCCTTTGGTGGCGCTACACTAGGAAATGCACTTATTTATGTCTACCCTGCTATCATGTTCAGAAGTGCAGTAAAGAATTTGGGAGACGACGCTACTGCTGCACAAAAACTAGAGGTAAAGCTTGCCATGGCATTTGCTGCTTTGGGTATTGGAATGGGCGCCATCGGCACAAAGATGGCTCTTGGAAAGCTATAAGGGTCAACAACTGACATCTCATATAAACTTAAATGGTCTACTTTTTATTGGATGTAATCTTTCTTCTCTTTTGGGTCATCTCTCTAGAACCGTCGCCATCTGTGAAGCTTCCTCCGCCCTTTCTCTTGTCACCGTCTGGACGAGCAAATCCTCGCCACAACTCCACCATGTAATCCAATACTTTCATTATGCCTTCGTAGATGTCAGAATTTCCCTCCACCCGGCTAGCAATCCATGCCAAGCATTCTGCCGTACTCAAGTGATCAGGTGATGGAGGAGCACGTATCTGGAAACGTCGTTGTACAAATGCATCATTGCTAGTTTCTTCTTGGTTGGATGTGGAAGATGCCGATGGAGTGAGCTGTACTCGAATCAAATGTTTGGGCCATACTCCAGCTGCTTCAGTTTTATTATCCATCTCTTTTGCGTGCTTCCAGCTTGCATCGATGAAGATCAGTGTCATCTTTTTATCCGATAGGTTTGTCCCATCAGGAGAAGAAGTTGCATTTGTTGCACTCTTTGTCTCTCCTTCTTGGTTTTGGCTTGTGCCTTTAATCTTGCTCTCTGCCAACGCAAGACCATCCTCCAGATCCATAGCATTTGGATGAGGGAACACGAGTACAACTACTTCATTTGGATCACTCAGTAGCTTCAAAATTGCATCATCACTCTTCTCTCCAATTCGTCGTCCGACAATTGTTTTCATTACGAAGTCGTCATCTGATGCAGAACTATTCTGCTGTTCAGTCTGACTGAGGTGCTGCCCAAATAGAGCTAATTCAACCAGCGGCAGAGAACGATTCTTCCGACGAAGTTCATGAGGATGTTGCAGTACGATTACGCGACACCGATGGAAGAGCGCAGAGAGAGGAGTATCGGGAAGCGCCTTACAGATGCATGCCTTCTCTTTGGGAAACTTGCATCTGTCACATATCGCGCGCTTCTTCTTTTGGGTAGTAGTATCCTTTGGTGATGGCTCCATAATGCTTGCTTGCTACTACTGCTACAGACAGTCAATGATGGCATCATGATCATGCATGGCAACATGGCACAAGATATGGGGGGAAAATAGCGCTCGAGGTTTGCCCCCGCGGGCTCACTTGCACTCGCTTCATTTTTCGCGAAGTGCAAAAGTGGGCGGAAAGTGCGAGTGAAATCCAAAAACCGGTGTTGCTGTGTGGCAACAGGCAACACATGATCTTGGCTGTGCAAGGTGCAAACAACATCGAAGAGCATCGCTGCGTGTCTTGTATTGGATAAATAGAAAGGTGATAGTGAGAGGAACTGGTGCTGCCTCTTCGGTGCTAAGTAAAAGAGGAGAGAGAGCGCCGCGATCTTACAACATGTGGACCAAACTCTACCACAAGCTTGCAAAGCCGAGATATGACCATGTGTGGATAGTCCTTCTTTTGATTGCAGAGGCCCTTCTTTCCACGCTGATTGTCAAGCGTGTGCCCTACACTGAAATTGACTGGGTTGCGTATATGCAAGAAGTGACAACCTATCAAAATGGAGAGCGCGATTATATCAATATTAGAGGAGATACTGGCCCATTGGTCTACCCTGCTGGATTTTTATATCTATACGGCTTCTTCAAAGATATTGCAACGCGATCGATCGATACGACCGATCCAACGGGGTTGGGAGGGAGTACATCACCTGAAGCAATTCGTATAATTCAGTGGGTGTTTGTTTTACTCTACGTGATCAATTCCGCAGTAGTGTTAATGTTGTACAATGCAGTGTTACAGCGAATGAGACAACAACAAAATACACAATCATCAACAGCAACAATGGTCTGGTGTTGGCGCATAGCAATGGGTATCACGTGTCTTTCCAAACGTGTCCATTCCATCTTTGTCCTGAGATTGTTCAATGATGCACCAGCCATGATATTGTTACACATATCAATGTATCTGTTTGCATGTTGCGACTCATGGGCGCTAGGGTGTGTAGTATTCTCCTTGGCAGTCTCCATAAAGATGAATGTACTACTTTTTGCACCGGGTTTGTTGCTGCTACTTCTTCAAAAGAATCAATCGCTGTTTGGGACTATACAGCACCTATCCATATGTGCATCAATACAACTCCTTCTTGGATGGCCTTTTCTGACAACGTACCCAATTAGCTACATCAAGAAAGCCTTTGAGTTTGATCGAGTCTTCTTCTACAAGTGGACAGTGAATTGGAAGTTTCTTCCAGAGGGGATTTTTACTTCCAAGCCTTGGGCATTGATATTGCTTGCGTGTCATTTAGGAGTGTTGGGTATGCTTGCAAACAAGTGGTGGCAGTCATCCATATCTCAACTTGGAGATACCGATGCAAGAAAGCTGATGCGGTGGACAAAATGCAACAAGGATAAGATTCGGCTGAGTCCAGAATATGTTATATACACAATGTTTGCATCGAACTATGTTGGAATTGTTTTTGCAAGGACGCTTCATTATCAGTTTTACTGCTGGTATTTTTACTCGCTGCCTATGCTGCTCTGGCTGACTTCGTTTGGTCCATCATCGTCGGGTGATAAATTCAGCAAGGTAGTGCTCCCACTTGTGGCAAACGTTCTTGCAGTCGCTGGTGTTGAGTACGCATTCAATGTGTTCCCTGCAACAGGGCTAAGTTCTGCTGCGTTACAAATGTCTCATGCTTATTTGCTACTGAAAGTTGTGTCTTCTGAAGTTCCCTCCATTCAGATAAACAAAGAGAAGATGACATGAGAAATTAGCAAATTGTAGATTATTTAACATTAATCAGAAGAGTAGCGTTCTAAGAAAGCTTCCGCTAGGCGCTGGCGTATCTGACTTCTATCGACATCTCCGTCGTCGCTTTTGATTCCGTCCATTGTCACGCCTCTCAAGAAGCCATAGTTGAGAAGTAGCTCAGAATCTTTGCGAACACCATAACTAATACAAACTTGCGCACGTTCCCTGCCATCGTCGACGTCTTTCACTAAACACTTTCTTCCTAGCGATAACACGAAACCATCGACTGACGGATCAAACTCTATCACACTATCTGCTTCCTGCAAATGATTCGCAGAATCAATCAGAGGTAGCATAACTGCTTCTTTTGATCCTTTTGAGTCTGCAATAATGGTCAAGGCAACTGGTGCAGCTGCAACAATCGACAGAGGAATGTAAAACTTATTCATCGAAGGATCACTGGCGTAAATGATACCGAATGCAAGTGCACTCAATGGGAGCAAGAGAGATGCAATTTTACGTAGAGGCCCACCCTCGCCTCCATCGAGGGCTCCAAAGTCGCCTCTAAATGCTCTTGAATGCACTGCTTCCATAGCCCATTGAAAATCTTCAAAAGACATGTTTGCCTTTTCGCTTGCGTTCAAGTTATCATATTTTTGTTTCCATTCTTCTTGTTGCTTCTGTTCAACATTCAGTAACTTTTTCCCATTCTCAGTCGTCTCTAGCAGAGCTTTTTGTGTAGATGTCCAGTGACGCAATGCATCAGGTGCAGTTGATGGATATGTTTGCTTTTGTTCCATGTTTGCACCACGCGTTAAAAGTGCACAATACCCATAATAAGCACTATTTTTCCCTTTCGTGCATTCTTGCCATAATTTCACACTCAAATTGGTATCCCAAGAACGGCCGCCCTCTTGTTCATCCTCATCGTCTGAGAATGAAGCACTGAGTACTAATTTTCTAGGGACCACTGCGACTTTACTTAGGTCAGATGATTTTGTGGATGTAAACTCCAATCCTCGAAGCGAATTAGAGCTAAAGAGTGCATGTTTGATACTGTTCACTTGTGCGCCCGAAGAAGAATTGGCAGCGAACCATTCTTCAAAGCTGTCAACACCTCCCAAAGGATTCTTTGTGCTGACATCATCTGGAGCAGTTGTAGAGAGTAGGCGAGTGTCATAATGTTGCTTGGTCAGAGACGCAGATCGGCAAGTGGTAAATCCGGATGCATCATCTGAGCTACCTAGCAAAAGGAGTAACGACCATGCAACCTTAGAATACGCCATTGTACATTATTTGGTAACGTTGTTGCTTTAATGACTACTTGGCAATCATCATGGCGGTCCTCGTGGAGGTGGCTGGCGGCAAAATATCGCTGATTGATCGCCGCTCACTCCTCGAGCAAAGGAAAAGGGAGAATAGAATGGAGGGACATCTGTCTCATAATTCATCGGCTGATTGTACGAATTCCTTCGTACGTGCGGACAAATTTGAGATGATATTTTGCAAATCAAAAATTTTGGTGCTTTTTTCAGTTCGCCGACCGAGCACCACCGGAGACATCATAAATAATTGGAATGCGATAGCAAAATCACAACAAAGTAGTGAAGATATGAGCGTATTAGGAGAATCACTGCCTTGTCTCAAGCTTGAGGCACTGCGTGATGGAGATAGAAGGAGTATATTCGATGGAGCTGGAACACACGCCTCTCGCAATGTGCAATATGATCAGCTCACAACCATGTTGCGCCAGGAGGAGAGGGATAGCTACCGCTGTTGTGATTATCTACAAAACTATCCTTCCGGATTCGATGATGATGCCCTATCTCAAGGAGAAAAGAGTATCAACGAAGCATGCCGAACATCAATTGCTGAATGGATGTATCGTGTAGTGGATCATTTTCGAGTGGATCGTGAAGGTTAGTTGTACTTCGTTTTCATTGAACGACATTGATACCATCACACTACATTTATCTAAACGTTTCCTTCTTTGCTTTTGTCATCATCATCTTCTTCTTCAGTCGTCGCTATTGCTTTGTCATACATCGACCGTGTTCTATCGGCAAATCATTGCGCAGATAGACGGACGTTTAAGCTCATATCATCTGCATCGCTCCATCTTGCCATGAAAGTGCACTTTCCAAACAAATGGAAGGACATCGGTAAACTAATCCCAGATCTTAGCCAGGGAGACTTTGCTATCGGAGATCTAGTTGGTATGGAGATGGAAATCGTGAAATCCTTGACTTGGTTGCTCAACCCCTCAACAGCGAGGTGCATTTCGGCACACATGTTGTCACTTTTGGAAATGGAAATTCCTGCAGCGGTTTTGAATAAGGTTGCAAGTACAGCAATTTTCTTCGTAGAACTATCAGTTTGTGATTACTCGTTTGTTACAATGAAAAAGTCTGCTATCGCAATTGCATCTTTGTTGAATGCAACTGAACGAGACATAGATGTGCACTTGCGCATCAAGAAAGCACTCAACGAGATAGGATGCCGTATAGATTGGTATGAAATATCATTTGCTCGAGAGCGTCTATGGGCTCTACATAAGCAGACATGCCTTGCGTCTTCGCGGAGATCAAGCACGTCGTTCTCAATGCCTGACATTCCGAAGACGGAAGACTTCCCGTCTCCAAGATCATCTCATCACTTTCCAGGCCTGTAAATAATTTCGCAATGAGTCCTCGAGAGCAGCGAATTCTATCGTCCAGCAATCATTGCTGGAACTCATTAAACATTCATGACATCCATAAATGTATAAGCATTGTATTACAATACGCAGCTCTACTGGTCTACCTTGTTTTTTTCTTCATCTTCATCTTCATCTAAATGAAAGACTTCAAATCAAATAATTCGTGCAAAATGGACAGATGTATATTAGTTATTATTGAAACGTTGCAGTCCTAATACTGCGCCGTTTTCCTCGTATTCTTTTTTGCTCAACCATAATTGCTGGAAACTTCCTAAACTTGACAAAATGCTTCCACCAATCCAAGCTCCATACCTATTCTCTACGGTGCTCTTACTGCTAATCACTTTGTGCTTGTACGAAGCAGGAAGAATTTTTCCTAGTTCGATGGATAGGCTTTTGTCGAGTCCAGGAGTGAGTGAGGCGGATCCTGTAAGGATGATGTTGGAAGCTAGTTCCTTGCGTAGATCTGCGTCAAGTATTTGCGATAGAGATCTATGAACGAGTTTGTGAAGAGGCAGCATGCTGCTAGCATAAACGTTTGCGTTGCTGGTCTGTGGTTGTATCCATGATGGTAGATCCTCGGAGAGAAGTAATTGAGGCAATCGGCACAAATCTTTGCCAGCCGGCTGAGCTAAGTCAACCTTGGTTCCATCAGGTAGCACATAAGATGGTCCGTCGTCTTCTGTATCCTCGTCGTCATCATTCTTATATTCCATGGTGACATCATCGTTGTTCTCAGAGGAACCATACCCAACAAATGGCGTCGATGTATCTGAGCTAATCCCAATTGATTGTAGGCTCGTCGAAGTCATCATTTCATACATAACTTCGTGCACAGCCATGGAATGAAAAGGAGACTTCTTCAAATGCTCCAATTCATTAGCTTTGAGTTTTTCAATTTTGGATTGAAGAATATATCGCGGAATAACACCGTCGAACAATGGAGGAGCTCCTTTCCACCCATTCCATTTATTCACAATATCACTTCCATTTCTCTTCCAACATCCTTCCAACACCCCTCGCTGTACGTCTCCCAGCCACATACCCCCTCGCCCACTCTTACAGCTACCGGAATGCAGCAAATAGCCATCTACCACAGGAGTAACCCTACTCCCAGTATGGCCAACATCTACCACCAATGAAGTCTGTCTTCCATTGGCAAAGGATGAAAGCATTGCCGATGGGGCAATGTATGCAGCAGGAGCAGATAATGATTCAAATAACGTTTCTAGCATGAGTGCCTTTTGTTTTTCTTGTAAATTGGTTGATAGAATTCTACTTGATGAGTCCACAGCCAGCAAAGGATGATCAATCGGTCCATCAAGAGATTGTTCCACTTTCTTATAGCCGACAGTGTGCTTGCTCTTCCCTCGAGCAGTTAGTGCACTAAATGAATATTCCCACAGGGACGCCCATGCGTCAATATCTTGAATAACTCCATCACCATCGCAACTGTCTTGGCCTGCTTGTTTCGGTTGATTATCATTCGAATTCATACTCTGATAAATCGGGATAAATCCCACATCACAATTTTCTTCATCATCGCCCTCCGGAAAAAAGCAGCCATGAGGTGGCACATTCATCAAAGATACAGGAGCTGTGTATTTACCCCGTTTGGCACCCCTCTTTTTACCGCCGGGTTGTTGATTGCCCTGGCTGCTGCCAACATTATTATTTTCATCGGGTGAGTGCTTGTAGACGGCACTCGGAACGACAACTTTTGGACAATCCTCGCCGCCGTAGCCAAAGCGGGCCGTGTGGCTACCAATGTCGCCGATGAAGGCGCCAGTTTCGTCTCCACAGTACATGTTGAATGAAAGGATTACTTAGTTACTTAGACGAGAATAGCAAAGACTAGGCAAAGACTGCAAAGCACGCACAACTAACAAAATCATATCATTTTCGATTTTATGGCGGTGTTATCCCGAAATGTACACCCCAACTTCGCAGGTACACCCCTCAGTCCAGCCTAGAGGGTTAGAAATTTATAATCCCCTGCTTGAGCAGAAAGAAATCTGCCATTTCAAAAATCAAAACCCTTGGAGCAACCTACTAACCCGAGGGAGCAAGGTGGAGAAAAGAGAGGAAAATCAAGCTATGGTCATCTACGACGCTGTAGCGACGCCAATACGAGCAAAAAGAGCTTGAGCCGTAATAAAGATGCTTCTATACTATCGCAACCAACTATAATGGGCCACTAGCAGCTGTTGATTGCTCCATGCACAGCGTTAGATACGATGTGGGCTCGAGTGGTGCTTGCGGCCATCCCAAATTGGACCTCATCAGGTCACCTACGACGCTGTACTTAGCACGGTCTATACGCATTTACAGAGCTTGGGTAGTGGCATTTATCCTTCTATACTATTGTAACCAACGATAATGAGCAACTAGAAGCTGTTGATTGCGAAATTAAAAGCATTAGATACGATATAGTGATCGAGTGATGATTGCACGCAGCAATCATGTAGCACCATATCGTATCTCACGCTGCGAATATGGCGATCAACTGCTTCTAGTGACCCATGATGGTTGGCCATGATAGTATAGAAGC
>Ga0209652_1002094_pt1 | contig 15702 bp, 15 predicted proteins | sample SaaInl74LU_5_DNA_FD_184641 | JGI IMG/M metagenome (GOLD analysis project Ga0209652, IMG submission 184641) | Marine microbial communities from expanding oxygen minimum zones in the Saanich Inlet - ESP_74LU_5_DNA (SPAdes) (version 2) | ecosystem: Environmental > Aquatic > Marine > Intertidal zone...
GATGTCATGGCAGCCCTCACTCTTCCGCGTCTGCACTGGGGCGATGCCACAGCGCCGAGAAAAGCGCTCATGATTCACGGTTTGGGCTCCTCTGCCCAGACGTGCTGGCGCGTCATGGAAGCTCTCGCTGCCGATGGCTGGTCTGCTACCGCGATAGATCTTCGAGGTCACGGTAGTGCGCCTCGGGGTAGTACCTATGCCATTACGGATTTTGCCGAGGATGTGGCGCAGGTGGCCCCTGAAGGTGGCGCATCCTGGGATGTAGTGATTGGCCACTCTATTGGGGCAGCCGCCGCGGTGGTGGCCAGTGCGCTCAACCCACGCTGGTCACAAAGCTTGATACTGCTAGACCCCGCACTGGAGCTCACTGATGAGACCCGTCATGAGGTACTGGAGAACCAGCGCCTGGGGCATACGCATCAAAGCGTAGAGGATGTGGCCAAAGCCAACCCCCATTGGCATCCCTTGGATTGGGAGCTAAAAATACAGGCGAACCGCGCAGCCAGCTTGTTTGCACTCGAGCACGCGGTGTTCGATAACGACCCCTGGGATGTGACGAGCTACGCCCACCAGGTCGCTATCCCCACCCATGTCCTCGGGGCGGAAGAATCCCTGGGCAGTATGTTTTGCGGGTCCTATGCGACAGACATGCTGGCGAGGAATCAGAATTTCTCCTACGAGATTATCGATGGCGCGGGCCACAGCGTGCACCGAGATAAACCCAGCGAGACTCTCGAGGCGATGCGTGCCTTTATTACTCGCCGCCTCTAAGACACCACCCAGATAGGCGTTGTTGGCGGGGTGGGGTTATCAATCTTTCCCACAATGGCAAGGGCAAGTTTGGGCCGAATCAGATGATCCACACCGGGAACTTTGGTTGTGGCAACGCCGCGCATGCGCTCAATCACCCGCAGACCCGCAGGAGCCAAGAACGGATCGCGGGTTCCATAGAGCACATCGATCGGGACCCTGACTTGGGCAAGGTCGGTCACGGTGGTCTGTGATTCGATGCATTTTTCCAACGACAGGCTAAACGCCCGCCAATTCTGAGCAGTAACCTCGAGGACGTTGTCGATGGGCGATAGGGCAGCGAGTGCTTTAGCCCCCGCTTCGGTAAATCCTCGATTAGAGCGCATGAAGTCATAGAGCCTTCGATAGGCGTCCATTTGAAGACGCTCCACCGGATCTAAGACGGTATTACCGGGAAGATAGACCGGCGGTGAGACCAACACCAGGTGAGAAAGCATGCTCGGATACACCGCTGCATAGCGAGTGGCGATGAGGGCGCCTAACGAATGGCCAACCAACGTGATCCGACCCTGCAAGCGCAGCGACCGCAGTGTTTTCGCCAGAGCATCGACATGCTCCTCCATGCTGTAACCAGACTGGGCAGGGCGCGGGGACTTGCCAAATCCGAGTAAATCAATCGCAATAACCCGGTGGTGTTGGCCCAAGAGGGGCACCACGTTGTCAAACGTCACCGACGAAGAAGCAATCCCATGCACCAACACCACGGTGTGTCCCACGCCATGATCCAGCGCCACATGAAGCTTGGGCGCTCGAGTTTGGCGGAGGTAATCAAGAAAACCCATATCCCTAGTATCCAGCCTTGAGGGAGGGGGAAAACACTATACAAATCGTTATCGATTACGCCACGCAAGTCAGGGACTAAGTCTTACTCTTGGCTCATGACAACATTTGTGCGCCTGGGCGCTCTCGCTGTGATGACCGCTCTGTGTCTGAGTGGCTGCAGCACCACCATCGACTCCGTCAGCGAGGATATGGCCCTCTCGATGCCCGCCATGGACGTCGCGGAATCGAGCGCGGTCGACATGGAGATGGGCATGCGGGAAGAGAGCGCCGCGGTCAGTGCCACTGAGCCCGATGTGATCACTACCGGGTATCTTTCGCTCACCGTAGACACCCCCTCAGAAAGTGCCACCACCATTGAGAATCTGGTGGTGAGTGCGGGCGGTCGGATTGCCTCACGCTCGGATTACACGCCCGTGGATTATGGGACACCGAGTTCCTATCTCGAGGCCCGAATCCCTGTTGATGTTCTCGAGCCCACGCTCACACAGATCAAGGCTCTGGGCACCGTGCAGGAAATATCAGTCAACTCTTATGACGTCTCGCTGCAAAAGGTGGACCTCGATGCCCGCATCACCGTGCTGGAAGCTGCTCGAGAGCGGTTAACGCAGTTGCTCGCCACCGCGGAATCCACCAGCGATTTGATCTCCATCGAAACAGCCCTCGCGGATCGCCAAGCGGAGCTTGATTCACTCCAAAGCCAGCGTGATTACCTCAGCGACCAAACGCTGTTCGCCACGATTAATATTTCGTTGACCACACCAGAAGGCGCAATTACCACCGAACCCGATGGGTTCCTCGATGGTCTGATTCGTGGCCTGGAAAGCATTGTGGCCTTTGCTCTGGGCACCCTGGTGTGGATGGGAATCCTGCTTCCGTGGCTGGGAATTGTGGCTGTCGTGATAGCCATCGTGATGGTCGTTCGGGTGGTTCGCCGACGAAAGGCATAACGCCCGATACGCTGAAAGGACCCAGTACGAAAAGAGTTGGTTCGCATGGTGGCGATTGTCTTTCGAGACTTGACCAAGACGTATGGAAAATTCCCAGCGGTCAATAATTTCTCCGCCGAGGTTAAACCTGGCCGAGTAACCGGTTTTCTCGGCCCCAATGGTGCTGGTAAATCCACCGCCCTGCGGTGTCTTGTCGGACTCGCTAAGCCCACGTCGGGAAAAGCGCGCATCTTGGGCAAGCGCTACCCCCAACTGAAGAACCCCTCAACCCGGGTGGGAGTGGTACTCGACTCTCGTGGTTTTCATCCAGGCCTTACGGGTTATCAAAACCTCCGGGTGCTCGCGAGCATGGCAGGGCTTGGTGGCCAACGGGTGGAAGAGGTTCTGGCCCAGGTCGAGCTCAGTGATGCTCGCAATAAGCGCGTGAAGGGCTATTCGCTGGGGATGAAACAACGCCTGTCGTTGGCCGCCGCGATTCTGGGCAATCCCGAGGTGTTGATTTTGGATGAACCGGCCAACGGGCTTGATCCTGCAGGAATTGCCTGGCTGCGGGGCTTCATTAGTGCCCAAGCAGCGGCTGGCACCACCGTGTTGGTGTCCTCGCATCAATTAGCAGAGCTTCAAAACACGGTGGATGACGTCATCATCATTGATCATGGCCAACTCATTGCCGCTGGCACCCTAGAAGACATCACGGCGGGGCAAAGCCTGGAACAAGCGTTCTTACGCCTCACCCAAGGGGGCGTGTCATGAGATTAGTCGCAGCGGAATTTCGCAAACTGACCTACCAGCGCGCCATGTGGGGTCTTCTGATTGCCGGTGTGTTGTTCGCCATGTTGGGAACCATCGCCACCCCGTTCATCATTGATCAATCAGCCGACGGGTTGGGCTTTGGCACCTTGGCTGAAGTGGCGGTCGTGGATTCGGTCTATGCCAACGCCATTTCGGCCTATATTTTCTCCGTCATTGTGGGTGTGTTGATAGTGGCCGGAGAATTCCGCCACGGCACTGCCGTGGCCACCTTTGTGGCAGCACCCCGACGAGGACGAGTGCTGCTAGCCAAACTGTGGGTAGCCGCCATCGCCGGCTTAATCCTTCAAGTCATCGCTACCGCTGCCGGTTTCGGTGCTGGCGCACTGGGCATGATGGCGTTTCCCGATGCCGCGACGCCCTCAGTGGACATCTTTATCAACACCTCGATCGGTGCTGTGGTCTCAGGAGCCGTCTTGGGTATCTTGGGCGCCGCGGTGGGGGCGTTGCTGAGATCTCAGATTCTTGCGCTGATGAGTGTGCTCATCTGGCTCTTTGCTATCGAGCCGATTTTGTTACTCCTCGTTCCCGACCAGGGCAAGTACTTCCTCTCTGGCCTCATTACCTCGATGGTTGCCTTAGACGTTCAATCGGAACAGTTCAATCTCGATACCGGGGATTTTCTCTCGCCGTTGGTCTCGATTGGTTTTCTCTTGGCCTATGGGGCAGTCTTTTCGATCCTTGCCCTCATCTCGAGCATGCGTCGCGATATCGAATAGCCTGGGGACATGACTGATAACGATATTCGCGAAGCAGCCCGGAAAAGACTTGAGCAAAAGGCTGCGTTTAGGACGTTTCTCTTTGTGTGGGTGATGGTTTCAGCCATCGTGCTCGCCGTCTGGTATTTCACCACCCCCCAGGGCTATTTCTGGCCGATGTATCCCATCGGAGGCATGGGAATCGCAGCGGCCTTCTTTGCCTGGGCAATCTATGGCGCGGGTCCTGGGATTACTGAAGCGGACGTGGACGCTGAGATCGCCCGGATGAAGCCACAATCCTAAGGCGTTCCCAGACCACTGCGAAGGCGTAAGACGCGGGCCAGGGAAAGATCCACCTGTTCTTCGCTAATAACACCCTTCGCAACAGCGTTCTCTAACGCCAGAAGAATCTCGTCATAGGTTTCGTAGTCGGGGTCAACACCGGGATCGACCGCGGTCAAGACCACGTCATTGCCCGCGGCGAGCGCCGCTACGGCATTGAGCGCGGGGTCTTGGAAAGCTGCTTCGCCTGAAGATTGCAGCATGCGCAGATCATCGGTGATGATGACTCCCTCAAAACCCAGATCCTCACGCAGAATCGAAATCCAATCATCAGACACCGAGGCAGGGTCTTTGCTCACGGCGGGAACCCTAATATGCCCCGTCATCACTAATTCCACCCCGGCATCAATGCCTGCGATGAAGGGGAGGGCGTGGGTGGTGCGCCACTGGTCATACGTAAGATCTGCCGTGGGAATGGTGCGATGAGAATCGGCAAATACCATTCCGTGACCGGGGAAATGCTTCAGCGTCTGGGCGACTTCGGGCACCTGGGCAATAGTGGCGACAGCGACATGGGAGGCCACCACCGTGGCATCGGTGGCAAAAGACCGCGAGTGAATATAGGCGCCAGGGCCACCGCTGACATCCGCCACAATGCCGAAGTTCACATTGGCGCCGGCGCGATCGACGAGTTGTTGCCGAGCTAGGAACGCTACGGCGGTGTCCTCCAGGGAGCCAGCCCCCAATGTTCTCGCCCCGGGAAACTCATCGCCGCTGATGCGTGCCACAGGGTTTCCCTCTTGATCCACCGCCATAATCAGGGAGACATCGGAACCGCCCTGAACCTGGGAAATCAGGTCACGAATAGTGAAGGAATCCCCCACCAGGTTGTCGCGTTGCAACAGAAAACCTGCCACCGGAATACGCTCATAAAAATCTCGAAGAACCTGGGGATTCATTCCCCCGACGGTCACCACCATGAGCCCGGCAAGCTTGGTGCGCAGATCCATCTGCTCGATCGACACCGCAATGCGCTCCTCCAGGCCATCACGCGGGGATGCTTCCGCAGGCTCAGGCGCTGGTTCTTCGCTCGCTGTGTCCTTCGCAGGGGCGAGCTCCAGCACCAGATTTTCCTGAGGTTCAAGCGGCGTGGGAGTAGGCAGCGTGCAGGCGCTCACGGCCCAGATCACCGCGGTGGCAAGACTCAGCGCACGCACCCGTTTGCCTGTTGTTACCCCCACTCCAGAAGGTTAGTGGGCTCCACGATGAGTTCCCGTGTGACAGTCCGACTAGGTCAGTGGTGGCCCACCGGTTACCTGGTCCACTACCGTTTCCAAGACCCGCAGGATATCCACCACGTCCTGATGGGTGTGGACGGGCGATTCCAGCAAACCCTGCTCCACGTAGTGTGCGAACCAGGTGGCTTGATAACACAGCCCTTCGTGGCCGACGATACCCGTGGAATCCACCCAGTGCTCCCCCATGGGATAGAAATCTTTGGACGTGACATGGATACCGGAGGGGACTAAGAAAGGCGCATCCAGCACCACCTGGGCTGCTTCGAAAGAACAACTAGCGGATTGAGGCAGGGAGGCAATTCCTGACATGACCAAGGAGGCCCTGGCCCCGGATTCATATTCCATCGTGACAAAGGACTCCTGGTCAGCACCACCGGGGTGAACACTTCCGGTGGCGGAGACTTTGCTCGGGTTTCCCAGGAATTGGTGAGCCATCGCCACGGCATAAATCCCCATGTCAAAAGCGATACCGCCGCCACCGGGTGCCCACAGGCGATCAATGGCGCGATTATCAGTGCAAAATTGCGCCACAAAAAGCTCGGGCGCCCCTAAATCTCCGGCTTCGTGAAGCGCACGGATGATGGTGGATTGGGGCAGATACCTCGTCCACATTGCTTCCATGGCAAGCACACCGGCGGACCTCGCTGCCGAGAGCACTCGCTGCGCATCGGCAGAAGACAAGGCCAAAGGTTTTTCAATCAACACGTGTTTCCCGGCGGCAATCGCAAGGAGTGCATGCTCGGCATGATCACTGGGATAGCTGGCGATATAGATGGCATCGAGATCATCGCGCTCAACTAGTTCCTGGTAGCTAGAAGATACCGAGCCAATACCGTGGGCGCCGGCAAACGCTTCGGCCTTACCCGGAGTTCTTGAGGCCACGGCCGCCACGTTTTGCGCCGTGTTGGCCAACACCGAGGAGACAAAAGTGGAGGCAATCTCTCCCGGTCCCATCACACCCCAGCGCAACGCGGGGACAGAGCTCGGATCGAGGATTGTGGGAGCTGGAATTCTCATGACCAAAGCTTAGAGCGCTTGTTCGACCCGGGCACCAGCCGACGCCCTCACCACGCCCACCCGGGGAACCTGCCACCCGCGCGAGGAGAAGTGATGGTGCAGCTCGCCTTGCAAGTGCGAGAGTAACTCCGCAGAGATGAGAGCAATTGCACAACCACCAAAGCCTCCCCCGGTCATGCGAGCCCCCAACGCCCCAGCCCCCTGGGCGCTTTCCACGGCAAGGTCCAGCTCGGGGCAGGAGATTTCATAGTCATCTCGCATGGACAGGTGGGATTGACTAAACAACGCACCCACTGTCACAAAATCACTGGCGCGCAACGCATCGACAGTGTCTAATACTCGGGCGTTCTCGGTGACGATGTGTCGCGCTCGACCATAGTTTTCTTCCCCCAGCGCACCCTGGTGATCCTGAAGCTGAGTCAGGCTGGCATCCCGCAGAGCCGGCACACCCAATACTGCTGCCGCTTCTTCGCAGGATTCTCGTCTGCGTCCATAGGCAGAGGAGGCGTTGGCATGGCGGACCCCCGTGTCCATCACGACGAGGGCAAGTCCGGCGGCACTCCATGAGCAAGGAATGTGCTCGATATCGTCAGTGCGACAATCCAGGAATAACGCGTGATCCGCGAGGGACAACATGGAGACCATTTGGTCCATTCCCCCGGTGAGGGCACCGACGACGTCGTTTTCCACCTTCTGCCCCAACCCTGCCAAGGCGGGGGGTTCCAGGCCTAATCCCCACAGTTCGTTCACTGCCAGGGCCACAGCGCACTCCACCGCAGCAGAGGACGATAGGCCCGCCCCGGTGGGCACATCGGAGCAAATTGCCAGGGACACCCCCCGTGGTGCCGAGCCCTCACTGCGGTGCTGTGCCAAGGCCCACACAACACCCACCACGTAGGCAGCCCACCCCGTCAAATTTGCACTATCAAGGCTAGCGATGTCATAGGTTACGGCGTCGCCATGACCTTCACTCACCGCCACCACCGCGCCATCATCGCGAATCGATGCCGCGACTACCGTTCGTTGCGAAATAGCCAGGGGCAACACGAAACCGTCGTTATAGTCCGTGTGCTCGCCAATCAGGTTTACTCGTCCAGGCGCAGAAAATACCCCTGCAGGGTCTGCCTGAAAATGTCGAGCAAAAAGACTTTCCGCTCGTTCACGAGCGTCACTCATGGCGAGACCAACGCGTCTCGAAAACGTTGCGCCTGGGCTTCGGGCAGAACATCTCCCACAAACGCACCCATCGCAGACTCTGAGCCCGCTAAATATTTCAACGCTGTCTTCCCGCGTCGTGGTGAGGTGATCTGCAACATCAGACGAACCTGGTCTCGTGAGTGCCGCACCGGCGCTTGATGCCACGCCGCGATATACGGAGTCGGGGTCTCATAGAGCGCATCAAACGTTCCCAACAACTGTCGATACATCACCGCTAGTTCATCCCGTTCTTCCTCGCTCAATCCCGCGAGATCGGGGACATGGCGTCGGGGCACCAAGTGAACTTCTAGGGGCCAGCGCGCGGCAAAAGGTACGTAAGCGACAAAATGCTCGCCCTGCGCGACAACGCGCTGGGAGCTCTGCTCAAATTCCACAAGATCAGCAAAGAAGGAGGGGCCCATCCTAGAAATCGAATCTAGGAGACGTTGGGTTCGCGGGGTGACAAAAGGGTAGGCGTAAATTTGTCCGTGAGGATGGTGCAGGGTTACCCCAATCTCCACACCCCGGTTCTCAAAAACAAAAACCTGTTCAATACCGGGTAGCGCACTCAACGCCTCGGTGCGTTGCGCCCAGGCCTCAATGACTGTTCGCACCCGAGAAACGCTGTGGGTTGCTAAAGCCCCGGTGGGGTTGGGACTAAAACACACCACTTCGCATCGGCCGTGAGCGGGTCCCGATTGGCCAAACCCAAGCTTGAGATTCTCGTGGTCGATATCGCCTAAGGCAGGACCAAACGAGGGAGAGCGATTTTCGAACACCACGACGTCATAGTTATCGGGAATCTCGCTGGGGTTATCCCGTGTTTGGGGAACCAAAGGGTTTGCCTCTTCCCCCGGAAGCATGACCCGGTGTTGTCTAGTGGGCACGATGGATACCCATTCCCCGGTAAGGACATCTCGTCGCATCGTCGCGGTCTCAGGACGGGGCTCCAGGGTTCGCTCATCAGCACGTCGCTCAGAGCTCAAGGTGGTGTCGGCATCGTCGACATAGATGAGCTCCCGGCCATCGGCCATGGTGTGAAAATGAAAAGCAATGGGCATGGTGTTAGCTCCCTGTGTTTTCTGTCTCGCGAAACGCAATGCCCCACGACCCTTGCCAGGAGTCTCCCGGTTCCAGGCTCACCACGGTTTCGAGCCAATTCAACGAATTAGGCAACGACGTGTGAGGCTCGAGGGCGACAGCCTTGGTCAAGCCCAGAGCACCAGGCAGAGAGTCCGTGCCATAAATATGGAGCCAAGGCCATCCAGAGTCCTGCCAGAGAGTCAGGGTGGTTTCGGCTGTGATGAGCCGCAACCAGGATCGCTCCCCAGGATGTACTGGCAGGGCATAGGTCTCATCGAGGCCCTCGGGAGCGATGCTGAGCATTTCCTCAGTCAGGCCACTCGGGAGCGGCTCCACGCGATGGGGCACTAAACGGGGGGTTGTGGGAACGCGGTGGCTCACCACAGCTTCCAGACGAATCTCCTCCCATGCGCTGTTGCCCACCGATAGGTAGGGGTGATGAGCAAGTCCAAAGGGGGCCTTCTGCGAGCCTTCATTCGTCACGCGGTCGGTAACACTCAAACCCTCATCACTGAGGTCGTAGGTGATATCCAAGCGCAAGGAATAGGGATAACCGCTCGTAGGACTCAGAGTATGGGAGAGAGTAAGCGAGCAGTCGCTCGCAGCCACCACCTCGAATTCCTCGTCACACACCAGGCCGTGAAGAGCTGAATGGGTGAGCTCATCATTAAGTGCGAGTGTTCTGGTGTGATCGTGATCTTTCCACTCGCCATCGGGCAACCGGCCCGCCCACGGAAACAACACCGCACCAGCGTGAAGGGGTCGGTCATCGCCTGGGTAATCAGGGACAACGGGCACCCCACGCCAGTGCAGGCTACGCAGCCCGGCACCCGTGCGGGAAATCCGCGCAGAAGTACCTGAATCGAGACCTGCTGTGATGTCGAGAGAGGGACTGAGCTGCGCCACACCTAACCCTTTAGCGAGCCAGCAAGCATGCCGCGCAAGAAATACTTACCAAGGAAGATATAGACAATGATCGTGGGAAGCGACGCTAAGACCGCAGCAGCCATCTGAACGTTCCACTGGACAATCTGAGAACCCGCAATGTTATTCAAGGCCACGGTGACTGGCCAGGAATCTGGTCCCGTGAGCACCACGGCAAAGAGGAAGTCATTCCAAATTGACGTGAATTCCCAAATGATTCCGACAATGAATGCGGGGATCGAAATGGGGAAAATGATCTGCCAGTAGGTCTTGAAAATCCCGGACCCGTCCATCAGCGCTGCTTCAACAAGCTCATCGGGAACCGCGAGATAGTAATTGCGAAAAATCAGCGTCATGATCGGCAAACCATAGATCACGTGAACCAGAATCAATCCCGGTATGCCGCCATAGAGGCCCAGCTCGCGCACCGTTTGTACGAGCGGAATCAAGATGGCTTGATACGGGATGAACATGCCAAAGAGGATGAGCGTGAAAATCAGGTCTGAACCGCGAAACTTCCATTTGCTCAGCACGTAGCCGTTCAAGCTCCCGAGCAAAGCCGCGAGAAGTGCGCCTGGAATCACTAACAGGAAAGAGTTACCAATAGAGGGCCCTAGCTTTTCCCAAGCCAGCACATAATTGGCAATATCAATCGCCGCGGGAAATTCCCACATACGCTGCAGTGATACCTGGTCCAGCGGCTTGAGGCTGGTGACCAACACCACGTAGATAGGAATCAGGAAAAAAGCGAGGAAGAAAAACAGCAGACCATATTGGATGGTTTTTCCCACTACCAGGCCGGGAGTGACCGGCTTCTTGCGCTCTCGCACCATCTCCAGGCTCATACTTTGTCCTTACGTGTTGTGAAGTAGAGGTAAGGAATGACAAAGACTGCGACGGAAATAAGAATGTAGGTGGCCAAGGTCGCACCGCGTGCAAAGTTGTAGGCGTCAAAGGTGGTCTGCCACATATAAATGGCGGGGACATCGAGTGCGATCTGTTTTCCCGCAATGGCGATGATCAAGTCGAAGACCTTGAGCGAAATGTGGCCAAGGATAACCACAGCGGAGAGCGCCACCGGGCGAATCATGGGCAAAATAATGCGCCAATAAATGCCCAGTTCACTGGCACCATCCATCCGTGCCGCTTCTTTGACCTCATCGGGCACAGACCGCAACCCGGCGAGGAACAACGCCATGGTGTAGCCCGACATTTGCCACACCGCAGGAAGGGCAATGGCCAACATCCCCCAGGTGGGGGTCAAATGCCACTGGTTCACCAGGAAATCAAGACCCAGAGTGTCAAACAGAAGATTCAACCCACTCATGCGCGAGCCCTCAGCAGGGTTCATCAGCCAGCGCCACACGACACCGGTCACGATGAAACTCACGGCCATCGGAAGGAGATAAATACTGCGGAAAAAACCTTCGGCCTTCATTTTCTGGTCGAGCAAAATTGCTAGGCCTAGGCCAAGAAAGAGTGACACTCCGATAAAGGCGACACTAAAGACACCGGTATTCCACACATCAATGTGAAAACGCGGGTCGTCGAGCAAGGCGAGATAGTTATCAAAACCAATGAAGTTGGAATCAGCGTTGAGACCCTGTTCATCGGTGAGAGAAATCTGAATGTTGGTACCAATGAAGCCGTAGACAAAGACGGCAAGAACGATCAGTGACGGGCTGAGCAGGGCCAACGCTGGCCAGTGCCGCTTCAAGGATTTCATTGTTAGTTACCTTAGCTTCCTCGCACAGTGGGGGTGGCCCAAGGGCCACCCCCACTGCGACTATGCGAAGAGTTCGCTTAGCCTGCTGCCGTAACGAGCGCAGCTTGGAAGTTAGCAACATCCTTGTCACCCAGGAACAAGCCCAGGGCGGTGTCGATGTCAGCCTTCCATGCGTTCGATGCAGTCACACCGTGGGTGAGCGAACCGGCAACGAGGTTGCTGCCCCAGTCATCCATGGCGTCTTGCAGGTATGGAGGGTAGATGGCCTTGTCAGCATCGTTACGTGCAGGGATAGAACCCTTCTTCACGTTGAATGCATCCTGACCAGCAGCAGAACCAGCGACAGTCAACCACGAGATCGCAGCGTCGCGGTTTGCGGCGCCCACGGGCAAGGTGAAGGAGTCACTGAGGAACTGGAAGGTTCCTTCGGTTCCTGGCGAAGCTGCCCAGGTGTAGCCCTCTTGCTCAACAAGAGCGTTGTCTACGCGGAGGAAGCCCTCTGCCCAGTCGCCCATGATGTTGAAGGCTGCGTCACCGTCGATAACCAGCTGAGTTGCGTCCTGCCATGCGAGGCTGGCTGCATCAGAGTTGGTGTACTCCAGTACACGAGCGAAGGTGTCCAGTGCTGCGGTTACGTCAGCGCCAGCCCAGTCAGTGGAACCATCCCACAGGCCGTTGTATGCATCGGTTCCGAGCTCACCCAAGAGAACGGTCTCGAAGAGGTGGAGCTGAGTCCACTGTTCACCCAGAGCCAAAGGAATGATTCCTGCGGCCTCAAGAGTGTCTGCAGCAACGAAGAACTCGTCCCACGTGGTGGGCATGTCAATGTTGTTGTCAGCGAGAACGGTGGGGTTTGCCCACATGACGTTGGCGCGGTGAATGTTGACCGGCACCGAGTAGATCTTGCCATCGACAGTGATCAAAGGAAGGAGGGTCTCGGGCATAACCGAGGACCAGCCCTGCTCGTCATACAGGAAGGTAAGGTCTTCAAGCTGGCCAGCGTTGATGTAGTCCATCAATTCGGCACCAGCGTGGCCCTGGAACGAGTCCGGGGGATCATTTGCTTCGAGACGAGTTGCCAACACAGCCTTAGCGTTGGTTCCAGCGCCACCAGAAACAGCGGCGTTTTCGAAGGTGAGGTCAGGGTATTCAGCGTTGAAGACCTCAACCAAGGCGTTAAGCCCGGCTTCTTCTCCACCACCGGTCCACCATGAGAAGACCTCGACGCTACCGGTTGCGACAGCTGCGGTCTCGTCAGAACCTGACGTGGCGGCGGTGTCGTCTGCATCGGTAGTACTTGCACAGCCAGCGAGCCCGAGGGCCAGCACAGCGGTTGCGGCGAGCGCACGAGTTGCGCGCTTCTGCAATGTCTGCATTCAATGCTCCTGTTCTTATTGCGAAAGCTCCTGATAGAGCTCTCGAAGTATGTTTACAATAACAACAAACTATTTTGGACCAATTCAACCCTTTGTTATCAATTCGTTGCGAACAGAAAAAAACCTCACCTCACCCATCATGAACACACGACACAGCCCCAGTGGCCGAAACCCGTCCTTCGACTCGTCGAGCCGGCCCAATTTTGGGGTGCGCCAGGCGAATTTGTCCCATGTCCTCACACTGGTGCACCAATACGGTCGGATCAAACGCTCAGACATGACGATGATTACCGGGCTCAATCGCTCTACCGTGCTCGACCTCGTGACCGACTTGCAGAGCCATGGCCTTGTCACGCAGACGCGGACGTCAGGCGTGGGTGAAATTGGCCGTCCCAGTATCGAAGTGGCCGCCTCCGATTCCATTGTCGGCTTCGTCGTGATTCCCCGGCTGGGTGAGATAACGGTCGGAATCGTCGGCTTGAGTGGACGAGTGATTTCTCGAAAGCGCCAGGTGCTACCTCCCGGGGCAAGCCCGGAGGAAACGGCACGGTTGGCCGGTGACATTATCAACGACCTGAGATCAACCCTCGATCCCCGCGCCAAAATTGCCGGAGTCGGAGTAGCGGCGCCAGGGCAAGTCCGTGTGTTAATCGGAGATGTTCGCTGGGCCCCGAGTTTGGGGTGGCGGGAAACCTCGTTTGCCACAATCCTGGCCACGCACACCAACCTCCCTGTCCTCTTGGATAACGACGCCAGCCTTGCCTGCGCTGCCGAGCAAACCTTCGGCGCCGGGGCAGGCTTTGTGAACATGGTCTTCCTCATCGGGGTCCCGGGTGGTCTTGGTGGCGGAGCAGTGGTGAATGGGGAGCTACTGCGTGGCCACCACGGTTATGCAGGCGAGTTGGGCCACATGCGCATCTCAGATTCCGAGAACAAGGACTATTCCGGCATCCCCGGAACGCTGGAAGCCATGGTGGTCCGTGAAGAGTTAGTCACGGCTGTGAGCCTCGGCGATGCTGACGATGAACAACTCTTTGATGCTCTGCGCGAGCACCATCGCGAACCAGAGGTCTCGAGCGTGCTCGATCGCCATGTCCACTATCTGGGGCGGGCCATTGGCCTATTACTCGTCGCGATGAATCCCGAAGTTGTCGTACTCAGCGGCTTCCTGGAAATCCATCTTGAATTACGCAAAGAACAGTTGCTCGCAGAAATTCAATCTCAAGCCCTTCCCTTTGCTCTCGAAGGGGTAGATATCCGTCCCGGCAGCATGGGAAGCAATCTCCTCCTGGTGGGAACAGCAGAACTAAGTTTTCAAGCATTACTTCAAGACCCCCTGGGATGCGAACTCGCCAGCGCTTAGGCATTAGCTCGCCAGCCTCCTGCGGATGCCTGGCCGGGGTGGTGCCCAACTGCGCCAACTAGGCTCGAAGACATGCTGGATGATGTGTTGGATCGAATTCGCGCGTCTCGATTGGGCCGGCTAGACCATGGCAGTGTGACCCAAGTGCGCAGCGCCAGCGCACTGTTTGGCGGGGACTTTTCGGGAACCACCACCGTAGGTTCCGAGTTTTCCCATACTCGCCTGGGCCTGGGGGTTATGCATGACCTCGAAGGTGAGCTTGTCAGCCTGCGCTCCACCACCTGGCGCATTCCGGTGAACGGAATACCAGAGGAAGTTTCGCCGGAGGAAGAAATAGCCTTCGGAATTGCAGCGCACGGTGGTATTGCCCACGAAGTACATTTCGATCCCCAGCTCGATATCGAGGGCATCCTGAGCGCACTCGATGCCTATCTCCTGCGCACCCACGTGGACCATGAACACGTAGTGTGTGCTCTGGAAATCCAGGGCACCTTTAGCGACGTCGTGTTGCGCACTGTCGGGCACCCGCAATGGGAGGGCGAGAGCCTGGGTGAGGTTTTGGATCACGAAACCCGCTTTAGCTTTCCCCAATGGAGCGGCACACTGGTGGGCTTTCGCTACCCCGATGCCACCACAGGGTCAACCATTCCAGGCCTGCATCTCCACGCCATTAGTGATGACCGCCAATCAGGAGGTCACGTGAGAAATGCCACGACCACGAGTGTCACGGCCTCTGTGTGGATTGATGACCTGCATCTACGACAGGACCATGCTCGGCCCACCGAGGCAGGCGACTCCGGATCGATAGATTTTGGCGCCTATGAGGGCCCCGTTAGCTAGCTCTGCCGATTTCTTCGCCCACGAGGACCAAGAGGTCGTGCGCGTTGTCGATACACCGATCAATACTGGGCTCGATATCCACTAGTTGATAGACGCGCAGCCCTGGTTGTTCGCTTCGTGAGATGGCAGAGCGTCGATCCACACCGCACACCACAGCCACCGGGATACCCCGGGCCACAGCCGCTGCGATAACCGCCGAGGGCACCTTTCCCGCAGCGCTTTGGTCATCAAAGGACCCTTCGCCTGTGATGACGAGGTCTGCGGAGGCCAGCTCTTGATCAAATTCGCTGAGAGCCATTAGCTCTAAAGCCCCGGATGACCGTCGTCCACCCAAAATCTCAAGCACCGCAAAACCTAAACCACCCCCCGCCCCGCTCCCCGGTGCGCTCCCCGATCCAGGGTTCACCATCTCGGTGAGCCGCCGGAGCCCTTCCTCCAAGACAGCCACGGCAGAAGCATCAGCACCTTTTTGAGGCGAAAACACAGACGCCGCCCCTGCAGGACCGAGCAGTGGATTATCCACGTCAGAGAGTAAAACCAGCTCTACT
>Ga0209652_1002096_pt1 | contig 15700 bp, 16 predicted proteins | sample SaaInl74LU_5_DNA_FD_184641 | JGI IMG/M metagenome (GOLD analysis project Ga0209652, IMG submission 184641) | Marine microbial communities from expanding oxygen minimum zones in the Saanich Inlet - ESP_74LU_5_DNA (SPAdes) (version 2) | ecosystem: Environmental > Aquatic > Marine > Intertidal zone...
ACATTTGGCAAAAAAAACAACAGGAAGATTAGAATCAACAGAAGAATAAATTATGAATAGACTTTGGAAATTTTTTCAGTACGGGTATTTAATGATTGCATTTATTTGCATCGTAGAAGGAATAGTGCGTTGGAATTCTGATAGATCAAGATCATTTTTATTTATTGGTTTTGCTATTTTAATTACCATCGTATTTTTCTTTAAACGACATTTCAGAAAGAAAGTAGAAAAAAGAAATAATCAAAATAAGTAGTATTTTTGATGCTCATGGAAATAGAACTGATTATTATTCTTATTTCAATTTTATTATCCGCTTTTTTCTCGGGAATGGAAATAGCCTTTGTCTCTGCAAACAAATTGCACATTGAGCTAGAAAAAAAGAGAGAAGGGCTCGTTCCTAAAATTTTAAAAAAAATCACCCATAAATCATCTAAATTTATAACGACAATGTTGGTTGGTAACAACATTTCATTGGTGATTTATAGTTATTATATGGGAAGAGTCTTAGTGCGCTTATTACCCTTAGAGCAGTATAATGAATTTACAAATTTGTTAATTCAGACGATTATTTCTACGATAATAATTTTGATCACAGCTGAGTTTTTACCCAAAGCAATTTTTAGAATTTATGCTAATGATGTACTTAAATTGTTTGCAATACCAGCTTTTTTCTTTTATTATTTATTTCATTTTTTCTCATCATTTATCACAGCAATATCTGATTTTTTTCTAAGAATTATTTTTAAAGTAAAAGCAGATGAACAGCAAACAGAATTTAGTAAAGAAGAATTAGGAAACTATATCAACGAACAATTAGAAACCGGAAATGACGATGATATTATGGATTCTGAAATTCAAATTTTTCAGAATGCATTAATTTTTCAGAATGTAAAAGCCCGAGAAGTGATGGTTCCAAGAACCGAAATTGTTGCTCTAGAAATGCGTGATAAACTAACTAATCTAAAAAATTTGTTTATTGAAACAGGATTGTCTAAAATACTCATTTACCAAAACTCTATGGACGATATTGTGGGGTATGTAAATGCATTTGAGCTGTTTAAAAAACCAAAAACTATCAAATCTGTCATTTTACCTTTAGAAATTGTTCCTGAATCTATGATGATCAATGATATTTTGAACACCCTAATTAAAAAAAGAAAAAGTGTTGCTGTAGTTGTTGATGAATACGGTGGAACTTCAGGAATGATTACAGTTGAAGATATTGTAGAAGAACTTTTTGGTGAAATTGAAGATGAACATGATGTGCAAGAATATATTGAAGAAAAAATTAGCGAAACTGAATTCAAATTTTCTGCGAGAATAGAAGTAGATTATCTAAATGAAGAATATAATTTAGAAATCCCAAAATCCGAAGCTTATGAAACACTTGGTGGCTTTATCATAGAACATACAGAAAACATACCCAGTGAAAATGATAAAATTGTAATAAAAGGTTTTGAAATTACTGTATTTAAAATGAGAGGCGCAAAAATTGAAGAAGTATACCTTAGAATTTTACAAATTGACTAATATTATCCTCAAAACCCAATAGAATTACCAATTTATTACCCTTATTTTATATCAAAAATCGGTTGCAATATTCAACTCAAAAATCGTATATTCGCTCCCTGAAATTAAATCAATGACGCATGGCAGTTTTATCAAAAATTAGAGAACGTTCAATGTTCTTAATCATTATTATTGGATTAGCACTTTTTGCATTTGTATTGGATCCATCAACTTTAGGGGATTTTTTCAACTCAACTAAAATGAATGAAGTTGGAGAAATCAATGGAGAATCTATCACAACTCAAGAATTTATCCAAGAAGTAGAAAAATACAAACAACAGGTTGGTGCAAATGTTCCTGAAATGCAAGCAGTTAACACTGTTTGGGAAAATATTATCAGAAAAAAAATCTATCAAAACCAACTTGGGGAAGCAGGAATTACAATCGGTGAAGCTGATGTTTGGAACGAGTTAATTAGTGCTCCATTTGTTCAAAATAGTCCAGAATATCAGAATGAAGCTGGCTTTTTTGATGAGCAAAAATTCAAACAATTTTTGGCAGATACCAAAGAGAACAACAAAGATTTGTGGGCACAATGGTCTGCTTATATGAACCAAGTAAAAGAAAACCTTTCAACAACAACCTACAATAATTTGATTACAGCTGGTTTGGGTGCTTCTTTGAAAGAAGGAGAAAATGAATATACCTATGAAAACAAAAAGATAAATGCTGAGTTTGTCTATGTGCCTTTTACCTCAATTTCTGATAGTTTGGTGAAAATTAAAAAATCGGAAGTAGAAGCCTATATCAAAGATCATGAAGCGGATTTTAAAGTAGATGCTTCTGTAGATATTCATTACGTAACTTTTGATATTACACCAACTGCTGAAGACGAAACTGCTTTAAAATCAGATGTAGCTTCTTTAATTGAAGATTTTAAATCGGCTACAAATGATGCCATTTTCTTGTCTGAAAATAATTCAGATACGAGTTTAAATGATGCTTTTCAATTTAAAAATCAAGTAAATGCTCAAGTTTCTGAAACTATTTTTTCAGGAGCTAAAGGAGATGTTTTTGGACCTTATACCGACAATGGAATTTTGAAAATTTCAAAAATTACTGAAATAACACAAATGCCAGACTCAGTAAAAGCAAGTCATATTTTAATTCCTTTTGTAGGCTCACAAAGGGTAGCTCCTGAAGTTACAAGAACAGAAGAAGGTGCTAAAAATCTAGCTGACAGTCTTTTAACTGTGGTTAAATCTAAAAAAGTTACTTTTGAAACTTTGGCAAAAGAGTATTCATCTGACAAATCTAGTGCCGATAAAGGTGGAGATTTAGATTGGTTTACGTACAATACAATGACTCCTGAGTTTAGAGATTATACTTTTAATGGAAAAACAGGAGATTTAGGTGTTGTTAAAACGCCATTTGGATATCATATCATCAAAATTGATCAACAGAAGAACAATCAAAATGTTGTGAAATTAGCTACTTTAAGTAGAAAAATTGTTCCCTCTGAAGCAACTGAAAATAGTGTTTTTAGAAGTGCAGAAGAGTTTTCTTTGGGGTTGTCTAATAATAAAAACTTTGATGATGTTGCTAAACAAAAAAATTACACAGCAAAACCTGCAGTGGGTATCAAAGCTTTGGACGAAAATGTTCCTGGTTTAGGAATGCAAAGACAAATTGTCACTTGGGCTTTCAATAAAGAAACTAAGATTGGTGATTTTAAACGTTTTGATTTAGAAGGAAAACACGTTGTCGTTACCTTAACAGCTACTCAAGAAAAAGGGTTGATGTCTGCAGATAAAGCAATTAATACTGTGAGACCTATTTTAGTAAATGAGAAAAAAGCAGCAATATTAGCTGAAAAATTAAAAGGTTCTAATCTTCAGGATATTGCAAAAAAGAACAATACAAATGTACGTTCTACAGAAGCAGTAACTTTAAAAAGTCCCACACTTTCTGGAGTAGGAGTTGAGCCTAAAATAGTAGGAGCAATGTTCAATGCAAAAGAAAATAAAATTTACAATTCAATTGTTGGTGATAGAGGAGTGTATGCTTTTAAAGTGACTAAAAAAGAAAATCCTGTAGCATTGCCAAATTACGAAATCAATAGAAAAAGGATAGTAGATACGAGAAAAAATTCGACTTACAAAATGTATGAAGCAATCAAAAAAGCTTCAGATATTCAAGATAATAGAGCTGCTATTTATTCAACAAATTAATTAGGCTTACCAAAAAAAAATCCGTTCAAATTTAAATTTGAACGGATTTTTTTGTTTTGAATAGTTTATTTTAACCATTCATAGAAATTAAAAACTCTTCGTTATTTCTAGATAATTTAATTCTGTCATTGATAAATTCCATTGCTTCAATAGGATTCATATCAGATAGATACTTACGTAAAACCCACATTCTTTGTAATGTTTTATCATCTAACAATAAATCATCACGTCTTGTAGAAGATTTAATCAAATCAATAGCAGGATAAATTCTTCTGTTCGAAATATTTCTATCCAATTGCAACTCCATATTTCCAGTTCCTTTAAATTCCTCGAAAATTACTTCGTCCATTTTTGAACCAGTTTCTGTAAGTGCGGTTGCGATTATGGTCAATGATCCTCCTCCTTCAATATTTCTTGCAGCACCAAAAAAACGTTTTGGTTTGTGCAATGCATTTGCATCAATACCACCAGAAAGTATTTTTCCAGATGCAGGTGCAACAGTATTATAAGCTCTTGCCAAACGTGTAATTGAATCTAGTAAAATCACCACATCATGTCCACATTCAACGAGTCTTTTTGCTTTTTCTAACACAATATTTGCAACTCGAACGTGTTTCTCAGCAGGTTCATCAAAAGTAGAAGCAACTACTTCTCCACGAACACTACGTTGCATATCTGTAACTTCTTCTGGACGTTCATCAATCAATAACACAATTTGATATACTTCAGGATGATTGGACGCAATCGCATTTGCTACGTCTTTCAATAACATGGTTTTACCAGTTTTTGGTTGTGCCACAATCATACCACGCTGACCTTTTCCAATAGGTGAAAATAAATCAATAATTCTTGTTGATAAAGAACTTCCTTTTTGCGCTAAGTTAAATTTTTCTTGGGGAAATAAAGGTGTTAAATGCTCAAAAGATACTCGATCTCTAACGATATTCGGATTTAATCCATTGATTTTTGAAACCCGAATCAACGGGAAATATTTTTCGCCTTCTTTTGGAGGCCTAACAATTCCCTTTACAGTATCACCTGTTTTTAAACCAAATAATTTAATTTGAGATTGCGAAACATAAATATCATCAGGAGATGATAAATAGTTGTAATCAGATGAACGTAAAAAGCCATAACCATCAGGCATCATTTCCAAAACACCTTCACTTTCTATAATACCATCAAATTCAAAATCAGGATCTCTATATCTATTTCCGTTTTTTTGACCTTTTGGAACGATGTTTTTTGGGGTATTAGGATTGTTTTCTTTGGTTTTATTTTTTTGATTTAGATTATTCCCATTCTGTTGGTTTGGGTGTTGCTGATTTCCATTCTGTTGGTTTGGATTTTGTTGCACAACATTTTGCTGATTCCCATTCTGTTGGTTTGGGTTTTGCTGATTTCCATTCTGTTGGTTTGGATTTTGTTGTACAGCATTTTGCTGATTTCCGTTTTTTTGATTAGGATTCTGTTGATTTCCTGGTTTTTGTGGTTTTCGAGGTTGGTTATTAGCAGGTTTTCTCTCAACAGTATTTTCTGAAGTTGGTTCTTTTTCCGTTACTTTTTTTACGTCTGCAATAACGTTATTTGTAACAACCTTTTCAACTTCAACTTTTGGAGTTTCAGCAACAACAATCTCTTTTGTAACTTCTTTTTCACCAGTTTTCACAAGCCTTTTACGTTTAGTTTTGTCAGCTTTTGGGATTTCTTTAGTAGGCTCTTTAGAGGGTGTAGTTGGGTTTGCAGCTTGGATATCTAAAATTTGATATACCAAATCTAATTTTTTTAATTGGCTAATTTTTGGAATGCCTATAGCTTTAGCAATCGCTTGTAAGTCAGCAAGCGTTTTTTCTTTTAGTTCAGAAATTTCGAACATGTATGTGATTTATTAAGTTTAATTCTTAAGATAAAAAGATAATTATAAATTGTTTAAGGCTTTTGTTATTGTATATAGTACTATACAATAGTTTTGTGCGGTTCTAACATTGCAAATATAACCATTTTTTTTAAATTCCAAATTTTACTGATTAAAAAAGAAATGCTATTTTTGCGTGTCTTATTATTTACAATGATACAAAGAATTCAAACTTTTTATTTGCTACTTTCCTCGATAGTTTCTGGAGGATTAATATTTATTTTTAATCTATGGGAAGTTGCTGAAAAGAAAATATTTATTGTAAATTTGTTTTCACAGGAATCAATTTTGTATAAGAGTATTCCTACAGCGTTCATAGCGTCTGCATTATTGTCATTAGGAACTATTTTTCTGTTTAAAAATAGGAAGTTGCAATTTGTTTTAGGACGCGTCAATATTTTGATAAACCTTTTTTTATTAGGGTTATTGATTTATCTGTCACTAATAGTATCTGGAGAAACTGCTGTTTCGGAGAAAGGTATTGGGATGTTTTTACCAATTTTAGCTATTTTGCTTCTCGTTTTGGCAAATAAAGCGATTAAAAAGGATGAAGATCTCGTAAAATCTGTTGATAGGTTGCGATAAACCAATGAATATTATATTTAGTGCGACTAAAACCGAGAATTTTTTCTCGGTTTTTTTTATTTCTTAATTTTTAATTACTAGAAATAAAAAAAACTACCTTGTACTTTATGATTGAATCATCTGATATAATTATTTCAGATCTCTCAATTCTATGATCTCTAAATTTCTAATTTCTCCATCACTCAACTCAAAACGCAGCATTGTTCGTATTTTATGAAATCCATATTTGCCAGCAGCACCAGGATTCAAATGTAAAAGATTCAGTTTTTGATCATATTGCACTTTTAAGATATGCGAATGCCCTGAAATAAATATTTTTGGAGGATTTAGTTGAATATCACCTTTTACTCTAAAATTGTACTTGTTAGGATAACCACCGATATGAGTCATCCAAACAGAAACATTTTCAAGGGTAAATTTTTCATCCAACGGAAATGTCATTCGAGCTGATGCATCATCAATATTTCCATAAACAGCTCGCAAAGGTTTCAATGCCTTTATTTGGTCAGTAACTGCCAAATCTCCAATGTCTCCAGCATGCCACACTTCATCAGCTTGACGAACAAATTTTAAAATTTGTTCGTCTATAAAACTGTGTGTGTCCGATAATAATAAGATTTTCTTCACCTTCCAAAAATAAGAATAACAAAATAAATTCCGTAATTTTGAGACCTTCAAAAACAAATTTTCTTGAGATATTTTATAGAATTTTCATACAATGGGGAAAAGTATCATGGTTGGCAAATTCAACCTAAAGTTATTTCTGTGCAGGAAAAATTAAATGATGCTTTGAGTACCATATTTCGTCAAAAAATTGAAGTTGTTGGCGCAGGAAGAACAGATACTGGTGTGCATGCATCACACATGTTTGCACATTTTGATATTGAAAATGAAATTTTGGACGATATTGTTTTCAAACTCAATTCCATTTTACCTGATGATATTGCTATTGATCAAGTTTTTTTGGTTAATGATTCAAAACATGCACGTTTTGACGCTATTAGCAGAACGTATCAATATAAAATTTGGTTGGGAAGAAATCCATTTTTGCTAGATTTTTCTTGGCAGATTCATTCCCTAAAACCCAATGTTCTAAAGATGAATGAAGCCGCAAAGTTATTATTGGAATACGAAGATTTTCAATGTTTTTCCAAAGTAAAAACCAATGTTCACACATTCAATTGTACCATTTTTGAAGCATTTTGGATCCAAAATGGTAATGAATTGACGTTTACAATTTCGGCAAATCGATTTTTGAGAAATATGGTAAGAGCTATTGTGGGCACTCTGATTGATGTTGGTTTGGATAAAATTTCAATAACAGATTTTAAAAATATCATTGAAAGTAAAAATCGGAGTAATGCTGGCTTGTCAGTTCCCGCGAAAGGGTTATTTTTAACAAACATAAAATATTAAATTTTGTCAGAAAATTCAGGTAAAGCGTTTGATATGCAAATATTTTCAAGACTTATGAGTTTTGCAAAACGCTATCGTTTGTATTTTTTTATTGCCGCTTCATCAACCATATTATTAGCGCTTTTTTCCATTTTAACTCCCTATATTTTAATTGACACAGTTGATGAGTATATGATTTCAAAAGATAAAGCAGGATTGTTACATTACTCTTTATTGATGCTTGGAATTTTATTGATTGAGGTTTTACTTCAATTTGTTTTCATTTATTATGCAAATTGGGTGGGTCAACACATCATTAGAGATATGAGAGCCCATATTTTTAGACATATCTTAAAATTCAAAATGTCTTATTTTGATACTAATTCTGTAGGAAAATTAGTAACTAGAGTGGTATCTGATATTGAAACGATTGCTGCTTTTTTTAGTAATGGAGTGTTTACGATTTTAAGTGATATTCTTAAAATGTTGGCTGTTGCTATCATAATGCTTTTGTTGGATTGGAAATTGGCATTGATTACCATGTCAGTGTTGCCAATTTTGGTGTATGCAACCAAAGTTTTTCAAGTAGCTATTAAAGCTACATTCCAAGAAGTTCGAAATCAAGTAGCTAATTTAAATGGGTTTGTTCAGGAGCGTGTAACAGGAATGAAAATTGTGCAACTGTTTAACAGAGAACAGATTGAATATCAAAATTTTAAAGAAATTAACAACAAACACAAAGTTGCTAATATCAAAACGATTTGGTATTATTCTGTATTTTTTCCAATTGCCGAAATTTTATCATCCATAGGAATTGGATTGATTGTTTGGTTTGGAGGTGGTCAAGCCATTCAAAATTCAGGAATTTCTGTCGGGATGATCATGGGTTTTATCCAATTTGCACAAATGTTATTCAGACCATTACGTCAAATTGCTGATAAATTTAATCAACTCCAAATGGGAATTGTTGCAGGTGAGAGAGTTTTTAAAGTAATTGATACCCAGAGTAGTATTGCTAAAAATGGTGCTTTAAAAGCTGAAAATCTGCAAGGAAATATTATTTTTGATAACGTCAGATTTAGTTATGTAAAAGGTGAAGAAGTGCTAAAAGGTATTTCTTTGGATGTTAAAAGAGGACAAACTATTGCGATTGTTGGCGCAACTGGTGCAGGAAAATCGACCATTATCAATCTCATCAATCGTTTTTATGAAATTGATTCAGGAACTATTTTTGTTGATGGTGTTTCTGTAGAAGATTATACCTTAGAAAGTTTACGAAATCAAATTGCGATTGTGTTACAAGATGTTTTTTTATTTTCAGATTCTATCCTGAATAACATCACTCTTAAAGATAAAAATATCAGTTTGGAAGATGTAGAAAATGCTGCTAAACAAATCGGAATTCATCAGTTTATCAATACATTGCCAGGAGGGTATCATTACAATGTGAAAGAAAGAGGTGCTATGCTCTCATCTGGACAACGCCAATTAATCGCATTTTTGAGAGCATATGTGAGCAAACCAAGTATTTTAATTCTAGACGAAGCTACGTCATCTGTAGATGCAAATTCTGAGCAAATGATTCAGTTTGCTACCGAAAAAATCACCAAAGGACGAACTTCGATTGTGATTGCTCACAGATTGGCAACTATCAAGCAAGCGGATAAAATTTTGGTAATGGATAAGGGATTGATTGTAGAGGAAGGAACCCATTATGAGTTACTTGAAAAAGAAAATGGCTATTACAAAAACTTATATGACAAGCAATTTAGTTTGGAAAAAGTTTCGTGAAAAGGACTTAAATTAAATCCTTTTTTAGTTTTTCATTCAATTCTTCTGGAGTTGTATAAAGTACAAATTCACCATCTTTGATATACGATATTTCTCCAGTTTCCTCAGAAACAAGTAAACAAACAGCATCCGTTTTTTCACTAATTCCGAGTGCAGCTCTGTGTCTCAATCCAAATCGAGAAGGAATTTTTGAATTATCAGAAATGGGTAAAACGACTCTTGTGGCCACAATATAATTATCTCTTATGATAGTTGCGCCATCATGTAATGGGCTGTTTTTAAAGAAAATACTTTCTATAATTACATTGTTAATCAATGCATTGATGGTATCACCAGTATTGATTAAAAAGTCTAGACTATTGGTTCTTTCAATCACAATCAATGCGCCTGTTTTTGTTTTTGACAAATTTGTACACGCTTTTAAAATGCTTTCAGTATTAATTTCTGGACTAATTTCAGATTGTAAAAATTTCAATTGTTTCAACAAACTTCGTTTATTTGAGAAATTTGTGGTTCCTATCATCAATAAAAATTTTCTGATTTCTTGTTGAAAAACAATCATCAATGCAATCACTCCACCAGAGAGTAAGTAACCTAAAATACTGCTCAGCATTTCCATTTTTAGGGCTTGCGTAATTTTCCAAATGATAAAAATCAGGGCAATTCCTATAAAAATATTGATGGCAACAGTTCCTTTCAAAAGCTTATAGATATAGTATAGAAGTATAGCTACCAACAAAATATCCAACACATCTAGAAAGGAAAAAGGAATGAACTCTAACATTTAGGCATTTTGATTTCGGGTAAAAATAGTCATATTTTTCTTGAATGTCAATCTCTTATCACGATTCATTTTCTCTGAGTTGATTTACAATTTTAATTGCTTCTACAGCCTCTTTTACATCATGAACCCTTAAAATATTTGCGCCATTCAACAATGCAATGGTATTGGCTGCTGTAGTTGCGTTAAGCGCTTCATTTGCAGTAATATCCAATGGTTTGTACAACATCGATTTTCTTGAAACTCCTATTAATATTGGTGCATCTAAGTTTTTAAAAAGAGCCAAATTTGATAATATTTCATAATTGTGTTGCAAGGTTTTTCCAAAACCAAAACCCATATCAATGATAATATCATTCATTTTTAATTGATGTAATTTAAAAATTTGTTCAGAAAAAAAACGAATAATATCTTTTGTAACATCCTCATAAACAGGATTTTGTTGCATATTTTGCGGAGTTCCCAACATGTGCATCAAAATGTAGGGTACTTGCAATTCAGCTACTGTTTGAAACATTTTTTCATCCATTTTCCCTCCAGAAATATCGTTGATGATTGCAGCACCATTTTCAATAGTTTTTTTTGCAATTTCACTTCGAAAAGTATCTACAGAAATGATGATTTCAGGAAAATATTTTACCAACAAATCAATTACAGGAAGTATTCTTTTCAACTCTTCTTTTTCGGAAATATGAGCAGCTCCAGGTCTTGATGAATATGCGCCAACATCAATAAATGTGGCACCTTCGTTCAACATTTTTTCTGTTTGAAAAAGAATGTCAGCCTCGTTTTTGTATTTTCCACCATCATAAAATGAATCTGGCGTGATGTTTAAAATTCCCATTACTTTTGGAGAAGAAACATCAATTAATATTCCTTTGCAGTTTATAGTCATTGTTATCGAACTATTTTTTGAATGACAGTTCCTTTCTGAGGAGCTTTGTATTGATTCATTTGTTGCATTAACCCTTCAACTGTTGTATCCACTAACAATAAATTTTTGTTTTCAGATTTGATATAGCCTTCCTCCACCATTTTGTCAATTTGAAGTAATATGGCATCAAAAAAGCCCTGTATATTTAGCAATCCAACAGGTTTTTGTTCAATTTGTAATTGGTTTAAAGTTAGCGCTTCAAAGAGTTCATCAAGTGTCCCAAATCCGCCTGGGAGCGTCAAATAGCCATCCACCAATTTACTCATAATCACTTTTCGATCGCTCATTTTTTTGCATACAATCATCTCTTCAACACCTGTATGAACGACTTCTTCTTTTTCTAATAATTTTGGAATTACGCCAATTACTTTTCCGTTTTTTGCTAAAATAGTGTCTGATAAAATCCCCATCATTCCTATTTTCCCTCCACCGTAAACTAATTCGATATTCTCTTTTACAAAATAATTTCCAAGTTCGATCGCAGCATTTTTATAGATTTCATTAAATCCTAAACTCGAGCCACAAAAAACAACCAATCTTTTCATAAATAAAAATAAATTTAGGGTAAAAATAAATGAAAAGGTCTTAAGATTTACTATTTTTACGCAATTACTTTCAATTTTAAAATGCAAGATACCTCAAAACAATACAATGCAGTCATTGAAGATTGCAGAAGTTTATTCATCAAAAAAATGGCTGATTACGGGAGTGCATGGCGTATTTTACGGTTACCTTCACTAACAGATCAGATTTTTATAAAAGCACAAAGAATTCGCCAGTTACAAGAAAATGCAGTTAGAAAAGTAGATGAAGGAGAAATTCCTGAGTTTATAGGAATCATTAATTATTCTTTGATGGCATTGATTCAGTTGGATTTGGGCGTTTCTGAAAATCCGGATTTGTCTGTAGACGAAGCTACGAATCTATATGATAAACATCTGCGAATTACCAAAGAATTGATGTTGAATAAAAACCATGATTATGGTGAAGCTTGGCGTGATATGCGTGTTTCTAGTTTGACAGATTTGATATTGCAAAAAATATTGCGTGTCAAACAAATTGAGGACAATCAAGGAAAAACCTTGGTTTCTGAAGGAATTGATGCCAATTATCAAGACATGATAAACTATTCGGTTTTTGCATTAATTCACCTTAATAACTAATTTTTAGATGAAAATACTTATTTATATCACCAGATTTATAGTCGGAGTTTTATTTGTTTTTTCAGGATTTGTAAAATTGGTAGATCCAATAGGTTCTCAATATAAATTCGAAGAATATTTCTCAGAAAGTGTATTACACATTCCATTTTTAATTCCGTATGCTTTGCCATTTGCTATTTTTTTAATCATTACTGAAATAGTTTTAGGAGTGGCACTTTTAGTAGGTTGGAAACCGAAATTCACCCTTAGGAGTTTGTTGATTATGGTAGTTTTCTTTTTGTTTTTAACAGGCTATTCTGCTTATTATGATAAAGTTACAGATTGTGGATGTTTTGGAGATGCCATCAAATTAACACCTTGGCAAACCTTTTATAAAGATGTTGTTTTAACGGTATTAATTTTCTTTTTAAGCTATAAGACCAAATTAATTACCCCTTTAAAATCAAAATATTTCCCTGGAAAAGTTATTTTTTGGTCCTTGATGTTTTCAAGTTTTATAACTTATTATGTGTTAGCACATTTGCCAATTATCGATTTTAGACCTTATGCTATTGGGAAAAATATACCTGAAGGAATGAAATATCCTGAAGACGGAAGTTTGCCAAAAGTACATGATTTTATGTTGGAAGATGCCCAAAATGATTTGGCTCCTGAGATTTTAAAAATGAAAAAAGTAGTGCTAGTCATTGCGTATAATTTGGATAAAGCTGATTTTGAAGCTTTTCCTGAAATCAAAAAAATGGCAGAAGAGGCCATCAAAAAGGGATATAAAGTATATGGAGCTTCAGCCTCTTTTTCTGATATTTTACAATTGACCATCAAAAAATTTGACTTGCCTTTTGAGTTTTTATTTTGTGATGAAACTACTTTAAAAACGATCATCAGATCAAATCCTGGTATCGTAATTTTAAATGAAGGAACTGTTGTAGATAAGAAAAACTGGAGAGATATTGATGATTTAAAACTCGAATAAATATAATATGAACGAATTTGTAAGTTTTCATTCTAAGGAAAATTATGCAATTATTGGTATTAATAATGGAAAAGCGAATGCTATTTCTCACGAGGTTATTGATGGAATCAATGCTTGTCTAGATGAAGCTGAAAAAAATACTCTTGTAGTTATTTTGACTGGAATTTCAGGAATATTTTCTGCTGGATTTGATTTAAAAGTGATGACAAAATCTCCAGAGTCTGCCAAAGAATTGGTAACAAAAGGTTCAAAATTATCGCTCAGAATGCTTTCTTTTCCACTACCAATTATTGTCGGTTGTAATGGGCATGCCATCGCTAAGGGAGCTTTTCTACTACTTTCTGCAGATTATAGAATTGGTGTAGAAGGAGATTTTAAAATAGGTTTGAACGAGGTACAAATTGGAATGACCATGCATCATGCAGGAATTGCTATTGCTAAAGCACGTTTGTCTGAGGTTTTTTTGAATAGAAGTGTCAATAATGCAGAAATTTACAATCCGAAAGAGGCTATTTCTGCTGGTTTTTTAGATGTAATAGTACCTGAAAGTGAATTGATTGCAACTGCAGTTCATACAGCTAAAATGTTTGCAAAATTGAATCCCATTGCACATGCTACTACAAAATTAAGAGTAAGAAAGCAACATTTAGAAAACTTAAAAAACGCTATTGAATTGGATTTGATTGAAGAAATTTCAATCAACCCTTAACTTTTTTTAAACTTTTTAATTCCAGCTTTGATTTCAAGGTTCAGGTGATTCTTTCTCGGAGTTAAAGGACAAGAATACATGTCATTATATGCACAATATGGATTATAAGTATTGTTGAAATTCAAAATCAGAGTGTTGTTATTAGATATGTCAGTTGTCATTACATCCATATAACGTCCTCCTTCATAAGATTCATTGCCTGAAGTATTATCTGTAAAAGGTAAAAACAAGTAATTTTTATATTTTTCATCTCTTAAATCGTCTTGACTTTGATAAACGGTCAATTGGCAGTCAATTCCTTTTATCGTAAAACTCAGAATGCCATATTCTTTATACGAGGGTTTTCTATCGGTAGTTGTTGCCATTCTAAAAACAGGAGCATTTTTGGTTTTTATAAGTATTGCTTTTACAACATAAGATGAATCAACTGGAAAAAAATCTAGTCCTTTAAATTTTTTTAAATCAGATGATTTTAAAGGAGAAGTAGAAGCATCTTTATAGCTTGCATTTAGTTTTTGTTGATATTCAGTTTTGCCAAGTAAAGTTCTTTTTCCTTGAGAATTACAGGCTATTAAGGTTCCAAAAACAATTGCTATGATTAGTTTGAATTTATGAATTTTAAAATATTTTTTAAGTTTCATAATAATTTTCTGATTTTTATAAAAATAAATATTAAAAGTGAGTATCCGATAAAAAAAGGAATAATATATTCTTTTAAACCAGTAACTAACATTAATGCAATTATAAGCAGTTGAAAACCTAATCCGAAGGTAGAAATTACTGTCATTAACCATTTTGGAGGAACTTTTTCATATGAAGCATTTTTGTCTAAATTGTAAATAATTTTATCAAATCCTCCATAAAAAATCTTATAAAGTCCAAATAATACATCCACATTTTTTTGCTTTTCACCTTTCATTGCAATTGGAGTAGCGTATTCAAAAACACGACTTGTACTATCGCCATTAAAATGGTTTCTTAATATTACATAATAATAATTGTAAAGGGTTCCTTGTAATTGAATTCCTAAAAAGGCAATAATAGTATTAATGATACTAGCGTTTGTTATGTGCCATAATGAAATAAAAATTAGTGCATTTAATAAAATATCCGCTACTGAATCTAAATAACGGCCAGTGTAGGAGGGTGTTTTTCGGATACGAGCCAATTCTCCGTCTGCAGCATCAAGTATTGATTTAATTATAAGAAAGATGGCTGCAAGCAAATAATAATCATTGAGCATAAACAATACAGCAAGTAAACCTGCAATTATAAATCCTATGGTTACATGAATTGGAGTAAAAATAGTTTCTTTTAAAGACAATGAAATAACTTTTGCTATTGGTCTTCCATAGTCTGAAAGATCAATAAATTTATGTGATGCTGGTAATTTTGACATTTAAAATTTAGTTGAAATTTTTTTGTAAGATTATACTTTAATAATTAAACGAAGCTTTATTTTGTTTTATGTAATCAATCATCAAACCTAAAATATCTTCACTTGAATTTAGTAAATCTAGTTCTAGATTAGACCATTTTTCTAAATCTGATTTTTTTAATTTTCCCATAATTTGCCTTCTTATAAAGATATCTTTAGGGATAGGCAATTCGGGAAAAATACGTAAAGCTTTGTATATGATAGTTGCATTTTCATTGGCATTAATAGTACTGAAAGCCTCTAAAACTTCATGAGAAAATTCTCCAGAAGTATTGT
>Ga0209652_1002098_pt1 | contig 15688 bp, 14 predicted proteins | sample SaaInl74LU_5_DNA_FD_184641 | JGI IMG/M metagenome (GOLD analysis project Ga0209652, IMG submission 184641) | Marine microbial communities from expanding oxygen minimum zones in the Saanich Inlet - ESP_74LU_5_DNA (SPAdes) (version 2) | ecosystem: Environmental > Aquatic > Marine > Intertidal zone...
GGTCATGATCCCACATGATCGTCCTATCTCGAACAGCTAGATTACGCAGACTTTTCTTACTATAGACTAGTCTGCAAAATCTGCTTAGCCGGTCACTGTATCTAACTTATCAAGGTCGAATGCAGAGTGGAGCGCCCGTACCGCTAACTCCATGTACTTTTCAGATATCACTACTGATACCTTAATCTCAGAAGTAGAGATCATCTGAATATTGATATTCTCATCAGCAAGAGCGGTAAACATTTTACTTGCAACACCGGCATGTGAGCGCATACCAACACCCACTATTGAGACCTTAGCGATATTGTTATCACCGACACACTCACGACCGCCTAACATGGCATTTACATCACGTAGAATCGCGAAAGCTTTTTCATAATCGTTTCGGTGAACAGTGAATGTGAAGTCAGTCGTCTGATCAGCCGCAACGTTTTGCACTATCATATCTACTTCAATATTAGCCGCACTCACTGGCGCTAAAATACGCGAGGCAACACCCGGTATATCGGGAATACCCAGAAGGGTTAACTTCGCTTCGTCACGGTTAAACGCTATTCCAGAGATTATTGGCTTTTCCACGGTGTCTTCATCCTCAATAGTAATCAGCGTACCGCCCCCATCTTGGAAGCTCGAAAGCACGCGCAGTGGTACCTTGTATTTCCCAGCAAACTCGACAGAGCGTATCTGCAACACTTTTGAACCAAGACTTGCCATCTCGAGCATCTCTTCAAAAGTGATTTTATCCAAGCGTTTTGCACGTTCTACGACACGCGGGTCAGTTGTGTAAACACCGTCGACGTCAGTATAAATTTGGCACTCATCCGCTTTTAGGGCAGCAGCTAAGGCAACACCTGTGGTATCCGAACCACCACGTCCAAGCGTCGTAATGTTGCCCTCATCATCCATACCTTGGAAACCGGCAACAACGACCACACGACCTGCTTTGAGGTCTGCACGCATGGATTCAGTTTCGATGTCTTCAATGCGCGCTTTAGTGTGGGTACCGTCGGTCTTAATTTGTACCTGAGCACCCGTGTAAGAGCGTGCATCAACGCCACGTTGTTTAAGAGCCATGCTTAACAACGCGATAGTGACCTGTTCGCCGGTCGACACAAGCACATCGTATTCACGTGGGTCCGGAATATCTTGTATCTCTTTAGCCAAGCCAACGAGCCGGTTGGTTTCACCGCTCATGGCTGACACTACAACGACGATGTCGTGACCCTGGTCACGGAATCGCTTCACTTTATCAGCTACAGCTTTTATCCGCTCAACAGAGCCTACTGAAGTGCCACCGTATTTCTGTACGTATAACGCCATTATCTCTTTCCTAGCTACAGTTCAGACTGCAACACGATTAAATTGATGTACGAACCAGCTCTGCAACACTTGCTATAGCGGCGGGTAGAGCCGCAACATCAGTGCCGCCTCCCTGTGCCATATCTGGACGACCGCCACCTTTACCACCTAACTGGGCTGCAAGGTTTTTAATAAGGTCCCCTGCTTTAACTCGATCAGTCAGGTCCTTGGTTACGCCTGCCACCAAGCTGACCTTATCGTCTTCAACTGCTGCAAGTACCACAACACCTGAACCGAGCTTAGTCTTGAGCTGATCCAACATATCGCGAAGTGATTTAGCTTCTACGCCCTCCACCTTAGTTGCGAGCACTTTGATACCATCGATCTCCACCGCAGCAGAGAGTAGGTCTGCACTTTTAGCGCCAGCTAACTTAGCATTGAGACGTTCAATCTCTTTCTCTAAAGCACGGTTACGTTCGTTCAATGCGCGGTACTTGTCGACAACTGAGTCTCTACCCGCTTTAACCATCGAACCAAGTTCATTAATTAACGCTTCGCTCTGATTAAACCAATCCAGCGCCGTTTCACCGGTTACGGCCTCTATTCGCCTCACACCTGCGGCAATACCGCTCTCTGAAATAATCTTCAGGATACCAATATCACCGGTGCGTTTAGCGTGGGTGCCGCCGCAGAGTTCAACGGAAAAATCGCCGCCCATAGATAAAACACGCACTTCAGAGTCGTATTTTTCGCCAAAGAGTGCTGCAGCACCCTTAGACTTAGCTTCTTCAAGGTCCATAATCTCAGTGTCGACTGTACTATTTGCACGAATCTGCTCATTGACCTGATGCTCTATCTGAGCCAAGTCATCTGCACTAATCGCCTCAAAGTGAGAGAAGTCGAAGCGCAGCCTATCAGCCGTATTGAGCGAGCCTTTCTGCTGCACATGGTCGCCCAGCTTCCTACGCAATACCTCATGAAGTAGATGCGTAGCCGAGTGATTCAAAGTAGCGGCTAGACGATGCGTTTGGTCAACTTCAGCAACCAACTGATTGCCTAACTCAATAACACCCTCAGCTACGTGACCCTGATGGAGATGGTTGCGGCCCTCTTTGATACAGTCAGCAACTTCAAAGAGTCCCTTATCCCAGCTCAGTAAGCCTCTATCGCCAACCTGACCGCCAGACTCGGCATAGAAAGGCGTGCGTTTGAGTACGACCGTGCCCGACTGGCCAGCGGTGAGCTGACTGACCGACTTACCGTCCGCATACAGGGCCACAACTTCAGCACGATCTTGAAGATGCTCGTATCCAGAGAAGTCCGTCTCACCCTCAAGCTTGATACCGTCGTTGTAATCAATATTGAAATTACCTGACGCACGCGCACGCTGACGCTGCTCTGCCATCGCAACTTCAAACCCATCCATATCGATTTTCAGGTCTTGCTCTCGCGCCACATCGGCTGTCAGATCAACAGGGAAGCCGAAGGTATCGTACAACTTAAATACCGTTTCACCCGGAATAACATCCGTATTTAGTTCAGCGATAGCATCGGTTAACAGCGCCATACCCTTATCGAGCGTGCGAGCAAACTGCTCTTCTTCTTTCAGAAGAACACGCTCGACCTGAGCCTGCATCTTAGTCAGCTCTGGGTAAGCTTCACCCATCTGCGCAACCAGCGGTGCAACAAGCTTATGAAAGAAGCTACCTTTGGCACCCAGTTTGTTTCCGTGGCGAATAGCACGACGCATAATGCGGCGTAAAACATAGCCGCGCCCTTCGTTAGAGGGCATGACACCATCTGTAATCAAAAATGAACAAGAGCGTATATGGTCAGCGATAACACGCAATGACTTACTGGATAGATCAGACACACCAATAACCTCAGCCGCAGCTTTTAATAGGTTTTGGAACAGATCGATCTCGTAGTTAGAATGAACTCCCTGCATAACCGCTGCAATTCGTTCAAGGCCCATACCGGTATCAATAGAAGGACGCTCTAAGGGTGTCATTACACCGTCAGCAGACCGGTTGTACTGCATAAACACAACGTTCCACACTTCAATGTAACGATCACCATCTTCATCTGGACTGCCTGGAGGGCCGCCTGCAACATCTGGACCGTGGTCAAAAAATATCTCAGTGCAAGGTCCGCATGGGCCGGTATCACCCATTGCCCAGAAGTTATCTTCATCCAACTTCGAGAATCGCTCAGGGTCTACACCGATCTCCTCCTTCCAAATTTTCTCAGCTTCAGTGTCACTGTGGTGAACGGTAACCCAAAGGCGCTCCTTAGGTATTCCGAGTTCTTCTGTCAGAAAGGTCCATGCATAGCGAATCGCGTCCTGCTTGAAGTAGTCGCCGAAGCTAAAGTTACCCAGCATTTCAAAGAAGGTGTGATGACGGGCGGTGTAACCGACATTATCGAGGTCGTTATGCTTACCACCCGCACGCACGCAGCGCTGCGAAGATGTTGCACGCGAATAGTTTCGTTTATCACTGCCTAAGAACACATCTTTAAACTGCACCATACCTGCGTTGGTGAACAGCAGAGTAGCGTCGTTACCCGGTATCAACGGGCTAGTGGCAACAATTTCGTGTCCATGCGACTTAAAAAAATCGAGGAAGGCGTTGCGTATATCAGCACTACTCATATGTTTCATAACGTAAACCGAGTCCCTGCAAGTGGATTTCAAACATCATCAAAGATCGATTAATTCAATCTTTGACACATAAAATGGCGCAATAGTATACACCTGTATGCTTTTTGTTCGAATACCTTAGCAAACAAAAAAGAGGCTTAGTTAATGATTAAACAGAGAGATTAGACGTTATTACGGGCTAAGCGGGGTAGGCTTTAAGGCGAGGTTTGAACGGGTCTATCGATGATCATCTATTACCGGTCGTATCTAAGGATTAACTGTCTCCTTCATCGGATGCATTTTGATGCCGCAGCGCATAATTGATCTCATCAAAACTATAACCACGACCTACCATGTGTCGAAAACGTTTCGCTTTCTCTTTAGGATCGACGGCAGCTTCTCTACCATAACGCTTACGCAGATATTCTAGCGCTCGCTTCTCACCACCAACATCATGTTGCTCCAACACCCTATCAGCTAAATCAGAACTGATCCCTTTTTGGCGCAGCTCAAACTCAATCTTTCTTCTGCCTTGCCCCATTTCTATGCGCTGCCTTACTTGTGATTCGACAAAACGCTGATCACTCTGATAGCCATCTCGCTCAAAACTCTCCAGCAGTTGTTCAGACACCTGCATATCCGCTTCACGCTTGCGTAACTTCTGCATTAACTGAGATTTTGTATATTCGCGTCGTGCCAGCAGATCAAACAGATAGGTGCGAATCTCTGCTTCGTTCGTTAGGGCTTTGGTTTTTTTTGGCATCACACTCACTCTAAGCGCTAGAGCAGCACCGTCTCTAACAAAATTGAGAGGCACTTTAATTAATTAAAACTGCGAGAAAAATGTTTAAAGCGAATATCATTAAAACAAAAAGGGCTCACGAGTGAGCCCTTTTTATAAATTGCTGAATTAAAGATCCAGCTCAGCGTTTGATTCTTTAGCGGCCTTTGAATCCTTCTCTGGCTTCACTTCTACGGCTAATAATTGGCTGCGAATCTCTTTCTCAATCTCTTGTGCCGTTTCGATATTCTCTTCGAGGTAACGCGCCGCATTTGCTTTGCCTTGGCCGATCTTATCGCCTTTATAAGAGTACCAAGCACCCGCTTTTTCGATTAGCTTTTGCTGAACACCTAGATCGATCACCTCACCCATGTGGTAGATACCACTACCATACATGATCTGGAACTCAGCTTGCCTGAACGGTGGCGCCACCTTGTTCTTAACCACTTTGACTCGCGTCTCGTTACCGACGATCTCATCGCCGTTTTTAACTGCACCCGTACGACGAATATCCAAACGAACTGAGGCATAAAACTTCAGTGCATTACCGCCAGTAGTGGTTTCTGGATTACCGAACATCACACCAATCTTCATGCGAATCTGGTTTATAAAGATAAGCAGAGTATTTGACTGTTTTACAGTACCGGTGAGTTTACGCAGCGCCTGTGACATTAAACGCGCCTGCAAGCCAACATGCGTGTCACCCATATCGCCTTCAATTTCAGCCTTTGGCGTCAACGCAGCAACCGAGTCAACAACAATCACATCAACTGCGCCAGAACGCGTCAGCATGTCTGTAATCTCAAGCGCCTGTTCGCCAGTATCAGGCTGCGACACGAGTAGATTATCTACATCAACACCTAGCTTTTCTGCGTAAATTGGGTCGAGCGCATGCTCCGCATCAACAAAGGCACAGGTTTTACCCATGCGTTGTGCTTGGGCAATAACCTGTAGCGTTAAGGTTGTCTTACCTGATGATTCTGGCCCATATATCTCGACTACACGACCGAAGGGAAGACCCCCTATCCCCAGAGCGATATCCAACCCAAGAGAACCTGTTGAAACAGCTGGAATAGCTTCGCGTGGCTGCTCGCCCATACGCATAACAGCGCCTTTACCAAACTGACGCTCTATTTGAGAGAGTGCTGCATCGAGTGCTTTCTTTCTGTTCTGATCCATAAGGGGCCTCACCAACCAAGTACTGTATTAATAAACAGTATTAAAACAGATCTCGTCAATAATGCAAGCGAGATAGGTTGAGTAAATATGATTTTAATTCAAACGCTATAAAAGCAGCACCTTAAGCGCTAAGGAAGCAGCCCCTCTAGAGCAACCTGCATCGCTTGTGCTCTGACGGATTCACGATCGCCCGAAAAACTGTAACAACGTGCAGATTCATGCCCCGCTATAGACCAGGCTATCCAAACTGTCCCCACCGGCTTCTCAATGCTCCCACCACCCGGACCTGCTACGCCGCTAATGGCTATAGCGACATTTGCCGCTGATTGCTTGATAGCACCCCGTGCCATTTCCACAACGACAGCCTCACTAACAGCACCCCATTTAGACAGCGTTTCTTCACTGACCTCAAGCATTCTCGTTTTCGCTTTATTCGAGTAGGTTACAAAACCCGAGTCAAACCAGGCGGAGCTACCCGCAATTGCCGTAATCTCCTGAGCAACCCAACCACCGGTACAGGACTCAGCTGTGGCTAAAACATACTGGTGAGCCGCTAGAAATTTCCCGACCTGTTCGGCTAATGCACTCATCACTGCCTCCAATCCTCTCTTATTTAGCGTAGAATTATCAATTAAACCCAAGCGATACCCTGTTTTCAATTTTTTATAAAACCAATCAGATATCAACATGACAGCCGACGCTCTTAACAACCATACACCGATGATGCAGCAGTATTTAAAGATTAAAGCGCAGCATCAAAATGAATTCCTATTTTATCGTATGGGTGATTTCTATGAGCTCTTTTTCGATGACGCAAAGCGTGCTTCTCAGATTCTGGATATCTCGCTAACAGCACGTGGGAAATCAGGCGGCGAGCCAATCCCGATGGCAGGGATTCCTTATCATGCAGCAGATGCCTATATCGCGAAAATTGTTCGCGCAGGTGAGTCAGTTGCTATCTGTGAGCAGACAGGCGACCCCGCAACCAGTAAAGGACCCGTTGAGCGTAAGGTTGTTCGCGTAATTACCCCCGGCACCCTTACAGATGAAGCCTTACTTGATGAGCGCCGTGATAACTTACTGGCGGCTATATATTCGCATGGAGGTCGCTTTGGGCTTGGTATTTTAGACATTAGCGCTGGCCGCTTCGTGGTCTGTGAACTTGAATCGCAACATATTCTTTGTGCCGAACTAGAGCGTCTAAAACCCGCTGAATTACTGGTACCCGACGAACTTGTTAGCGCTGATTGGATTACTAGCCTGCGTCAGACAGGTGTGCGTCGCCAGCCACCTTGGGCGTTTGAATCGCAGACCTGCGAGCAATTACTTAACGAACAGTTCAAGACCCGAGACCTCAACGGTTTTGGCTGTGAAAACATGCCATTGGCTATCGCTGCAGGCGGCTGCCTTATGCAGTATGCCAAAGAGACCCAGCGCGGTGCTCTACCACACATTACCCGCTTAATGGTCGAAAAAGGCTCGCAAGCCGTTCACATAGATGCATCGACTCGGCGAAATCTTGAGCTCGATACAAACCTTAGCGGTACCACTGACCATACACTTATTTCTGTCCTCGATCGCACACAGACTCCCATGGCAGGACGCCTTTTACGGCGTTGGATACATCAGCCTCTGCGAGCGCCTATGGAGCTGATTGAGCGCCAAAACGCTATCGCTTGGTTAATACAAGACTATTGCTTCGAAGCGCTGCAACCGCTTCTTAAGGTCGTAGGCGATATGGAGCGTATACTGTCTCGAGTTGCCCTTGGTTCAGCTAGGCCAAGAGATCTTGAGCGACTAAAACACGCACTAAAACAACTGCCCGATATTCAGACACGAGTGCTCGAATCCGGTATTTTGCGGATTGAACAACTCGCCGCAGCCATTTCTGAATTCCCCCGTTTAGCTGAGCTACTACAAAAAGCCATTATCGATGCACCACCCGTCGTTATTCGCGATGGCGGTGTAATTGCACCGGGTTACGATGCTGAACTTGATGAGTTAAGAAACCTTAGCGAACATGCCGGCAGCTACCTTCTTGAACTAGAGACCCGAGAGCGTCAACGTACGGGCATATCAACACTGAAGGTAGGGTACAACCGAGTTCATGGTTACTATATCGAAGTAACTAAAGCCCAAGCGGGTGAAATGCCAGTTGATTACCAGCGTCGCCAAACGCTCAAAAATGCAGAACGCTACATAACACCTGAACTAAAGACATTTGAAGACAAAGCCCTTAGCGCTCGCAGCCGCGCTTTGGCTCGAGAAAAGGCGCTTTATGACGCGCTGATAGAGGAGATAGCATCAGATCTAACGGCACTGCAGAACTGTGCTCAGGCCTTGGCTCAACTCGATGTGCTTCAGAACCTTGCTGAACGAGCAACCGCACTCGATTATGTCTGCCCAACCCTTAGCGAGTCGGCGGAACTTGAGATTATTGGCGGACGCCATCCCGTTGTTGAAACGGTATTGGATACCCCGTTTGTGGCTAACGATCTTCGACTCGATCGTGAGACACGAATGCTGGTCATTACTGGCCCAAATATGGGCGGTAAATCAACCTACATGCGCCAGATCGCATTAATTACACTGATGGCTCAAATAGGTTCATTTGTACCCGCAAACGAAGCGCGCATTGGTCTTTGCGACCAAATATTTACCCGCATGGGTAGTTCAGATGATTTAGCCGGTGGACGATCGACCTTTATGGTCGAGATGACTGAGACAGCAAACATCCTACACAATGCAACTGAGAGATCGCTGGTGTTAATGGACGAAGTGGGTCGTGGCACAAGCACCTTCGACGGACTATCACTTGCTTGGGCTGCGGCAGAGCACCTAGCACAGAAAAGTCTTTCACTTACGTTGTTTGCAACCCATTACTTTGAGCTGACCCAACTTGCCGATCAGATCGCCAGTGTCGAAAACGTTCACCTAAGTGCGGTTGAACACAATGACCATATTGTATTTATGCATGAGGTAAAACAGGGGCCCGCTAGCCAAAGTTATGGCCTTCAAGTGGCGCAGCTTGCCGGTGTACCTCGCAACGTGATCACCTCTGCAAAGAGCCGACTAAGACAACTTGAGCAGGACTCAAGCGCCAGCACACACAGACCCGCTTCTAAGGAGCAAGCACCCGCTGCACAGGCTGATCTTTTTATTACACCCGTACCCTCAGCTACAGATGTACGCCTTGATGAGATTGATCCCGATGAACTTACGCCTAAACAGGCCCTTGAACTGGTGTATGAACTGAAACGCCTAACCAGGAACTAAGCAAAGCTCTAATTTCGATGAGGTCATAACCAAACCGGGATAAATTAGAGTCTAGGATCTAAACTCAATCAATACATGCACTAGCCACAATACGCGCTTTTGCTAATCGTGTTAATTAAAAGGATCGATATGACCTATCTGGTAACTGAGAGTTGTATTCGCTGTAAATACACCGATTGTGTTGAAGTCTGTCCGGTTGACTGTTTCTACGAGGGGCCAAATTTTCTCGTCATACACCCCGACGAGTGTATTGATTGCGGGCTATGTGAACCAGAGTGCCCAGTAGACGCGATCGTTAACGAGGATGATTTAACACCGCAACAGGATAAATTTTATGCGCTCAATCAAGAGTTAGCCGAGATTTGGCCTAACATAACCCAACAGAAAGAACCCTTAGCTGACGCTGAAGAGTGGAAAGCAGTAACAGAAAAGCTTCACCTACTTGAGCGATAAACGATCGGTTCAAGCGTTGAGCGCTTGAACGAGAGATAAGAGATATTAGGTAGGAGGATATTTTGCAGTCGGCAACCACCCACAGACTCGCTGTGAGTGGTTATCTATTAAAGACTAAACAGGTCCTGAGCGTTTAGCCCATTCTCTTCCAGTATTTCACGCAAACGCTTAAGTGCTTCAACTTGAATTTGTCGAACACGTTCGCGAGTAAGGCCAATTTCACGCCCAACTTCTTCTAAAGTTGCCATCTCATGACCACGCAGACCGAATCGACGCGCTAGTACATCCGCGTGTTTTTCGGGCAAGAGATCTAACCACTTATTGAGGTTACCCGTGATGTTTTCATCTTGTAGACGCTGCTCAGGGTCTAAGGCATCTTCATCAGCGATGGTCTCAACCAGTGATTTTTCATTGTCGCCCCCTAGGGGGATATCGATCGATCCAACACGCTCATTAAGCCCGAGCATCCGCTCAACGTCGGCTACAGGTTTCCCTACGTGAATTGCAATTTCTTCTGGCGTCGGCTCATGGTCAAGCTTTTGAGCCAACTCACGAGCAGCTCTGAGGTAAACGTTTAACTCTTTTACAACATGGATCGGCAAACGAATTGTGCGTGTCTGGTTCATGATCGCACGTTCAATAGTCTGGCGTATCCACCAGGTAGCATAGGTCGAAAAGCGGAACCCACGCTCTGGATCAAACTTTTCAACCGCACGGATAAGGCCTAGATTACCCTCTTCGATTAGATCAAGAAGCGATAGCCCGCGGTTTATGTACCGGCGTGAAATTTTAACGACAAGTCGCAGGTTACTCTCGATCATACGCTGACGAGAGGGGACATCCCCTTTTAGCGCTAAACGACCAAAATAGACCTCTTCCTCTGCTGTTAACAGTGGCGAGAAACCTATTTCATTTAGGTACAACTGCGTAGCGTCTAAGGATTTAGCGTTAACCAAATCTTTATGCGCCATGCTTCCACGGCCGCGGCCGGAGTTTAAGAACTCGGGTGATTCATCATCGTTCGACTTATCGGAATCAACATCGACGTCATCTTCGCTGTTGTCCTCTTCGTCAATCAGTTCAACATCTTCATCGTAATCGACGTTGCTGTTTGAGCTCATCTATACCTGCCTCAATTTAATGCGCACTTTCTGCTAACCATCCTGGTGAGTCAGATTTGAAATCCTATCGTCTTGGTAAATACCTTAGGGGATCTACCGGTCGTCCATCTCGACGAACCTCGAAATGCAGCATAGGCACACTTGCGCCTGTGTTACCTATTTCGGCCAAGGGTTCACCAAGTTTAACTTTTTGATTCTCACGAACCAAAATTCGACTATTGTGCGCGTATGCGCTCAGATAATCTTGGTTGTGACTGATAATGACAAGGTTTCCGTAGCCAAGCAAGCCACTTCCCGCATATACCACCACTCCATCAGCTGCCGCTAACACCGGATCACCAATTTTCCCAGCGATATCCAACCCTTTGTTGCCACCCTCTGCGCTGGAGTATTTAGCAAGAATCTTGCCATCATGCGGCCAGCGCCATTTGATATTGCTAGCCGCAGGTGTGACTTTAGTCTCGGATTTGTTTGACCGAGTCGGCTTAACTTGGTTCTGTTGTGGTTTTGCCTTTGCAGTTGAATCAGTTGATGATCGACGGGCGACAACCGGTTTTGGCTTATCGTCCCGAATTTTTAAAACCTGACCTGCAAAAATAAGATTGCGATCTCTAATATTATTGGCCTTTTCAAGCTCGCGGTAATCGACACCAAGCTTAAAAGCGATAGCGAATAGTGTATCCCCAGGACGCACTCTATATTCGTTAGCGCCCACAGCGGGCGCTCGACTGGCTTGCCCCCCTAGAGATTGGTCATAGACAGGGGCGTATCCACCGCCACAACCAACCAACACAAGCGCAAAGATCGATAAAACCAGTGACCGCATTTAAGAACGAGCCCCTCGACCGTTACGATCTAAAGCGAGCACCAGCAACCCACCAACAATCGCTAACACGATAGAGGCAAGCGTTTGAGGATCAGCACCAGTAAGGTCTAAATAGGTAGCAGGCGATATATTCTGTTGCACCAGCGGAATCTCTTCACCTTTAGCGTTTAATGTGTAGGCGAGCGTATATTTCCATGGCCACACCTTATTTAACGATCCCAGCAGAAACCCACCCATGAGGGCGAGCGTTAACTGGTGATACTGGCTAAACGCCCAACTCAGTACACGCGAGAAGCTCAATAGCCCCAGTATGCAACCCAAGGCAAAAAGAGTGAGAGTAACAAGCTCGAAATCACGCACAGCAGCCAAAATTGTTGAGTACATCCCAAGTAGCAGCAAAATAAAGCTGCCCGAAATTCCGGGCAAAATCATCGCGCAGATCGCAATCATGCCGCTAATTAGAACAAAGATGGGCGTCGCCTCAATCTGTGTTGGCGACAAACTGGTGAGTACATACGCGAACAACGTCCCCAGCATGAAAACTGATGTTCGTGACACTGTCCAGTTACCCACATGCCGAGCGACAGACCAGACTGAAGCCAAAATCAGACCAAAGAAAAAGGCCCAAAGCACAATCGGATGGTTGTCCAGCAGATACAAAACAAGATGCGAGAGCGTCGCTAAACTAAGGGCAACGCCCGCTAACAAAGTCGCTAAAAAGTTGCCGTTAATATGCGCCCAGAACGCGTTCAAACCCTCTTTAAAAAGCACCTGAAGCGCCATTGGATCGCAACGACGAATAGAGTGAATAAGCTCTTCATAAATACCCGTAATGAACGCAACAGTACCTCCCGAAACACCGGGTACCGCATCAGCGGCGCCCATCATCACGCCTTTTAAAAAAAGTCTTACATAATCCCAAGCTGATCGATGCTGCACTAAAATCTCCAAAGAATAGATCGACTAAACGCGCAGTTAAATTAGCGCTCGACTGTACCTTCAAGCAGAGGTACGAAGCGTACCGCCTCTATGGTTTTCGTCTCAAATTTTGTTTCACTGAGGCGTTTAATTCGCATAAGACGCTGCTCACTACCACCCACGGGAATAACTAAAACCCCGCCAATAGCCAACTGCTGTTGCAGCTCTGGTGGCACCGTATCAGGTGCCGCCGTTACCATAATGGCATCGAAGGGCGCTTTTGATGCTAAACCCATTGCGCCATCTGTATGGTAAAGCTCGACGTTAGTCATACCCAGCAGAGCGAGTCGTTCTGCTGCACGCTGTTGCAGTGGTAGGATACGCTCGACACTAAAGACGCTTTGACACAGCAAAGCCAACACGGCTGTCTGATAACCTGAGCCTGTTCCTACTTCTAAAACACGATCACGAGCACCTTCGTTTAGCAGCAACTCAGTCATCTTGGCCACAATATAGGGCTGCGAGATGGTCTGATTGAAGCCTATTGGCAAAGAGGAGTCTTCATAAGCCCTGTGAGCCAAGGCCTCTTCAATAAACAGGTGACGTGGCGTCTCTGCTATTACCTCTAATACAGCCTCATCCCTAATACCCTGATCACGCAGACGCTTTACCAGACGCTCTCGCGTACGTTTTGAGGTCATCCCTATACCTTGGCGGAGCAGATCATTCACCAGACAGCGACTCCATCCAGCTCTCTAGTATTTCGATTCCCGCATGCTGTGTCATATCGATATGCAGCGGTGTCAGAGAGACTCTGTTGTGGGCAACTGCGCCAAAATCAGTTCCGGGACCCGCATCTGCTGCGGCACCTGCAGCCGCAATCCAAAAACGTTCGCGTCCGCGTGGATCTAAGATCGACAGTGGTGGCTCGCCCGCATAACGATGGCCTAAGCGCGTTATCTCGTAACCTTCTATCTGCTCGGTTGTTATATCAGGTACATTCACATTCAAAACACTGCGAGGAGCCAAACCTAAATTTTCAATGCGTGTCAAAAGTTCAGCCACAACATTGGCTGAGGTTTCATAATGTTTAGGGTGAAAGTCACAACAAGAGACAGCAATTGGAGGAAAACGCAGATGCCTGCCCTCCATCGCTGCAGCGACTGTACCCGAGTAGATAACATCATCACCAAGATTGGCGCCAGCATTAATACCTGACACGACAATATCGGGAATTACGCCAGCAGAGAAAGCACCTGACACGCCTAGGTGAACACAATCTGTCGGGGTTCCGTTGACGCCATAAAAACCGCTTGAATGCAGAATCGCTTCTAGAGGTCTGTCTAGGGTCAGTGAATTACTCGCACCACTTCGATTGCGATCGGGCGCAATGACGGTGCATTCATGACCCGCATCAATAAGAACCCGTGCCAATACAGCTAAACCCGGGGCATACACACCATCATCGTTCGAGATTAGAATCTTCATATTGTTTATATCTATCTATAAGTTTGACCAGCTACACAACTCGCGCAGCACACTAGTAGCAAAACAGCCCGAGGGCAGGTCGAATTCAATAACCCATTGTCCGTCAGCTTCGTTGTGTACCGCAACCCTTTGAGGAACCAGCAGAGCCGCTCGGCGCTCTTGTCGAAGACCTAGGCTAGCTAATTGATCGCAGACCGCTTGATAGGGAGTAAGTACCGACTGTTCAAATATACGAGCCTCATCTTGGGTATATAGCTCACCCTTACCCCAAAGCGGTGCACTCAACACAGATTGATTAGCCTCAAAACGACGTGTTTGCGAGTCTGACAGGCGATCCCAGTGTTCGCACTTTTGTGTGTAAGGCTCTATTAGAACATCACCTTGCAAGGGTGCTCTAAGACCCGATCCGTTAAGGCGGGCCGCAACAACCGTATTGAAAAGCTGCGACCTAACTGCCGATATATAGAGCCCTCGTTTCACCCGCTGACGCTCGTCTAACTCTCCATTAAGCATCTGCAGCCCTTTAACCAGGTTGCCGCCCTCCTGACCAAAACGCTGCTCACCAAAGTAGTTGGGTACGCCATTTTTAATATGCTCTAGACGGCTAGCAAACTCAGTTTGCTGGGTTAACTCGCGCAGGCGAATAGCAAAACGGTTACCTCTTAGATTACCCAGTTTAATCTTGCGCTTATGTTTGGACGCTTTAAGCACTTGAATGCTATCACCCCCGAACAGTGCCCAGTTCAAGACACGACGACTTCCAGGCAGGTGAACACTAAACCACTGCTCTGTCAGCGCATGCCGGTCCTTTTTCCCCGCATAGGCAACGTCGCGCGGGCTTACTTGGCAGAAGTTAGCCAGTTGACGTGCAACCCAGTCGGTATTCTCGCCACGCTTGCGGATATAAAGATAGTGATGTTCCCCCTCACCTTCAGGCTCGTAACCTAGATCTTCTTTTACAATAAAATCTTCTGGCTCAACCCGAATACGTGCACTAGAGCTAGGCTGCTGATACAACCATGGAAGCTCAACTTGAGTTAACCTACTCATAAAATTCTAGTCATTTGGTATGCTCTGTTTAGGTACTACCTGAAAAAAGGTCTCTCCTTCACCTATCATGCCCATCTCAGAACGTGCCCGCTCCTCAAGCGCTGAAAGCCCTTTTTTCAAATCCTCAACCTGCGCCTCAAGTCTGCGATTACGCTCTAATAGTTCTTGATTGATGCGCTTTTGCTCAGCTATGGCGCTCTCCATCGCCCATACATCGGGCAAACTAGGCGAGCCGAACCAGAGTCGATACTGTAAACCCAGTATCAATATGACTAAGACAAACCACAACCAACGCATGAGCATAACTCCCGATCAATGATTCACTCATAAAAAAAGGGCCTGAGGCCCTTTTTATATCACGTCTGGCTTACGCCTGACCTTTGATTTCTGAACGTCCCTTGTAAGCGGCCGCTGCACCAAGCTCTTCTTCAATTCGAATCAGACGGTTGTACTTAGCAACACGGTCTGAACGACACAGAGAACCAGTCTTTATCTGACCTGCAGCTGTACCCACGGCCAAATCTGCGATTGTAGTATCTTCAGTTTCACCTGAACGATGCGAAATCACCGCTGTAAAGCCAGCATCCTGAGCCATCTTAATGGCATCAAGCGTCTCAGACAGTGAGCCAATCTGGTTAAACTTAATTAGGATTGAG
>Ga0209652_1002099_pt1 | contig 15688 bp, 3 predicted proteins | sample SaaInl74LU_5_DNA_FD_184641 | JGI IMG/M metagenome (GOLD analysis project Ga0209652, IMG submission 184641) | Marine microbial communities from expanding oxygen minimum zones in the Saanich Inlet - ESP_74LU_5_DNA (SPAdes) (version 2) | ecosystem: Environmental > Aquatic > Marine > Intertidal zone ...
CAGAGTGAAGCGCACCTTTGCGATGACATTTTGGAAGCGTTGAATCTCTTGAAAGAGAAAAATATTCATCGGAACTGTCATTCCTCCCAGCTTCTTGATCTTGACCTTGTAGTCGTCTTCCTCATAATCTTCTGGAATGCGGCTCAGCAATTCAGATGCTTTCTCGTACACGACATCTTCTCTTGAAACACCACCATCGCCACCTCCGCCTTTTGGCTGAGTGTCTCCAAGTGTCTTGAAGAGCGCATTTGCTTCCTTGACGCAATAAGTCAAATCAGCATTTGGATGAAGGCCAAAAATCTCTGGAGAGTCATTCTCGGGGAATTGCTCGATATACTTCCTAAAGTCTGCGTGCTCTGTGAATGAGTTCACCTTGTATTCAAAGTCATCAGGAATCTTCAATAGCGGTGAGGCTGGAGTAAAGCTAAAATCCTCCTCACACGTTCTTTCCGTGAGCCACTCTTTGGTGTATGTTCGGAACAAGCGTACATCCAAGCTATCGGTAATCTTTCCGCCATACTGAACATCGGATACCATGTATTGGAACGTACCCCAGCTGATCTCACCATTGTACAAGTGTTTCTCCAAGAACAGCATGCAGCTCTGGAGGTCGCCATTGTTGTATTCATATGGAATGCACCATCCAAGTGGTCCAAACTTGCGACGCTCTTGAACAATACTGTGGAGGAAGCACAGAGCGAAAATAAGTTGCCTCCATAGCGGAGTGTCAACTCTCTCTAGACGATCTTGATCCACCATCACGCCGGGTGTGTAGCTCCTTAGTAATCCGGCTCGAAGTCCAGCGGGTGGGTCATTCGTTACCTTGGAACACATTTGAAGCAAGCCAAGTGGGAACTCTGGATTTGGCAGAGCAGTAATGAATAGTCGGAAATTAGGGTCCATGCCTCCCTTCAACTTGTTGATCAGTGACTCCATTTCATTCATCAGGCCTAGACCAAGCTCACAATTCTGCAGGAGCACCCATGTACCATTCACAATACCTGCATTGATAGCCTTGAGAGCAACTGGTTCTTGGCCTTCTCCCAACGAAATCACTGCAGGAGGAGGTAGCTTCTTCTTTCTACATAATTCAGTGATGCCATCAGTTGGGTCAGAACCTCGACTGAGAAGAAAGATTACGGGTACTTCAGGTTCCATGTCATCATATACCATTTCGATCGTATCCGTCACTGGCTCGACAAATGAAGCTCCCATCTGCTTCGTATTGCGGATGAACTCCTTGCACATGAGAATGCTCCTATCCAATCGAAGGCATCTTACAAGCAATAATCGTAGGAATGGACCAATATCAGATTCATCAGTAAGTCTTTGTTCATAGTCTGGAATCGGGACTTGTTCTGGCTGATTGTCCTCAAACCAGCTCCTCCACTCACTCTCATTGGCAACAATGTCCTTGATGAGATTTGAGTAGAATTGATTGCTCTCACACAGTTGGACAATATTGAGCCATACTTCGTCGCTCATCCATTGGAATGGTTTCTTCTGGACGCTGTTGATATCCAGTGCGGCTCCACCCCTCAAGAGCAATGTAACGTCACTATTCTTCAAATGACCCGCTGCAACAAGAATCTTCATTGTGACCAAAAGAACAAATGTCAACTTGTCTTGCTCGTACAGGCCACGATTGATGTAACGATACGTCATGTATGTCATTGTCTCGATGATATTCGAGACTCGTTTGCTGGCCAGCGTTGCCTTGTCGGCCTTGTCCATGGATCCCATGAATAGCTCGAGGAACTGAACCAAGCTCGTTTGGTACATAACATTCACCAAACTCATTTCCACAATACTAAAGTAAAGGACAGATCCTCTCGTAGCAGCTGGTCGGAACTGTTCTCGTTTTTCGGCAATGTTTGATCTTGTTTCATCGGCTGCTATCAGCTTGGAATTGACTTCTGCTGCCTTGGCCTTGGTGTTGGCCAAGACAGAAACGAGTTCTTCGTCGTCTAATAAATTCCCAGTGTTGCTGGTAAGTCGTTCTAAAAGGCTAGCATCGAGCAACATCAAACTCTTCGTATTGGCATTCACCTCTTCCAGCACTTGTGTCAACTGCTCCTCCAAAGCCTTTTGCTCCTTGCTAATGACTTTGCCAAGCAATTGTTCTTCCAATCCTTTCTGCGTCACTGTAAAGTCGATCAATGTCGTCTTTGCCTGGAGCTCCGGACTAAAGCTTGGGTTCGGTAATCGAGTGATGAAGTACAGCTTAAAGTTTGGATCGTAATCCATCATCTTATCGCTCACATTCACATACATTCGTGATCCTTTCTTTATGAATTGCTTCTCCAAGACAGGATCAAGCATTGGATCGATTTCATCTTCCACGCCAACAATGATGAGGCTTTTGCCATCACCCATGCAAAATTCCAATTTGTCTTTGAGCTTTGAATCCGACAGCTCAACAACGTGTTGTCCATTCCAGGATGGCAAATTGGAAGTCTCTTTATTCCTGATCCAATTCAATGCTTGACCTTGCGGATCAACCAATAGAGGGAATCGTGTACTACTCGTAACAAGAATTCCATTCTGAATAGAGAGTGGATCGGTAGGAAGCCCGTCCATATTCCAATCTCCAATCGTACCTACGTCTGCTAGGAATGAAATGACATCTAAATTCTGCGTAGCCGGGACATTGCGAGCAAGACAATCGGCTGTAAACTTTTCATTGATCATATAGTCCCTGAATTTTTGGTTGAAGGGACCACAATAGCTCATAAATGCGCATCCAATTGCACAATCACCAACCAGGCGTCGTTTTTGGTCGCTAAAGTTGGCTGCATCTTCCGTCCATCGGGCACGCTCCCCAGCCAATCCATTGATCAAGGCAGATGCTTGATTCATCTTCTTCTGTAATGCCATGGCTCCTTCTTCAATGGTTCGCTTCTTCCCCATTTGTTCGTCGAACTGTCTTTGGAGCTCGTTGAGCTTTTCATTGCATGCAGCTAATCTGCCCTCGGCTACTGCCAAAGCCTTGTTGGCAGCCTCCATTTGACCTTCCGCGAGTGCCAGTGCTTCCAACTTGGGCTTGACAATCTTGCTTGCTTCGTGGTAGTACTTCATTGCCCTGACGTAGGTACAAAGACCTTCTGCTGCAGTACTCGCATTCTTGGCTACGGCTGGGTTGAATTGTTCGACACCAACGTAAACTGATAAGAATTCAATCGTCTCGTCGTTCATCACGTCTTTACCCGTGTTGCCAAACTCTACCAGCTGATTCAAAAAGTTTGGATTGCTCATCATTTTCAGAGCTTCCTTGAAGCTTGGCTCAAACCAGTCAATCTCGGTCTTGGCTATGTTGACTTTGGTGGGTTGAATTTTGCTCAGAGGCAACTGAAAGAGAATCAGGACACCGTCGAATACGAGTTTGATAATATCACTCGGATTTGACAGCTTCTTAATCTCTCCAATGTGAGCAGGCTTGATGCTATTGATGGCAGCATTAGCCTCGTCGACAAAGGGCTGTGCCTTGGCAAGATCGTTTGAACAGCTTTCCTTCTCCAAGGCAATCCTGGTAGCATCAGCTTCACACTTGGCTTTGATACCAGACACTTGTTCTCCCTCCGTCTTCGCCTCGGCGGAACTGACCTCGAGACCTTCTAGCATTTTGTTAGTACTCACAGTGGCCTCTTCAAGCTTCACTTGCTCTTCGGCCAGTACGACCTTCATTGCCTCCACATCTTTGGCACCTTGGATTAATTTCTCCAATCCCAAGTTAACTCGACTTTCCTTCTCCTTGAGCGTTTCAAGCTTTTTGTGGTACATGGCCTTGTACGCCGAAATGAAACTGAGGTAACTCTTGGGCGTTTGGTAGACTTGGCGTCTCATACTGTTGAAGTATTCATCACAGACGTCGGTCACCATCTTGTGCACTACTCCCATATGCGTCATGAGCGATGACTTGACTTCTTCCGAACAATCTAGTGGAAAGTCCTTGATGAAACCGTGACTAACACTAACGAGAGCTTCTTCGGGCCAGGGCAAGAACCAATCGATGGTCGGACCACTGACCAATCCAGGGAACTTGCGTGCTCGGATGGGAAACTTTGGATTCATTGGGGACATGCAGAGAATTATGTGCAAGTTATCTCTCACTCGATCTGTAAAGTATTGCCGCAGATTATCTTGTGTTTCCTCCTCGCCTGGTCGGTCTCGCAAGAAGTCCAAACGAATGTCAGCTGTCATTGCCATCATTTCATCCTTTGCAAAGAGACCTGGAACTTCGCCGGTAGACAGTATTGAGTTGATGGTTTCGAGAAAGACCTCGTCCTTGATTTCACTCTCAGTGAATAGGAATGTGGTGGGCTGATTCTTATGACCAGCATTCTTGTACAAGATGCGAATGTCATCCATCAACGCATTTCGATTGTATTGTTTGGTGAGTGTGATTTGGAAGCACATTGCTCTAGAAATAAATGATGCCAGCCTAGTCAAACTTTGCTTCCCGCTGCCTCCCACACCCACTAGTAAACCACTGCCGCGAGGGATTTCGAGCAATCGACTAATTCGTAGCATGTGTTTCAATGCGTCTTCGAACAGAACGAGTTCCATCTGCTTCGATGGGTACTCCTCATTATACTTGTCCAGGAACATGCAAGCCCGTTCTCGGATCATTTCTAGTGTGCCTCCATCTTCATATATCTTGGGCGCTTCTTCCACAAGTATCTCATCTTCATCGTAAATGTCATCGCGAAGGAAACTGACCATGAACTTTTCTTTAGAGCACGCATTATTGTAGAGCTCTTGACCAAAGATATCTTGGCCGATTTCATTGATGTACGTGCCATAGTTGTCCTTATCTTTTTCGGTAGCAAGCTTATCGCAAAAGACTCGATCACATTCATGCCGCCAAAGTCCCAAGAGCATATTTTGAGGTGAGAAGTTCTCCAACAAGCCTTCCTTGGCACGCAAGCCACCCTCTAGAATGGATTCCTTGGGCGTGAACAATATGCCTTGAAAGACTCTGCTCAAATCACGCATATTGAACACGTAATGGAACTTGGCAGGAGTGGGAAGCATTTTCGTCTTCATGGTTCTCCAGAGACGGATAGTAGCATCGGTCAATTTGCCAACAACATTGAGTGTCTCTGCATCAAAGTCTTGGCCTGTAAATCGCCCGTCAAGCATTTGACCGTAAATGTCATTGATACTTGTAATGCTTGGCAACACCAAGTTAAAGATGAAGAAGTTCCTCTTGAGTCGATTGGGGATATCATTCTTGCCGCCACCAGGGTGTTGCATGGCTGCAAGATACAGCAGATCCTCACAAGTCTTGAAGTCTCCTCTCTTGTCCTTGTCAAGGAAGTAAAATCCTCCATACTCAACGAGCAGACGCACTAGCTCCAGAGTAGTCTGGTCGCCCCATTTATTCACCTCTGGCATCGATACGTCATCAAAAAAGATTGTCATCTTCTTCCCATTGGGCGGTCCAAAGTTTTTTCCACCTCGTTTGTCCAACTCGGCTTCGATAGAGTATTGTGCCATTCCAGGAGTAGTAGCAGATGAGAAGTTGATTCGTTTCGTCAACATGTGATTCGGGTCTTGCTCTCCAATAAACATGAGTTGTGTGCTTGTCTTAGCTGTCCCTTCAGCTCCTACCACAAGAACTGGTACCTTTTGGCTATGAATCGTCCGAATGACGTGTTGAGCTCTCGTAGAGTCCATCGTGGGAACAAGGAGATTTGAAAAGTCGAGGCGTTCGCCCTTGGGATATGTCCAATGTGGAGGCTTCCACTTCTCCCATTCTCCACTTGATGAATCGACAAAGTACTCAAAGATTGTTTCCCCCTCGTCTACTTTTGGCATCACCGCAGGATCACGCTCACGTAGCCAAGCATCAAATTTCATGCGGTCTTCTGCTTCAAGCAATGCTCCAACACTCCAACAGAGGCAGTAAACAAATACGCGTTCCAATGCCACAGTCGAAGTCGACGTCGAAGTAGTAGCATCTTGGCCTTCCGTCAAGCCTTGGAATAGCTGTGAGAAACTTGATATTCTTCCAACTCGACCTTCTTTCATGACTTCTGACGTATTTCGCTGCAAGAAGCTAAAGCATGGACCTGGATCTGTAGGAGTGCTCTTGCCTAGCCATTTCTCAATCAGTGATCTCAACAATGTCTGTCGATCAGAGTCTGGTCTCTTGCGAACCCAAGCTTCTAATACTGGACCCCAATCCAAGTCCGTGTCACTTACATAAATGATTCCAGCTCGGGATACAGTAGCTGGAGATGCATTCACAAGCGTTTCAACTTCAAACATAATCTTGACATTGTCTGTCATGGGGATGCGATCGCCATTGGCAAGCGTCAAGATCTTGTTATCATCGAGTACAGTATTGAGATCCTCAATCCAAATGGCATCTACGGGTCCATCCGCAATGATCCAAGTGTTGAAATTGTTATTTCGGTTGTTGTATTTAGCCCAAATGGCAGCAAATACTCCTGTGGTCCATTCTCCACTCATCGGATCAGTTTCTCCGTACATCTCCTGGGCTCGGATCGATTTAGGGTTGAACCGAACGTCCTTGTATTGAATCCCCTCGCTCTCCTGCAGCGTATCCTTGAGGCATTTGAATATGCACGACTTTCCACCCCCCGAAGGACCAACAAGCATGATGCCGTGACGCACCTTGGTCGTCTCGTACAATTGTTTCACCTTTAGTACCCAATCATCGTGATGGACGAGGCCATACTTTTCCACTACCTTCTCAAGGATCTCTTCTTCCTTTGGATAATTCCCCTTTGGAGGTGGACTCATGCCTGGGAACAAATCAGCCAAGAGAGACAGAAATAATGGTACATCTTGTGCAACAAGCTTGGAGAGGTTCATGTCTCGAACAGTCTGGTACACGAGGAATGCCTCGGGCTTGTCCAGGTTTTCACGTTTGGTCGCACCCATCGTTCGAAGCACGGAGAGAATGTTTCGCAGACCCCAGTCATAATGTCGCTGATTGCTGAGCTGTTCCTTACATGTTGCATACAATGAAAAGAACTTGGTAGAGAGCAAGTCAAAGTCACTATATCCAACGGAACACATCTTGACCTTTTTGATGATCTGAAAGTCAGGTACCATCATAGCCACACCACGAAATAATGCTTTGAGATTCTCTGGTAGCTCTTGCCTTCCAGCGTAGCCAGGGTTCATTGTGATGAAGAATGCACAAGCGGGCTGTATCGCCACATTTTGTGGATCTCCAGGGAACTGAAAGAATTCCACTCCCTGCTTCTTTGCATTCTGAATAGCTAGCACTTGCTGGGCGACAACTGATAAGACTGGCAATGTGATGCGATTGAATTCATCAAAGCATCCCCAAAGTCCTCCTTGACAAAGACCCTTGAATATTTTAGCACAGTCAGTGTACTTCATCTGATCGGTACAGTTCGTCACAACAACAAAGATTCCCAGAGTGTTACCCAAATCCTTCGTAGTCTCAGTCTTCCCAGTCCCTGCGGGTCCTGCTGGAGCTCCTCCAAAGTACATGCCAAGTGCCTGTGCGAGTGTAATGTAGCACTTGTCGGTCAAGGGAGTGATGACCAACCTTTCCTTCGACCCGAGATATTCATACTGGTAATTAAAGTCGACATCCGTGATTGATACCACAGTTGCTCCTTCCTTATTGACCTCATCCGCAGCATTGGGTCGCCAGTAAAATCGGGCCTGCTTCAGCCAGTCAAAGTCATTTGCATCGTGGACCTTTTTGCTTCGAACTAGTTGTGCAAGTTCTTGAGCAATATCTCGTTGATGGACGTGGACAGTCACCAACGTCTCGATCTTCTTCCTGTTCACCTTGGTACCAAGGTCTTGAAGACACCAGCTGGACATTTCCGACAAGACTTGTAGCTGCCTCTGGCTATTCTCCTTCATTGCATTCTTCTTCGTTCTGCATTGTTCCAGTGCCGTCTGCGTGTCGTACGTCCACATGATTTGAATCGCAAGCAATGCAAACTGAGCAATATTCTTATCAACAAGTGGTCGGAGCTTGGAGAGATCGTTCTGGACATCCAACACTCCAGCCGAACATGATCGAGCGTGATCTTTCATCGTCAGCCTCATTGTTTGCAGCAGAGAAGTCAGCCAATCTTCAATATTGCCAACTGCCTTTACTGGAGTAATAAAGGGTACGACTTCGTGGCCCACTCCACCATCTCCATGGATTTTGTGAATGATTGTCTTGTCCTTTTTATCATGCTCCACGTATTGAATAGCATCAAAGACATTTTCGTAATACTCATTCATTGCCAGAGGATCCGAACCTTGAGATAGAATTGTGAGAAGCTTGGCGTTGGAGACAAAGTAAAATCGTGGAAAGGCCTTTTGTTTTTGCTCGAGATATCCCTCAAGCGACTTTTGACACTTCTCAAGCTCGCTATACATTGTCGGGAGGGTATTCTGCAACAGCTCATCAGCACAGCACTCCACGACATTCCTGCACTCGCTAGCTTTGGTCATGATCTTTGCCCAATCCTTATCGACCTTGGCAAACTTCTTTGCTTCCTTGGGCAATTGCTTGGCAATATCTCCTCCCGTGAATACAGACTCGAGCCCACACCACATCATTTGAACCTTCACCCAGCTCTCGAGTGTATCAGAGGTTTCAGAGAGAGATCCAAGAAGCTCTTGAGCAACATTGCGGAAGGGAGCAACGTGACGCATAGTTAGGACGGTCTGGAGATTCATCTGAGCCTCTTCTAGCTCCTCCATCACCATCGGGGTTGCCTTGAGAATGAAAACACCTCTGTCCTTCCATTCAACAAATTGAAATTCTCTCGATTTCCATTGAGTTCTCATTTCAGCAAGCTGATTCTCAATCTTGAGCTGCTTATCAGCTCCATCCGTGATCTCCTCGATCTCATCCTTTGCCGAGACCAAATCTGCCTCAAGTAGTGTTTGAAGCTTAAGCTCTGGATTGCCTACGACTTCAAAGGTTGTGTTACAAATCTTCATGACCTCATCCCAATGTCTTTCCTTGATGGAGTCCTTTGAAAGCTCTGCCAGCAGGGGTAGAATAGTCTGAAAGTCTTCAATCTCTTTTCGCAGTGCTGCAAACGACTCGTAATCACGCAATTTCCCTGGCAGCTTCTTGAATCTTCCAGCGTAGGATTCAATGATATCACTCATTTCGGAAACGTTGTTTGCTGCAGACTCCCACGTCGCGAGCTTCCACTCGTTGATGGAACGAATCACATCCACGTACAGATCAAAGAGGAGAGATGCAAGTTTCACATCCTTCGTGACCTTCTCAAGGCCAGGATACTCCTGATGAGGAAGAGCAAATAACTCCTCCCCACCGTGATATAAATCAAACTTGCGCTTACGAATACTGAGCTCCTCCTTGAAGCGAGATAATCGATCGACTGCATCCATAGGGGCAAGCCCCTTGACCAGAGGGCCATTTTGAGTAAAGTCGCCTTGGAAGGATTGGACATCTACCTTGAATTCGGCAATATCTTTGGTCAAGCCATCCTTAAATCCAATTTGTGTCTTGGAAAGTTCATCCGTCCTGGCAAGTGACTGCGCGACCAACTTCTTCCAATTGGATCGAAGAACTGTCTTGTTATCAATTTCCTCCTTCTCCATAAAGCCAGACGGCAAGTGACACTCGAGCATCTGATACATATCCATAATGGGATCGATATCTATGTCAATTGAGCTCTCTTTTTCTCTCACTTCCTTGAGTACTTGCATCATGAAGCCTAGAGAGTCGAGATCTTCCACTTTTCGACTCAACTTGCCCATTGTTACGCGGTTGTATTCAGTCATGACGTCAAGCTCTGCCTTGGCTCGGGTGTGCAGCTTTTCAGAATACTTGAGCGTCCACTTGTGACAGTCTTCCCGAAGATGAGTCTTGAGATGCTTTGTATTGAGGGATAAAGCTCCAATAATGTGGATTGAGCTGACAGCTCCAATTTCTTTCTCGATCGAGCCAAAGTAAGCCAGTTTGGCCTCGTAAGTTTCGAGAGATGGATCAGTCTTGGCGAACTTATCGTAGGCTTCATCTTTATCCATCTTCCACAGCCAGTCGTACTTTTTGAATGAGTCCAGATATTCAGCCACAGTATTTCGAATGCCCTGGATGGAACCGGTAAGGAGTAATGCCACCTTGACAAGCTCAATATCCTTTGTGATGCGAACAAAGAATGTGTGGTTGGATCGTTCCTCCTTGGGCAAGGTAAAGTAACCCCAGTCTTTGATCTTCTTGTAGCATGCCAGAACAGCCTTTGCTGACTCGTTGATACACTTTTGGATCTCGTCGAGAGATGGAGATAGCAACACATTGGGTGGAATGAGTTGCACGTCCACGTCAAAGAATGGACGTTGTGATGCCGTGAGAATGCTGGTGCCTTTGCGAGAGCCGATGCGCTTCTTCAGTGTATTCAACGAGTTCTTGGCAGAATGAAGTAAAGCCTGGTACATGAAATGGTTGTAATGATCACGCAATTTGGAAATGTCCTTCACTGGGACAATATTAACGGCGTCATCTGGTTGAGATTCAAAGTGATACGATGAGATTTGTTGGATGAGATCATTCACGGCATTTTCCACCTCCATGTTTTTATCTTGCAGTAGTCGAGACTTTCCACTGATGTGAGCTTGCTGCATTGAAACAAACTCTGACACGGTAAACGAGGCGTTCTCGGGCAAGTCGACAAGCAGCGTGCGAGAAGCAATCTTGAGATTCGTCTCAATGCGGTTCTCAACAATGTCGTTGACGCAGCTCACAAGTTCCTGTAGCTTCTTCAGGCCAGCTTCGATGTGATTGATGTAAGGATCGATATTCAACGATGTCCATGTCAGCGTTGTCATTCCAGGTCTGAGCTTCCACTCCATATCCTTGAAGTGAGGTCTAAGCACCATGGCAGTGACTGGGATGACTTCCGCAACAACACGATCGTACTCGGCAAGTGCCCAGTTCAACTGTCTGTAGAATGTCTTGAACTTCTCCTCCTGCATCAGAGCAATCTTGGCACTCTCAGGTATATCGATACCCATCCTATCCAAACATTTCGCTTCTCGGATGAGTTGAAAAATGTCTTGATCAAAGTTCACGTAGAGTTTGTTATCATCGGGGTGACGAATGATGAGTGTTGCGTGGAGACCAGCCTTCGCTTCGTCGATTTGTGAGGTCCAAGCATTTGTCCACAAGAACTCAAAGTGCACAAGAGTACGTGCAATCTTGTTGTACATCTTGATAATCTTCTTGGCATCCTTCCCTTCCAAGACGTTTTGATTCTCCTCAAATCGCTTCATTGGCTCCTCGATACGCTTCAGCAAATGACGCGACCACATGATGCTTCCTGCAACGGGAGGGGCATTCCGAGGTATTGGAGGACTACTCTTCAGCTTCTCGTAGAGTTGCTGTGTCTTTTCGAGCTCCAGGCCGTAATTCATAAAAATGAGCTTGAGCTTGGAATCCAAGTCTGCTTTGAGTGACTCTCTCTGGAGGATATTTTGGAACTTGTGCAAGAGATCCAGCGAATGGCTGACAGATGATATCTTCTCAAAAGAATGATCTACAAACTGCAGCATGGCACCTTCTAGCTCAGAAATTCTAACGTTGAACTCCACAAAATCTCGATCGAACTTGTTGTTGTGATAGTCTAACAAATCATGATTCTTGGCTTGAAAGCCCTGCTTAATTTGCATGAATTGGTCGATCAATGACTCCATCCCTTCCAGCTTGTTCTCTGATAAAACCGTGAATTCATCAATCGTCGAGAACATATCGATCAACTTGATGAGTCGTCTACAGAAGAGGTTAAACTTGCCAAAGATTTGCATCTCGTTGAAATCAAATGGCTTGTCGCTAGAGCTAGCTTCCTGCTTACGCTTCATCGAGCGGTACTCTTCTTGGTAGGATTCGTTGAGCTTGATTCCAGCTTCAAGTGACTTGATAAGTGTCGTCGAATCCATCACCCACAGATCTCCGTTCCCTTCATTGCAACTGATGATATTTTGCGTGCATCGAATAATCATTTGATCTGTAATCTTTGAAAGCATGTTGGCCACTCTCTCTTCGGTGGTGTAGTATCGTGAGATGGTATAAATCATCTGTGTGTGGAGGAAGATGCGGCGTGGGTTAGTTCACGAATTTGTCAATGAGGAGATATCAAATGATGCAGCATGGTAAAAGTAAGTGCTCACGTACCTTGATTGAATTCAACAATGCCGGAAGTGTATCAACAATACCTTGAGCCGTTCCAGAGTAGAGGGGCTCAATGAATCTGTACAATGTAGAAAGGTATTTGGAGTTATTCTCAGACTCGTTCAACGCCTCGGTGGTGTCAGTCTCAATCTGCTTCCATCGTCGTAGTAGAGCAACAGTTGATGACTTCTTTGTATGAAGTTTGATGCCCTTTGTGTATGTTGAAAGAGTGTTTACGACGTATTTGCAGTCCTTCCGCTTGAGCTGTTCTGAAATTGACGAGAGTTGCTGCCTTCTTGACCTCCAAAATTCAATCTCCGCCTTGGGACCTTCCAGTTGTTGCTGAGAGCTTGATTTGTTCTTTTCACGAGATTCCATGTAGCCCTCGACTTGACCGCACCATTCATCGAGAAGCTTCTCCAACTTGGCGACTGTTTCGGCTTCATGTTGAGCTTTCTCTTCAAGCGTTTGGCCCTCTGCAGGTTGCTCCGCTGACAATGACGATTCAAACAGAGTACTCTCGAGCTCACGAAGCTCAAGCCCTCCTGAGATGCTCTCAACAGCTACCGACAAGTTCTGAACAAACTTGTTCATTTCGTCATTGAAATCGGCCTTTTGCTCTTCATTGGTGTCGCCCCATTCAGATGACTCTGCAAATAGCGGAACATAAGTGGATGACAACAATGACTTGATAGTTTCCAGCGGCGAATCGAGGATTTCTCCGTAGAGTAGTGATGTATCATTGGCAATGGATGCATCGACTTGATCACCCTGCCGCAAGAAGTAGCAGCACCGCGAATTCATGAGAACTGAATCGCCGCTGCTCACAAACAGCTCCGATCGTTTCGCCCCCTGCTGCTTGGAGAATGATGAGGAGGGTCCACCATTGATCTTTTGATCTAACGCCTCGAGCTCACTGTTGTGTCGAGGCTGATAATGGACGAAAAGAGCAGATGGGCCCTTGCCGGAGAAGAAATCATTGAATTTATTGAGATTTTTTGGCTTTCGTAAAAAAGATTGGACTCGTGCGTTATCGATTCCATCATTGTTCTCCTTGTCGTCATTGGACGAGAAACAGAAGAGGATTCGCTCGGCGCACCAATGGTGCCGAGCCGTCAAGGACATCTCCGTGGTTCTTCGGGTTGAGGAGAATAAGAGATGTTCGTTTCTGTGTTGGTCGATTTGAAAATGATTTTTTTCCTAGCGCGTCAGTTTAAAGAAAATCAACACTTCTTCTTCTCAGATCGAGAAGAAACTCGTCTTTGTCTAGAGAGAAGACTCTCAGACTCCCCGAAAATGATGCAAGCAGATGATGACGTCTACAATGCGGACACAGAATTGGAAGCGTCAGAAACCTCTCATTCCCGAAGAAGACGGATTTCCAGTATTAAAAAGGCCAAGCTAGTTTCCCTCGTACCCAATCTTGGATCGCTCTTGCTGTTTTACGTCTGTTTCTACTCTTTCTTGATCGGATTCTACCTTCTCTTGCTTCAGGGTGTTACATCTACATCCGTCGGTGAACAACAAACGCTGTTGTGGACATTCTTTTACCTCGGTATTACCTTTGTGTTTGTGGTATCCGTGACAACGTATGCAAGCCAGTGGGAGGGAAAGACTGCATCGAGCAGCGGATCGAGCAAAGGTTCATCAGCAGGTGAAAGTGAGAGTAACGCCTTGTTGAATGAACCTCCTCCACCTCCTGCTGCTGCTGTTGGAGATTCGCATCGTAGTCGTGGTACAACTACAGATGATGATCTTGATGACATTGAGTTACTCAGTGATACCAAGTCAACGCTAACCGACGACACGAAGTATATCGGTGACGTTGAAGTATCGTAAACTAAAACATTCTATACGTGAATTATGGATGATGATAGGACTCTTGTCATTTCAATCCAAGCAGAGTGTCTAGCATGGACGCAGGATTATCTTCCTTGCTGTCCGACGGCTCATCTGAAAAGATGCCATAGCAGTCAGTAACACCACATATAATTCTGTCGCTCCGTATAGATTGAAATCCATCGGTCACATCTTCCACCAAATCATTAAACGCGTCGACTTGATTCTTTGGATTGCAGTTGTATTTAGTAGACGCACTAGTCGGGGCGAATGTGTCATCCATGGTAACAAACGTACTATCATCGTCGTCATCATCATCGTCATCATCATCGTCATCATCATCTTCATCAATAGTGTCGCCCATACTATAGTCATTGGATACGATGGTTGTTCCGTCATCAAACTTCTTGTCTTTGGACGAAACACTTTCTTCGTCCATCTTGAATGTTTGGTGTTTATCTAGGTCAGCCTGCTGCTGCTGCTGCTTCTGAAGGTGCAGAAGCTGTGTTTCGTAGTCGGCAAGTTTTGCAAGAAGCATGGGCACATCGACGTCTGAATTCTTCTTGCCGAACATGGTGTCATATGACTCTACAGTCTTTTTCAGTCCATTCACCTGTGCATTTAGTCGAGTTTCTCGGTTGCGATGTTCCTCACTTTCAGACTTTAATGAGTTAATCATCCACTCCTTCGCCTTGACTCTTCTTACGAGCTCTTCAATTGTATTCTTGCAGGTCGAGTTCTGTTCTTTAACTTGGGCAAATTTCTCCTTTATTGCCGTCAACTCCTGCTCGAGATGAGAATTGGTCTGGAAGGAAGCACTTTTCTCGCTTTCAATGGCTCTAATCATGAACATTTTATTCTGGGCGTTGAGTCGAGCAATTTCATCATCACGTGATTTGATCTCGCGCTTGTTCTCTTCAAGTTGCTCACTCAGTCTCTTTATTTTTGTATCAGCGATAGCATCGGCTACAGCAGACCCATTACTTCTCTTTTCCAAGTTTAACTTGCCAACAAGCATGGCTATTTTCTTGTCCTTCTCAGCCATTGAAACCATCTGCGCGTCCAGCCTACTCTTTAGACCACGATTATTCTGCTCTGCCTTTTGAAACTCACTATATGTAACTTTGTACTTCGTCAACTCTGCTTCTTTCTGTTGTAGTTGTGCCATTAATGAGCGCACCATGTCATCATTTTGTTGGCTGTAACTTGGATTGTTCACTGCTTGCTGGTAGCTGTTTCGGAGTATTCCTTTGGATTGCGTCGAGTTGTTCATAGGTGCCAATAGTGGCATCTGCTGCATTTGATGCTGCAGTGGAGAGTGCCGATATTGATCTCTTCCATCATGTGAGTAATTGTAAAGAGGAGTTGGTGAACTGCTCTGCTGCATCCGAAGCTGCTGGTTAGGAGCATAAAAGTTGTTCTGGGCCGCCATGATGTTGTATTATGGGTGCTGTGAAGAGCACGCAACGACAGCAGTATGATTTGACCGGGATTTTTAGACATGGTCGGATTGATTTCATCATTTTCGGCCAACATCGGAGGATGATTGGATTTTCGTCGAGAAGTGCATTCCGTGGATGATGAGATGTAATTGGGAGCCTCAGTTTGAAGGCACCTTTTACTTTGCTTGCTCACGTGTTTGCTTTGGGGGGCGCCCGCTATTATTCTACGGATAGAATGTATGATTCCTAC
>Ga0209652_1002107_pt1 | contig 15669 bp, 14 predicted proteins | sample SaaInl74LU_5_DNA_FD_184641 | JGI IMG/M metagenome (GOLD analysis project Ga0209652, IMG submission 184641) | Marine microbial communities from expanding oxygen minimum zones in the Saanich Inlet - ESP_74LU_5_DNA (SPAdes) (version 2) | ecosystem: Environmental > Aquatic > Marine > Intertidal zone...
TCCAGTATTGTAACTGGACCCCCGTAGCGCCATTCGTTTCGGCTTGAATAAGTGCGTTGCCGCTGGATAAGTTGTTCTGATAATATAGACTCAAACTGAAATCATCATCCTGTTCTTCAAGTTGGTTCAAGGCAAAGCTGGCTCGGGATGCTACAAATTCCGTTATACTCATGGGGATGTGTCCTCCCCAGGCCTCTGAAATGGCGTCGCTAAAATCGTCATTCGTAAAACCATAATCCAAAGCTTTGTATTCATCTGCTAAGGCATCAGGCAAAATAAGGGCTTGCATTTCTTCAAGTCGCTCATTGACCAAGGTTGAAGAATAAATTTGCGCCAAGGCCTCATCCATATATGCGGTAAAACGAGATCGATATTCGGGCACTTCCATGATGTTGTCGAAGAGCGGACGATCGCCAAAACTCCACTCATAAATATTCCGTTCATCCCAAGCTTCTCCGAAAAAGTCTACGCCCAAAGAGTTGTCCAAATCATAACTGAGAAAGTAGAAGCGGTCGTCAGCCGGATTGTGATAGAGATAATAGTTGTTTTGATTCACTGAGTAGCCGTCCCAATGACCAAATAGAATTTCATACACCAAAGTTTTTAAGTAGGCATTCACGTTAAAAACAGCTTCTAAATCGCATTGAAAGTTTTCTTCTGGGCTGTTGTTGAGTACATCTATAAAGCGAGCGAGGCCGCTGTAATCGTCTGCTTCGGTATTGGTTTTTAGTTCATAAATACGTTGGCCCCATGGAGCTAACTTATAGGCATCAGGATTGTCGCCAAGAAATTCAAGATTGGTGCCGTAGATGCATTTGTAGAGGTTTCCGCTCTTGTTCCCAAATCGCTTTTCAATGAATTCTTCGTCGATGTGCTCCACATTGAGATAGAGTCCGCAGTATTCTTCATTAATATATAAGGCAACATGACTGGTACGAGAGGAGGGAAGGTTTGCTTCGCGAAGCATTTCCCAACAAATTTTCGAACGCATAATCGAAACATCGTTGTGCTCCCCATTGAGGTTCATCTTCTCTAAACCTCGATAACTTTGATTGTTGTCGAAGGTGTTGAACGACACTTTAAACGATTTCTTAGCGGCTTGTCTTGAGGTGTTTCCCCTCAAGCGAAAACCGATGTTGAGAATGGTGTCTTGAATTTCTTCGCTACTATAAATAAATGTAGCAGGGTATTCATGGTCGAGAAACAAGTTCTCTTCCAAGAGCATTTCGGCCAAGCTATCAGGATGGATTTCTACCTTAATAATGGCCACTTCATTTTGTAAAAAAGCTTCGTTGTATTCTGGCTGAAGCAATTGCCCATGACTGAGCAAAGTAAGTATCAAACATGATATGGCCAGAGCGAATTTTCTCATTTGAGTTCCTCGTCGCGTTCAAATCTGAATAACTGCGCCGGTTTGTGCAGCACGCCTTGTTGTTTTTCGTCTAAAGGAATCACTTGGTCCATCTTTTTGATGTTCTTTCTAAAATTCCGTTTATCGAGTTTTTTATCGAGGATGATTTCGTACAAAAGCTGTAGCTGACCTAGGGTGAATTTGTCGGGCAAGAGTTCAAATCCAATGTACTTGCTGTCTAACTCTTCGCGAAGGGTCTTAATGCCTTCATCAACGATATCGTTATGATCAAAAGCCAGAGAAGGAACGTCGTTTACATCAATCCAACTAGCATTTCTAGCAAAACTTGATGCTTCTGGTTGATAATCCTCCATGCGCACAAGGCTATAATATCCAACAGTAATCACGCGCTGATCCGGATTGGCTCGAAACGTCCGCAGCCAATCTTGATCTTTTAGTCCTTTTACTCTGTTGGGGTCGCCAAAGGTGTGGAACTGCTTTAAATAGATTCCTTCCAAAGAGGTTAACTCTTTTAAAACACGGGCTGCACTGTCGTCTAATCCTTCCTCTTCTTGAACCAAATCTCCCGGTAAAGCGAACTGTAGCTTTTCTTTTGGGAAGTTTTCTGCCGGACTCTGCTCAATAAGAAGTAATTTCAAGGACTCACCATCGAATCCAAAAACAACACAGTCCACTGAAATGTCGACACCATTAACAGCATACTTATTCATAAAGTCTCATTTACTTTCGGACAAAGTTACTAAACAAAAGCGAAGGAGGAGAGTGATAAAAACAAGACTTAAATTTCAATAAGTGTAAAGTTTACACTAACTTCGATTTCTCGATTATTTTATCTGCATGAAAAAAATAGGAGTATTAACATCAGGGGGAGATGCCCCAGGCATGAACGCTGCAATTAGAGCAGTGGTTCGTGCGTGTGTTTATAAAGACATAGAATGCGTGGGCATTTTCAAGGGGTATGACGGATTAATCAACGGTGATTTTAAAAAGTTGAATGTTCGTTCGGTAGCTAAGATTCTTGGTAGAGGAGGCACCATATTGAAAAGTGCGCGTTCTGACGAGTTTAGGACAAAAGAAGGTAGAAAACAAGCCTTCGAAGCCTGTCAAAAACAGGGCATTGATGGTTTAATTACTATTGGTGGAAATGGAACGTTCACTGGAGCTAAGATTTTTCATGAGGAGTATGGAATTCCTGTTGTAGGTATTCCGGGAACCATCGACAACGACCTTTACGGATCAGATAATACCATAGGTTATGACACAGCTACCAATACAGTAGTTGAGGCCATCGATAAGATTAGAGATACGGCCAACAGCCACAATCGCTTGTTTTTTGTTGAAGTGATGGGGCGTGATGCAGGCTTCATCGCTTTGAGAGCGGGAATCGCTACTGGTGCTATCGCAGTGATGTTGCCAGAAGAAGAATTGAGCATTGATGAGCTCATTGCAATCCTTGAAAAAGGAGCGGAAAGCAATAAAACCAGCTCAATAGTTATTGTGGCTGAAGGCGATGCAAATGGCGGTGCCTACGAAGTAGCTAAAAAGGTGAATGCGAAATATGCCCAGTATGAAACAAGAGTAACAGTTCTGGGACACATACAAAGGGGCGGTTCTCCTTCTGCTTGGGACCGAGTATTGGCCAGCCGATTAGGAGTTGCGGCTGTGGAAGGTTTAGTTGCAGGAGAAACCAACTCAATGGCCGGTTTGGTCAATGATCAAATCAAATACACCCCGCTGGAAACTTCCATCAGCATGAAATTCCAATTAAATAAAGAAGAGTTAAGAATAGCTAAGATACTTTCTATATAAACAAACATGATAAAGAGAATTGCAATCAACGGTTTCGGACGAATTGGTCGTCTTACTTTCAGAGCACTATTAGCAAATCCTAAAGTAACAGTAGTTGCTATCAATGATTTGACTGATGTTAAAACACTTGCTCACTTGCTTAAGTATGATAGTGTGCAAGGTGCATTTAAAGGAGAAGTTGAAGTTGAAGGGAACGACCTTCGCGTAAATGGTGAGTTGGTGAAAGTTTGCGCCAATAGAAATCCTGAAGAATTGCCTTGGGGCGAAATGAATATCGATGTTGTGGTTGAATCAACAGGAGTGTTCACCAACAGAGAAGGGGCTTCTAAGCACATTACTGCTGGAGCTAAGCGAGTTGTTATTTCAGCTCCTGCTAAAGGCGATATCAAAACCATTGTTTTGGGTGTGAACGACGATGAACTTACTCCAGAAGATGACATCGTTTCTAATGCATCTTGCACCACCAATTGCCTCGCTCCAATGGCGAAAGTTTTGGACGATACCTTTGGGATTGAAAAAGGATACATCACAACAATTCACGCCTACACGGCAGATCAACGTTTGCAAGATGCACCACATAGCGATTTGAGAAGAGCCCGTGCTGCCGCTTTAAGCATGATTCCAACAACTACAGGAGCAGCTGCTGCAGTAGGTTTAGTATTGCCTCAGTTGAAAGGTAAACTCGATGGTATGGCGGTTCGTGTTCCTACACCAACCGGATCTATGACCGACCTTACTGCTGTGTTGAAAAAAGAGGCAACAGCAGAAGAAATAAATGCAGCCATGAAAGCAGCGGCAGACGGACCAATGAAAGGGATTCTTCAGTATGTTACTGACCCGATTGTTTCAATAGATATTGTAGGAAATACACATTCATGTATTTTTGACAGCGATTTAACCGCAGCGAATGGTACCTTGGTCAAAGTAATGTCCTGGTACGACAATGAAGCAGGTTATGCAACGCGTGTTGCTGATTTGCTAGATAGAATGGGATAATTGACTTAATAAGTAAGAATGATACTAATTGCGGATAGCGGATCGACAAAGTGCGATTGGTTGTTGATAGATGAAAAGGGAGAGCGATTGAACGAATACCGTTCAATCGGTCTCAATCCGTATTTCCACAGTGCAGATTTTATTGCAAAAACCCTTTCGGAAAACACAGAAATGATGCTAACGGCAAAGGACATCGAGAAAGTTTATTTCTACGGTGCCGGAGCTTCTACATCGCGTTTGTGTAAAATTATTGAAGAGGGCTTGGCAAGCGTATTTGTTAATGCGGAAGTAATTGTAGATCACGATTTGGTAGGCGCGGCTTACTCGGTTTACGACGGACGAACAAACATCACCTGCATCATTGGAACAGGATCAAATTCTTGCCGCTTCGATGGCAAAGAGGTATATGAAGAGGTGCCTGCACTGGCCTATATTTTGGGCGATGAAGCCTCAGGATCGTACTTTGGGAAAATGCTTATCGCTAACTATTTCTATAAACGCCTTCCAGAAGAACTCATGAAACGTTTCGAAGAGACCTATCATCTGACTAAAGATGATATGATCGATGCGGTTTATAAAAAAGACAATGCCAACGTGTACCTGGCGTCATACATGAAGTTCTTTACTCAGAATGGTGGTCACCCGCTTTTAAGAGAGTGGGTGAAAGAAGGAATTCGCAAGTTCATCGACATTCATGTGAAGTGTTTTGATAATTGGAAAGAACTTCCAGTGCACTTTATTGGTAGTGTAGGTTACTATTTTGAAGATACCCTAAAAGCGGTTTGTAAGGAAGAAGGAGTTCATTTAGGCACCATCATCAAAAAACCGGTTTACACTTTGGCAGACTATCACGTCAAGTATATCTTCGCCAAGAAACAAGAAAACGTATGATTAAGAACATTGCCGTTGTTGCACATAACAAAATGAAGCCCGCGCTGGCGGCATTTCTTCAGGAAAGGAAAGACTGGTTGTGGGGAAGAAAAATCATTGCAACAGGTTTAACGGCAGATGCCTTAGTCAGTGCAGATATCGACCTTGACATCATGCACCTCAGCGAAGGTAAATCAGGCGGCTATCTTGAACTTAAAAAGATGGTAGAAGAAGGAGAGATTGCCATGGTGCTCTATTTCCGTGATTCAGACCTCAGCCAAGAATACGAAGATGAAGTTTCGGCTTTCATCAATGCCTGTAATCGCCAAAATATTCCCCTTGCTACAAATCCAGCAAGTGCAGAACTATTGATTCTTGGTTTAATCAAAAAAGAAGCAGCAGAATTGATCAAAAGCAGAACCGAAGCAGACTTAAGCTAAGCCAGAAAAACCATGAGCATTAAAGCATGTATTTTTGATATGGACGGAGTTATTGTTGACTCCGCTAAGTACCATTTTATCGCATGGCAAGAGCTCGCTGCAGAAATTGGTGTGAGTTTTACAGAAGAAGATAACGAACAACTCAAAGGATTGAGCAGGGTAGATAGCCTTGAACGTATCCTAAAAATGGGAGATCTTTATCTCGACAACGACACAAAGTTGGCGCTCATGGATAAAAAGAACGAGTCTTATCTAAAATACATTGAGTCGATGAACGAGTCGGAAATCCTCCCCGGTGTGGCTCAGTTTATCAACGAACTCGAAGCGGCAGGAATTAAAATTGCCTTAGGAAGTTCGAGCAAAAATGCAACGGTGATCCTCGAAAGAATCAATCTGCTCTCAAAATTTGGAGCTGTGATCGATGGTAATAAAGTCACCTTCTCCAAGCCAGACCCGGAAGTATTCCTCCGAGGGGCAGAGGCTTTGCAAGTAGAAGCTCACGAATGTGTTGTCTTTGAAGATGCAACTGCAGGAGTTAAAGCGGCCATCGACGGCGGCTTTAAATGTGTCGGAATTGGCGATGAAAAGGTACTAAACCAGGCCCATTTCGTTATCCCAGGCTTTGAGAACTTCAGCCTGAAAAACCTTATTGAACGTTTTAACTAGTATTAGACTCACTTGCAATGATCAAGTATCTCGACGCAAACGAGTGGAAGGTGATCGAATCATCTTTTCACCCTGAATACCAACGCAGCTCAGAATCGATCTTCTCTATCGGTAATGGAAAGTTCGGACAACGAGCTAACTTCGAAGAACACTACTCTGGAGATCACCACCAAGGTGCCTACATCGCTGGTATTTACTACCCCGACAAAACAAAAGTGGGCTGGTGGAAAAACGGGTACCCGGAGTACTTCGCTAAGGTACTCAATAGCGTCAACTGGATTGGTCTCGACCTCAAAATTAATGGGCTTCAACTCGATTTAAACACCTGGAAAGTGGAAGCCTTCGAAAGGGTCTTGGACATGAAATCGGGCGTTCTTCAACGTTCATTCAAAGCCAGCGCTCCACAAGGAATGCTCGCTGTTGAAGTGGAAGCACGACGCATTTGTAGCATGGCTGATGACGATTGTGGGGTGATGCAATACAAAATCAAAGCAAACGAAGCCTGCTCAATTGAAGTGGTCTCCTACCTCGATAGCGATGTTGAAAATCAAGATACGAATTGGGACGAAAAATTCTGGAACTTGCTCGAAGCAGAAGCTGAACCAGATTTGGCTTGGGTAAAAGCAAGCACGAAAAAAACAAACTACTTTGTGGCTGCTGCAATGGTCACAAATTGCACAACGGCCAAAAAAGCCTACAAACCACATAGCGCAGATTCAAGCAATTCTCTGGCTTCTCAATCTTTCCTGGTGGAGGTAGAGGCGAATGAATGGCTCAACATTGAAAAGCACGTTGGGATTTGCAGCTCTTTGAACAATGAAGAAAGTGCTTTGGTAGACGCCGCTTCTGAGGCTGCACAAGGTTCTGCCAATAAAGGTGTGGATGCAATGTTCAAGGCACACGCTGCTGCATGGGATCGCATTTGGGAAAACGGCGATATCGTTATTGAAGGTGATGCAGAAGCACAACAAGGCATTCGATTCAATATCTTTCACCTCAATCAAACCTACACGGGAGAAGATGCCCGTTTAAATATTGGTCCGAAAGGATTCACAGGTGAAAAATATGGTGGTTCTACCTATTGGGATACAGAAGCCTATTGCTTGCCTTTCTACTTGAGCACCCATCCCCAAAAAGTAGCAAAACAATTGCTGAAATACCGCTTTGAACAATTGGGTAAAGCCATTGAAAATGCGGAGAAGTTGGGCTTTAAAAATGGCGCAGCGCTCTACCCAATGGTAACCATGACGGGGGAGGAGTGCCACAACGAATGGGAAATTACTTTCGAAGAAATACACCGAAATGGGGCCATCGCTTTTGCAATCTATAACTACACCCGTTTCACTGGTGATAAAGATTACATCGCTGAATCGGGATTCGATGTGGTATTGGGTATCGCGCGTTTCTGGGCACAACGCGTGAACTGGTCGGAAAACAAACAAGCCTATGTGATGCTTGGGGTAACCGGACCAAATGAGTACGAAAACAACGTCAACAACAATTGGTACACGAATTACATCGCCAAATGGTGCTTGTCTTATGCACTAAAATGTATTCTTTACCTGAAAGACAGTCACGAAACTGCTTATGCAGAAAAGTGCAAGTTGTATAGTTTTAAGGAGTCGGAAGAAACACAGCATTGGGCAGACATCATTGAAAAGATGTATTTCCCGAAGAAAGCCAACTCAAAAGTGTTTTTGCAACAAGACGGCTTCCTCGATAAAGAACTCATTCCAGTGGCGGAGCTTCCGGAGGCAGACCGACCAATTAACCAGAAATGGTCTTGGGACAGAATCTTGAGAAGTGTTTACATCAAGCAAGCCGATACCCTTCAGGGCATCTACCTTTTCGAAGATCATTTTGACCTCGAAACAATCAAAGAAAACTTCGACTTTTATGAGCCTTTCACGGTGCATGAAAGTTCTTTGAGTCCATGCGTTCACGTGGTCATAGCGGCGCTACTTGGCTACGAAGAGAAAGCTTACGAAATGTACTTACGCACTTCACGCCTCGATCTCGACGATTACAATCATGAAGCTTATCAAGGTCTGCACATCACCAGTATGGCCGGAACTTGGATGTCTGTGGTTGAAGGTTTTGGCGGATACCGCGTGAAGAATGGCGTGCAGCACTTCAATACCATGATCCCGAAGCAATGGACGTCTTACTCTTTCAGCGTGATGTTCAAAGGAAGAAAAATGCAGGTTGAAGTAAGCAAGAACAAAACAGCGGTGAAATTGATTGAAGGAGAAGCGATCACTGTATTCGTTAATGGTCAGGAAGAAACATTGTCCTGATCATCACCACTAAGGGATTCTTTAAACGCTAAAATCTCGAAGTACAATTTGAAGTCGCCCATCAAACTCCAAAGCGGATATTGAAAAGTGGCAGGTTTGTTTTTCTCGATGAAGAAATGCCCAATCCATGCCATTTTGTAGGCACTAATAATTCCTATCAACACGAGCCACCACTTGCTTAGTACAATGGCTGCAGCGATGAACACAAAAAAAAGACTAGTACCTATAAAGTGGGTAATGCGCGTTCCTGTGGCGCGGTGTTCCGACAAGTAGTAGGGGTAGAAGTCTTTAAAAGAAGTGTACTTTCTTTCGCTCATGGTAGTAAGTTACAAGACAATGTGCAGATATCAAAAACTCATTTGCACTTCAACTGGGCAATGGTCTGAGCCCATCACTTCATTCAGAATGTCGCTATGGGCAATGGCATCTTTCAAAGCCTGATCAACCAGCCAATAATCGATGCGCCAGCCAATGTTCTTTCCGCGAGCACCTGCGCGGTAGCTCCACCAAGAATACTTTACCTTTTCGGGGTGAAGGCTTCTGAAACTGTCGATCATATCTACGCCCAAAATTCCATCCAAACCATCAATTTCGGTTTGGGTGTATCCGGCCGACTTATTATAATTCGGTTTTGGTCGGGCCAAATCAATATCGCGATGGGCCACATTAAAATCACCACAGGCTAAAACAGGCTTTTTCGCTTTTAATTTCTTGATGTATTGTGCGAAATCCTTATCCCATTGAGATCGGTAATCTAAACGAGCGAGTTCACTTCCAGAGTTTGGAGTGTACACCGTTACAACGAAGCACTTTTCCAATTCAACACAAATTACCCGTCCTTCCTGGTCGTGCTCCTCAATACCCATATCATAACTAACAGATATAACAGGCACTCTGCTCATCACAGCTGTTCCTGAGTATCCCTTTCTTTCGGCCTCATTGGCATACACCTCGTATTTAGAAGCAAAGGCCAAGGTCTCTTTCACTTGTTCTACTGTGGCCTTTGTTTCTTGAAAACAAATGATGTCGGCATCGAGCTCATTGATGATTTGATCTAAGCCTTTTTTGGCAACAGCGCGAATGCCATTCACATTCCAAGAGATGAGTTTCATAAAGTCTGGTTTTTTTTATTTTGCTGATAGTAATTAGCCAATTCTGAAGGACTGGAAGTAGAGAAAATGAGTTCGTCCAAGTGCAGCAATTCCATCAGATATTTATCTGAACTTTGGAACTCTTGCGATACTTCCATGTTCACCAAATGGTCATAAGCAGGCGTGCTTTGGCAGAGGAAAAGATCTAATCGTCGCTCCTCTGAATCAAATCCAATGGCCAAAATACGGTCGGCTTTAATTTCTAAAATGAGAATACGAGGGTACTTGATGAAGTTCATTTTCCAATACCCCATGTAACCCATCGAAAAATAGGGATAGAGTTTTGAAACGCTGGCGATGCCTAAACTATTCAATTCATCTTGAGTGATGTCGAGCTCCTCATTAATGGTATACGCCAAGCTCGAAGCGGGGTCATATTGATCGTAGCTCACCCAACGTTTGTTGTGGTTGTAATGCTCGAAATCCCCCAAATTTAATTTATAGCTGAAGGACGATTCTTTGTCTAAAATGTAGCCGGGATAATACCACTTAAAGCCCATTTTCTTAGCAAAATCAACTTCTTTCAACATGGTGAAAACGCCAAGTGAAAAGCTGCCATAATCTTCATCGTACAAACCCAACAAACTGGCAATAGACTTCTCCGCCACGTCAAAAAAACTAACGGCAATGAGTCGCTTACCATCATAAACACAAACTTCCTGTGTGTTAAATACGGTATTGGGGAATCCGCTAGAGAGGTAGTCTTCCAAGGTGGCATGAATGAATCCACGGAATTTATGCTTGTGCTTCTGGTATAAGCTGTCTTTTTCTTCATCAACACTAGCAGTCCTCACCTCTACGCGAAAACGATCGTTTACTTTCTTGAACTTCTTTCGTTGCCCGCGACTCATGGAAAAGTGGTCTAAATTCAAACGAATGTTCACCACAGAATAGAGGTCGTCTTCAATACACAACAAATCCATTTTATACAGCATCACAGAACCGCGAAACCATCCACTTGCGAGGAAGGTGTCATAACGGCTGGGCGAAAGTCGCTGGGGGAAATAGGTTTGTACAAGCATATTCTGGTTCTCCCACAAATATACTTTTCTCGCCCAATGGATACTAACGATTGTACCTCAAGATTAGAAAAAACGTATCATAAAGTCGCTGAGCTTTTGCTTCAAAGGCGTGTAAGGTGGGGTGATGAGGCGCAGGGCGTTGAATTTATATTTTTGCTTGATGAAGCTCCTTTGGTTGGAGAACAAATCGAATCCCGACTTCCCGTGCGCTTTGCCCATTCCACTCCAATTGATTCCACCAAAAGGCAGCTCAGGATGGTTGAACTGAACCAAACTCTGATTAATACAAGTACTACCAGCACGTGTGCTTTCAATCAAGAAACGCATGTTCTTTTGTGAAGTACTGAAGTGATACAAAGAAAGCGGTCTCTCAAACTGATTGATAAAGCACAAACATTCATCCCAATCTTTATAAGTGAGGATGGGGAGTATCGGACCAAAAATCTCTTCTTTCATCACCCGCATTTCTAAATTCACCTTGGTCAATAAGGTGGTAGACAAATAACGTTTGGAATCGTTTTTATTTCCTCCAGCGATTATCTGTGCGCCCTTTTCTACAGCATCATCGAGAAGCTCACATTGACGCAAATAGTGCTTTTCTGAAACAATGGAGGCGTGATCTTCTGGCAGAGCAGCACCTTTGTAGAAATCTTGTAGCACCAATTTCATTGCTTCAAGCAAGGCGTCTTTTTTGCTTTCGTGAACCAAAACGTAGTCGGGAGAAATACAGGTCTGACCAGCATTCATGCCCTTGCCCCAAATAATTCTGTTCGCGGCTTCTTTGATTTTGGCGCTTTCGTCAACCACTGCCGGACTCTTACCACCGAGTTCTAAAGTAATTGGCGTCAGCGTTTCTACCGCACTTTGCATCACCAATTTTCCAATTTCCGGAGATCCTGTAAAGAAGATGTGATGCCAGGTTTTAGAAAGCAAATGTTTTGATGTTTCCACACCTCCGCAAACCGTTACAACTTGCTCAGAAGGAAAGGCTTCGCTTACAATTGAAGCAATAACTTCAGCGCTTTTTGGGGCGATTTCAGAAGGTTTAAGCACAACGGCATTTCCAGCTGCAATGGCACTAATTAGCGGACCAAGTGTTAGGGCAATAGGGTAATTCCAAGGCGCAATAATGAGCACCACGCCCTTCGATTCAGGTCTAACAAAAGCCTTCATGCCAAACATACTTAATGGGTTGGGAACACTATTTTCTCCGGTCCAATCCCGAAGGTGCTTATTGGCATGACGCAGCGCAGCTAGGGTGACATAAATTTCAGAGAGATCGCTTTCCATTGGAGGCTTTCTGAAATCCTCGTGGAGCGCCGTTTTAATGGCTGTTCGGTGCTTTAGAATCGACTTCTCCAGTGCCTTGAGGTCGTTTATCCTTTCTTTATAAGAGCGCTGGCCCAAGCCAATATAACGCTGCATGAGTTCTCGATGTACGCGGTCGATATCGTCTGAACTAAGAAAGTGATTCATAACTAGAGGACTTTATTTGAGCTTAATATAGATAAAAACAAGGCAGAAAGCACTAAGGAATACAATACCTAGAATACTTAAAATCCGCAACCAAGCTTTCGGGCGTGCTGCTTGGGGAAAGTCTTTATTAGTCACCAATCGAAAATTCGCAATGGCCACCACAGGAGCAATGAGAAAGGAAAGGGTAGTGGCAATATCCACTAAAGTCAAAAGCTGCTGTTTCGCAAAAAGTACAATGGAGAGGCTAACGACCAATAAGGTAATGAGACTCATTCTATAGTAAGGGAAGTTCTTTTTTCTGGGTGATGCAGTTTTGGGTGTATCTTCGCCAAACAACAATATAAAACAACGCTCCACAGCTCTTGAATAACCGTCAAAAACAGCGATACAGGTTCCAAACATGATGCTGCAAGCGGCGGTTCCAATAATGATATGGCTCCAAGAGCCAATAACTTTTGTGTACAAACTAACCACTCCTGAGGCAAACAAATGCATGGCACTGGGAAGCGCTTCCTCACTTCCATATAGCAGTTTTGCTCCCATCACCAAAAAGCAAATAGACAACAAGGCCGATGCCCAATAGCCAAAGTTGAAATCGAGCAAAGAGGCCCTTAAACTGGGTTGGTAGGAGCTACTCTTCATGCGTTCTAAGGTCCACAAGCTATTCCAAGCACTCAAATCCACTGCGGTTGGCATCCAGCCCATGAGCGCAATAATGAAGACCAAATCATCACTCCCCATAGGGAACTCAGCAACACTGGAATACACTTTAGCATCCACAGGCTCATGAAATAATACCAAGACAAAAGCAACAAGTGTGCTCAACATTAATACGGCTCCAATAATTTTAATTAGGCTGTCGAGCACTTTATATTTCCCAAGGAAAAGGATCAAAACGCTTCCCGTAAAAAGCACTAAGGAGGTCCAAACGGTGCTGTTTTCGCCCAAAAAAGCACGTACTGAAAACAGGTGGTCGAAGAACCCTGAAGTAACAGCTCCAACTGCCGAACACACAAAGAACATGGAGCTAAGGGTAATGATAAAATAGCCCCACAACATGGGACGCCCCATTTGTTTGTAGCCATCGATAATGCTCTTTCCGGTAGCATTGGCGTAACGTGTACCAAACTCGAAAAAAGGATACTTAAAGATGTTCGCCGCTAAAACAGCCCAAAGCAAGGCAAAACCATAGATGGCGCCTGCACGAGTTGACTGAACAAGATGGGAAACGCCGATGGCTGTGGAGGCAAAGAGGATGCCCGGACCAAAGGTTTTCCAAAAGTTAGGAGTGCCCATGACACAAACTTATTGAAAAAGGAGCATTTTCAAATCACTAGAAAAGCGCTTAACTTGAGCTATATATAATCGCCTTATGAAAACAATGCAAGACTGGTTAGACGCCTACGCGGTGAGTCATAAAAACCCCATCAATAAATTGATCCACTGGATTTGTGTTCCCTTGATTTTCTTTACGATAGTAGGACTGCTCTCACGAATTCCCACTGGAAATTGGCAAGTTGAATTTCCTTTATTCGCGGGCTACTTGCATGTGGGAACCTTGCTTTTGATTTTCGGACTAATGTTTTTTCTGCGTTTGAGTAAGGTAATGGCTTTCTTTATGGCAATTGTTGCTTTTACCGTGCTTTGGGGAGTGAAGGTGGTGAACGAAGCTGCTCCAGAACAAGCTTTGTATCTCTACCTTATTGTTTTCGCTGCTGCCTGGATTGGTCAGTTTATTGGTCACAAAATAGAAGGAGAGAAACCTTCCTTTTTTGATGATTTGAAGTTTTTATTAATTGGTCCAGCTTGGCTTTTAAGTTTCATCCTTAAGAACTTAGGGCTGAAATACTAGTTGGTTTAATCAGGTGGGGATGACATCTTGATTAAATCAAACAATCTTGGAATAAATTTTGCTTGAAAAGACCTAAAATTGCCGCATGAAAGCTCGCTCAATAGGGTATATAATCGTTGTGTTGTTCCTCATCTCCTGTTCGGGTGGAGATGCTTTTTTTAGTGATGCCAACATATACGAGGAGAACAACATGCCCTTGGAGGCCATTAAAAGTTACGAGCTTTCATTCAAGCAGAACGACAATGTACAAGCTCATGTGGCCCTTAAAAATCTCGCTCAACGCTACACAGAAAGCGAATTGGCTGCCGTTAGAATGGCCATTCAAGGAGGGAACTATCAAGAAGCAGAACAGCGCATCACCCAATTAGACCGCTTTGAGCGAGAATACCAGTGGTTAAACTTGGGCATTGCTCCTAAGATTTCTCAAGTACAATCGGATCTCGATAAAGTGTGGGCATCCCAACTTTACGACAAAGCCTACAAGGCAGTCATCGAAGAACAATACGACGATGCCGACATCTACATCTTTCAACTCGAAAGAAAAGACGCCAACTATCCAGAGCTTTCTTATTTAAAACTTCTCAGAGAACTCATTCCTAATTATAACAAAGGGGAAAAAGCCTTTGAATTGAAGCTCTACCGAGAGGCCATGAACTACTACGCCCAAGTTATTGCTTTGGATGTCGATTACAAAAATGCTTTAGAGCGATTCAATTATTGCCTCAGCCAAGTGCGCTTTTCATTGAGTGTGGTTTTAAAAAGCAACGATGCCATTCCAGACCCCTTGGAGCGAGCTATCAGTGCGGAAATCAAACAAGCCATCATTGGACTGAACGACAAAAGTATCCAACTTGTAGATCGAGAAAATATCGACGATTTACTGGCAGAACAACTCCTAGGCATGGGAGCAGGGTTTCAAGAAGACTTGTCTGGGCAAGCGGGTGAGCTGATGGGCGCGCAGTATGTTATTATTGGTGAGTTTGTGAATTATAAAGTGAGGTCAAGTCCAGAAAGAAGGTACGAGCGAAAAGGTTATTTAGGTCCGAGTACCAACGATCAAAAGGTGGTGTACTATTACTACGAGCGCGAAGACCACATGGAGGCCAGCTTTCGATTTGTGATGGTTGAAACGGCAACAGGTAAAGTAGTTTCTGCAGACAATATCCCCTTTGTTCAAAGCGATAAAATAGCTTACGCAAGATTTAATGGGAATGCCCAAAGACTTTATCCTGGAAACTGGCGTACGAAGCTGCTAGGGTCAAGAATGGATGAAGTATATCGCGATCAAAAACCGGCTTTAGACGTCTTGCTCAGCAGTCATACTACAGGAAGTTCTGAAGTGGGCTTTCAGGAAACCTTCACAGAGTTGATAGCGAGTAGAATCAGTGAAATGATTACTGAGTTTGCTGAAGAGCGCTAGTATCGTGTTTTTTACGCTGAAAATTCTTGGTGAAGTAAATAGCAGCGTTCAAGTATCAGGCTGTTGTTATTGTTGACGATGACAAGATCTGCCTTTTCTCGTCGTTGTGCATCTGTCCACTGTTTATTGATGCGTTGACGAACCTCCGCTTCGCTGCGTTCATCTCGTTTCATCACCCGTTCGATGCGCTCAGTTTCATTGGCTTCAACCGTTATTACTGCATGGCAATCGAGGTGAGAAGCACTTTCAAAAAGTATTGCAGCCTCGCGAATAACGTAGCTTGCAGATTGTTCCTTCA
>Ga0209652_1002111_pt1 | contig 15652 bp, 12 predicted proteins | sample SaaInl74LU_5_DNA_FD_184641 | JGI IMG/M metagenome (GOLD analysis project Ga0209652, IMG submission 184641) | Marine microbial communities from expanding oxygen minimum zones in the Saanich Inlet - ESP_74LU_5_DNA (SPAdes) (version 2) | ecosystem: Environmental > Aquatic > Marine > Intertidal zone...
GTGAGGGAATGTTGGGGGAAGATGAATTCAAATCACTTTGGGAATCGTCGGGTGATGATGGGGATGATACTATGGACTTGGAGAGGTTTTTGAAGTTTAATAATGCTCTTGATGATTTGTTTGTGTTTGATGAGGATGAGGAAGTTGATGATGATGAAGTGGATGAAATATCTTCTGATATGACAGAAGAAGAAGAGGAGGAGGAAACAGAAGAAGAAGAAGTGGAAGTGCAGCAGCAACAGCTTCTGGTGATTACAGAGACTGATCTTCCACCTGCAGTTCTATTCTCTCAACTTGCCAATGAAAACTACTTGGTGGGAGAAGCTGAGTTGAAACGTTGGGGTGAATTACAAGATATGATTTCTGAGGGAGATTTGTCACAGGAGGAACTTGATGTGTTGGTGGGACGTGTGGAGAAGGCTCCTGGGACTGATGGCATGTATGTAGACGAGGAGGGATTCTGCAAGTTGGCTGAGGCAATTGATGACTTGTTTGAAGATGTGGATGATACAGCTGCTGACGAGCCGGAGCAGCAACAGCAAGACGAAGATTTCAGAGAGTTAAAGGTGGAATTGTTGGAGCTGTTGGAAGATATTGACAAAATCGGTGAAGAAGAAGGTCGTCTCCTGTGTGGATTGGACTGCAATGAGTTGGAACAAGAACGCGTGTTGGAGGTTGTTGGTGAACTCGAGAGGGAGACGTACAACAAAGTTGTCGCAGCTAGCAACACTGGTGGTGGAGCTGTGAGCAAGGATGAATTGCTTGGTGAATGGGAGTTGTTGTATTCAAGCTCGTCAACAATGAAGTACAATGAGGGATTAAGTGGCCTGGCAGGAGGTTTGACACGATTTGGAGGTCTGAAACAAAAGATTATTGGCACCAAATACTTATCGGATGTAGAATATACAGAACAAGTGGTCGGGAAGCTTGGGGGGAAATCATACGAAGTGAAGATCACTGGGGACTGGGAAATGAAGACTGAACTTTCTTTGTTTACTGGAAAGCCTGCAAATGTAATGTCAGTCACACCTGATAATGTTGTGTACGGTCCAAGACGTGACAAGGCTGATCACTGGAAATCTCTGGGACCGATGAATATGTTGCTCTTGTCTTACATAGATGAGGATTTGAGGATCATGCGAGGCAATACTTCCACTGATACACTCTTCATTTGGAAGAGATGTTAGGGTATGAATATTCAATGTAATTATATCTAATGTTACATGGTATCCTAAAAGTCAAGCTAATACTAACAATCATACAGACATGTCTTCCATGTCATCGCAAGTATCGGCACCGCATCCCTCTTTCGCCATTACAATTAGAACCTGCTCCTCTTTGTAAGGCTTCTTCGCAATCCACTGACCGAGAGCTACTGCAGACTTCTTGCTTGTGTCAACATCGTCAAGCATCACAATCTTGTCTCCGACATTGACCATGTGCTTTAGAGGGCTGGTTGCTTTTACCTCTGCAATTACTGTGCCACCACTCGGCGAGTTGTCGACAATAATGCCGAGAGGGCCTGGTTGACAACGCACTTCATAAAGCCGGTTAGAACCGAACGAACTCCTCTTCACGTGAATCTCCCCTTCGTACTCCTTGAAAGTATTGTCAGCGAAACAAGAAAAGTTCAGCATTGACTTCATGATTGACCTTTGAGGCGTATCAGATTCAACAACAATATCATCATCGACTGGATGCTTCTCCTCAAACGAGTCCAACACTCTGCTGCTAGGGCTGGGAACATTATTGCTATCACATACATTCTCATCAGTCGCAAAGGCAGCAGCGTCCTTCCACTCTTCTACTTCATCATCATCCTCGTCGCTATCGGTTAGCTGGGAGTGAGGCATACCCAGTCCTTCGCTTCGTTGGAAAGGGAAGGCATCCTCAAGAGACCACTTGTCTGCACCATCGTCAATCTCGACCTTGCTATTCCTGTCTGCGTCTGTAATCATCTCATCATCTTCGAGACTTGATACGACGTCGTCATCATCATAATTGGCATAATCCAGAGGAGGGGAACCAATATCTGAAGGTGGGGCCTCTACATCCTTTTGAGCAATGTAATCACTTTCAGCTCCTCGCCTGCGACGGATGATGAAGAATAGTAATGCTATTGAGCCAAGAACAACGCCACAAGCTGCTGTGGTGGCAATTGCAACAGTATTGTCCTCTCCATCAGTCGTCTTTAGGGGGTTGTTGGAGTCTTCAGACTGTTCTGCTGGATCCAACTCCTCAAAGTCTTCTGTCGCAAACAACTCTCCAAAGAACCTCGCACTCTCTTGTGTTACTGTTCTCGTCACCTCTCTCTGAAAGTCGATTTCTTTGGCAGGATTTCCAGGAGATACAATAACATCAATCAAAACACTGATAATCAATGACATCTCTTCCAGGGAACGACGTCGAACTGGTTCGGGTTCTGCATTAGACAATTCCTCATCGCTGAGCTCTTCATCACTGGCCACAATTTTTTGAGAAACTACAGTGACATTGAAGTACTTGAACTGAGTACTTTCACCTAGTTCGTCTCGAAGAAACTCTTCCAACGTCTCCTCAAACGTAGCAATGGATTCAGAGTCCAAAAGTGTATCAAAAGGCAACATGAAATCCAAGACAGCTGACTTCCTCAAAGCATCTGTAGGCGAAGTACTCGCACTAGGAATGTTTGTTGGATAATGGGATGGCGAGGAAGAAGGAGACATCGATGGTTCCGACGAAGGTGCTGCGCTAGGGACGATTGCTGTGGGTAATCCCGAAGGCTTCAACGTTGGTGAGGATGAAAGACTCGGGGTATCAGTCGGCTCAACAGATGGTACATCTGAGGGCCTCGCAGAAGGAGATGAGCTAGGTTCACTTGTTGGCTGTGCCGAAGGCAATGCTGAAGGTTCAGCAGTTGGATGCACAGATGGTGATGCACTAGGAGCCCCCGTTGGCTGGCTAGAGGGCGATGTGGATGGTTGCACTGTCGGAGATGCAGATGGAGAATTGCTTGGACTGCTTGTTGGCTGATCCGATGGCGATGCAGAGGGTTGATCAGTTGGAGTGCTTGAAGGAGAGCCACTGGGTGAAGTCGAGGGTGAAGATGATGGCATCAAAGAGGGCATCGATGTCGGCTTTGCTGAAGGAAATGAGCTCGGAGTACTTGAAGGAGAGACACTGGGAGCACTCGATGGCGACGCGGATGGCATCATAGAGGGAATCGCTGTCGGATTTGAGGAAGGAGATGAGCTTGGACTGCTTGTCGGAGAAGTGCTTGGAGTACTCGATGGCGACGCGGATGGCATCATAGAGGGAATCGCCGTCGGATTTGCGGAAGGAGATGAGCTCGGAGTGCTCGATGGAGAGGTGCTTGGAGTGATTGATGGCGATGAGGATGGCACCATAGAGGGTGTTGCCGTCGGATTTGCGGACGGAGATGAGCTCGGAGTGCTCGATGGAGAAGTGCTTGGAGCGATTGATGGCGATGAGGATGGCACCATAGAGGGTGATGCCGTTGGATCCATGGAAGGAGATGAGCTCGGAGCATTCGTCGGCTTACTTGACGGAGATACAGAAGGTTGGTTTGTTGGATGCACGGAAGGAGATGCACTGGGACTTTTTGTCGGCTGACTAGATGGAGAGTAACTGGGTGCAACTGACGGAGATGCCGAAGGAGAAGGGCTTGGATTACTCGTCGGCTCATCCGATGGCGATGCAGATGGTCGGCTTGTTGGGTTCGTTGACGGAGATAGCGAATCTGACGGACTATAACTTGGTGTTGAGGTGGGCGATGTACTGATCGTGGGAAGCACCGATGGCGATGCAGAAGGTTGATCAGTTGGAGTGCTTGAAGGAGAGCCACTGGGTGAAGTCGAGGACGATGTGGATGGTACTAAAGAGGGCGTTGACGTCGGCTCTGCTGAAGGAGAGGCACTCGAATCAATTGTTGGTTGACTAGAGGGTTGATCCGAAGGCTGGGTTGACGGAATAGACGTCAAAATCGAGACACTGGGCGCAGGAGAATTCGTCGGCGCTTCTAGCATGCGATGATAGACGATAGGGCTGGCATGAGCAAAATAGGCCGCTGCCTTTCGTGACTTTCCCACATCATGATAACCGACGGAGGTAACCATGAAATTGCTTTGTATCATTCCGGACTTTGGTCTCGGAAAAGTGGGTGATACACAAGATGATTGGGAGGAGGTGATCATCATCTTCCATAGACGAGGCATGACCAAAACAGCGAGCGCGACACCGCAACATGTCTTCGGAGTGCATCGTGAGCGTTGTCGGGCACGTGCCTTACTTTGTCTTCTACTGCGAAGCGTCAAATTAGATAATACCATCATGGTTGTAACGGTTAGCTTTATAAGTGAAGTGGTGTGAGACCCTAGGAAGGTAGAACGGTTGGCCTGGTGGCAGTTCACTCATGTTTGATTTGGAGGAGAGGGTATTTGCGTTTTTGGTGGTGACGGGACTCGGAAGTCGTACGTAAGATGGTATTTATCGTATCATCAAAAATTTGTCGCTTTGAGGAATTCGACAGGGCGCTTCAAGGCAAGCACCTTTATTTACCCTTGGCCAAGCAGTTCAGATGTCAAAGCATTATTGTTGATATTATATCCATATTACTATGAAGATCGTATTGCAACAGAAATTTCAAGCACTTCTGGTGGCCCTCCAGAGAGCGAAGTTTGAAGTGTCTCTGTCGTATTACTATGGAACTCCCGTCGCATTACAAGTCCTCCAGTCTGGAGCTACAAAAGGCTTGTAATGATGCGTTCCATTGCCTCCTCCCGCTTCATAACAACTCATATATTGACAATTTGCATTCGTACTCCTATAGAAAGCCATATTGCATCCCAAAATGGGATCTCTCCCGTACACTGCAATTCCATTAATGTAGCTCCCTAAGCAGTATGCTTGAAACGCACGGCTCCACCACTCCGGAGCATTAGATTGCATTCCAAGAAACCACATGCCGAACCAATGATGCAAGTGGAAGTTGTTGTTGGATGCAAATGGCAAAATGAATATGAAAGCAAGCACCACGGATTCGATACAGCGTGATATCAAGACCATCCTCCGATAATGCGATCGCAGCAGGCCTCCTACAAGCAAAACTGCCAACACCAACAACGTAGCAACGTAAGCAAATAGAATCATCGGCCAATTGCACATCATTTCATACATTGACAACGAGTGCCGCAAGAAGGCGAAATTATTGGCAATACTTGGATAGATGCATCCCAGTGCAATGAATATCCCCCACGGAAACAGTTTGTCAATATCCACGTCAGAGTTATACATTCTCCCCACAACAAAGAAGAAGAGCATATCGAATAGCACGGTTGTAAAATCATAGAGAAAGAAGTCGGCAATGGAATAGTTGTCGTCAATCTCCCATTTCATCCATCTTGCAAATGGATGAGTGATTAGAATACCACCGATGATTACTAGCCATAGTTTGATCAATTTGACCAGTGTTGTTCCACCATCGTCCACCTTGGAGTCGTGATCTACTCGGCAAAGTCTTCTATATATTCTGAGAATAGTTTGATCATTCACTAGATTGGTCGTGCATATGAGACGGATTAGTGGAGGTATGTAATGATGGTATTTTGATTGCGATAATGGCTCCACCGACGACGCATCCTCCTCAATAAAACGTTCGTCATGCAAGTATTTGATTTCCTTGCTAGAAGTCCTTTCTGAGATATATGTGGCACGCTTGCCATCAATACTAAGCCCATCAAACGCAGAGACAGATGTTTTAGTGTCGATGCACTCATCGCTGCAGAATGGAGCTTCAAAGTCATGCTCGATATCGTAGTCGTGCTCACTGTTTTCGTCAATGGGAGATGCTGGGTTGGACCCGGCAGGGATCTTGGCATATCGTTTTGGGGTTCTTGCAGATGACATGATGAGTAATGATGATAGTGATAGCGTATAATGTTGTGATGCGGCTCATCATGCAATCGTAAAGTAGAAATTTTTTGTTCTTCGCGAAGGGGTGAGGATTGAGTCGAGTCAAGCAAGCGACCCAACAAAAATCAAAAATCCAAAATCTGCAATGATATTCATATTGCCGCTGCCACTAGGTTCATGGTAGTCAAAGAACAATGATGCACAGCCAACTGCCCGGGAGGCCCTCCTTCCGAGACTCGGCCATACACTCAGTGGCCATAGTTCCGCTCACCATCCCTTCTGGCAACGATAACACAAAAAATAATGACGGCAATAACAATGCTTCCGACTCTGCAGATGCCGCAGCCGGTGGACCTACCATTACTACCCAAACTTACAGTGACAAATCCTATTCCAACCTACTCAATTCTCTCCAAGAATTTGCACTACAAGGCCGCCTAAGTAATCAACGCATGGACAGTGAATCTCACTTTCTCAATGCAAATAATTCCGAGGTGACGTCATGGTCCGATGAATCTTCTCAAATCACATTAATCCTCCCCCATTCGCAACTTACCCGCCCGGGCGACTGGCGATACAATACCACCCCACTCAAAAGTCATGATTGGCAGAGTGGAAGTCAGCGTATACGAATATTTGACGGGAGGCCGGAGTGTAGTCGTATGGCGTATGATCGATTACGTAGCAGTGATAACGACACATCTAATACTGTTGAAGCAGATCCATGGTCAGATTTGGAGCCGCATCGTACTACCGCTGCCATTATTGGTGTACTGAATATGAAAGATTGTCGTGATACGAATGATTTGTGGGCAGCAGAGAAATCATTAATGGAATGGGCAAATCGATATGATACTACGTTGAATAATGCCAATAGCAATCAACGCAGCAGCAACAACAACAACAACAGTGACAATAATGGAAACAACATCATCATCCGGCTATTCGTATTCGACTCCTTTGAAGAATCCATCCAACAAAGAGTCAATATCAGTGAAACACGCCTCTGTCACTCAAGTCAAATAGTCGCATTCCCGCCACTTGAAATGGCACATTCGCAAATGATGGCACTTCATTGGAATGTCGTTGTGAATGATTTGGCAGTTTCGTTATTTCGGAGTGTGGAGGGGAAGATTCGGAGGAATGATTTGTTGAGTAAGAGTATTGCTTCGGGGAATACTGCTGTTGGTGGCGGTGCTATCAACAGCGGTGGTGGTGGTGGGATTGGTGGTGGGATTCAGGCTGCCAAGGGGGGAGTGGCGGCGTTACTTGCCCCTGCTTCTTCGGATGCTGATGCAAGTAATGATGATGCAAGTATAGCTACAAATACAACTGACGCCAACACGAGTACTGGGGGGAGTAGCCATGATGGGCAAGGTCAACGTATGATGGGATTAGGTGGACGGTTCAAGAATGCATTTGATAATACTCGCAAGGCGATTGCCAATCGACAGGATTCAGCGAATGCATCGTATAGGAGTGATTCTGCCAGTAGTGGAGGTGAATTTGGGGGAGTGGGGAGTGGTGGGAAGCTTACTGGTGGGAATGAGAATTGGAATACGGGTGTTGACAAGAAAAAGTTGGTAACTCCATTAGATTTGGATGCCACGGTTGAAATGACGACTGTGTCAGCGAGAGATATGGAGGCGTTGAAACGAAGGGATCTTGGGCGGAGAGAGAAGCGAAGTGCCGATTTATCACTATTGGCTGGATCACCTATCGATGCCTATGAGCGATATACACGTGCGGCGGAGCTTACACGTCACTCACATGATCCATTATGGTATGCGTCAGCCTTGGAGGGTTGTGCATGTGCATTTATTGCGATGGCAGAGGCGGGTGGTCATGGTGTGGATGAATATTTGGAGAATAATTTCCAGCTTCCTGAGGAAATCATGGCGTTGGCTATTGCTCAGGGAGTTGCGGCTGGTGCCGATTTAGGAGATAGTAAAGGCAAAACGATGACGGTTGATAGGAGTAAGACAACTTTGCCTCAAGCTGTGACAGCTCTTGTTGAAGAGGCGTTATCTGTCCTTTGTCGTCATGAAAAGCTGGCGTCTCTGCACGCTGGATTATTATTAAAGTTGGCAGAATACGTGCAGGAGTTGGAGGAGGGACACTTGAGGTGTCGCTGGGGGGAGGGGGAGTTCTGTTATGGGGGAGACTTGAATTCCAGCTCTGGAGATTACGCCCCTCCACGTTGGGAGAAGACTAGCGTTTCGAGACTGACATTGCAAGGTGCCGAGGTTCGTGAAATGCTTGCTTTGGATTCTATTGAGAGAGGCCGTAAATTTACCGAGTTGTTGCACAGAGCTGTTTCAGTGGGTGGATTGGATGACAGGAGCCGCGCTGATGTGGCTGCTGCATGTGCTCGCGCTTGTCTAAAAGGGACCAAAACAACTCAATGGGGTAGTTCCAGTGGTTCTGAATCTCCTTCTTCTCGACTTCGCTTCCCCCGCAAAGCTGCATACTTTACTTTGATCGCGGCAGAGGCAATGTCACGTTGCAGAAGTGTTGACGCAGGGCAACGAGCATCCAACCTTTACGTTGCTGCGTCTCACCTTTACTCTCGTAAAGGAAATGAGGATGATAGTTTGACAAAATATGGATGGGCAACACTACGTGCATCAGCACTTCAGGGCCTCTCCTGCCAACCATCAGACAAGCCTGTAGCCGAGGAAGCAACGGAGCTTCTGGTTGCACTGTTGAATGAAATTTCTCCGGATCAGGTTGACGATTCACTTCTCATGGCGCAAATGAGCGACGGCACTTTTCAAGAAGAAGTATTTTCTGTGGCGCCTGTTTTGGATCGTAAAAGATCAACAGAAGAGACGAATTCAGGTCGGCCGCAGTACGTGTCGAATCCACTTGCCTCAATGGCTAAAACGCCCTTCTTCTCGCAAGCTCCACCGTCTGCGCTCTCATTGTCACAATCAAAGTGGCTGGAAGATGAACCAGTGCAACATATTCAACTGCCGTGTTTCAATAATGTTGGCGATAGAGCTGCATCAGAACTCGTGGCAGCCGATAAGATGTTTGAGGATAGGGCTTCGGCGTTGACTTCTTCTTTATCGTCGCTGAGTTGTGTCACGAACAAAATAGGCTTCGACAAATGCGCACGCATACAAAAACTTTGTGTTGTAAATATGAGTGATATACGGCAACAAATGGGCGCAACATCTTCCCTTGATAATGAAACTATCGGGGTTTACGAGGAAAGCAGTGCTGGAGATTCTCTGCCACCGCCCCTTGTTGTGACTTCAGCTAAAATCATCAAATCTGAGTCTCATTTGTTATTGGAACGTACCAAGGCAGTCGGCTACTCCTCAAAATTTGCAACTCACTCCATGTCAACATTTTTCAACCCCTACGCAAAGAATCAAGCCGCTAAGGACGCAAAGAATAAGGTGCAAACAACTCTTCTAGCCGAAGGAGAAGAACGAACAATCATGATCGAATTCAAGAACCGGTTAGCTGTTCCATTAGAAGTTCCGTCATGCCGGCTGGAGTTCGAGGGAAAAGAAACCAGCCGCATAGAAGCGCCACCGCTTTCCTTCACCGTCCCAGCAAAGACAAAAAGTTTTGCAGTTCACTTTCCGTTCATTGTGTCTGTGTCCAAAACAGAACATAAGGAGGAAGTGAAGGAAGAAAATGACACAGAGACGGAAACCGTCCCTGAAGCTGACACATTTGATGTCGCTGGGTTGTGTGTAACTTGCCTTAATCACACATTCCCTATCCGCTTCAAAAAGTCGGAAGCTGAAGAAGTTGCCAAAGATGAATCCACAACTTCGTGCCAGATCCCTCCTCCAGCATCCGTGTACCAACGAAGTACACATAACGCACCAAAACAAGATGAGCAGCAAATGGTGGTTCGTCTCGAGTCCGTTCCTGCGCAACCTAACCTTCTCGTGTCATTTGCAGCATCTCAAAGTCCAATGGAAGAGGATGCCAACGTTCCCGTCCATCTATCAGATGGCGAGATATTTACTATTCCTCCATTTAGGTTGGAGAACGACCTTGGTAAGAGTGGTATGGGAGAGATTGAACGGTTGCAGGTGCTAGCGGTAGGCCTGCCAGGAATTCCTGATGAAACCTTATTTGATACAGATGCTCTCGCGGCTGCTCTAGAGGAAGAAGAGGATGTTCTTACTGAGAGTGATTCAGAAGCGGAGGAAGACTTCGAGGAGATGATGGATTGCGATGGACTCCCACCGTTAAAAATGAAAGTTATTGCTGAAGGTTTGGATCTCAAGAGTATCAATGATAAGAGTAGAAACAAAGGTGAAGGAAGCATCGTAAAGTTCCAAATGGCAGCAACTCACGACATGGGAGATCAGCTAGCAAATGGTGGAAATGTGCGTATTCGCTTCAGATACCGTGGCCCTTCACCTAACCCAGCAACTGAGATATGGCGTAAGCGAGAGATCAGTCTCCGAATAATTCGCGTGAAGGGTCCTAGGATCTCCTCGTTGACATTTCGATCTGATCTAAGTTGGGGTAGTTCTTACTCTGAGCTTTGTAACTCTTTGGCAATGCAGCGCAGACGTTTAGACGCAACTCCGAAGTGGGAAAGCAGTAACAACAAGCACCGTCTGCAATCACGCTCCCACTCTTTTGGCTCAATGGATGCACTCTCCATTGATGTGACTTCAGATGCAGCTGACGATTCGATTTTGAAACGAGTTGGAATGGATAACGGTGTTCACGTGTCTGCAGATGAAGTTGTTCTGTTGATGGCTGTTGCAAATGAAACCAACTCAACAATCATTTTGAGTAACAAAAAGGGCCTCGTGGGTGGGTTCGAAGGAAGTCCGATGCCTACGGTTAAAGTTACTTCAGGCGTTAGTGTGAAAATTCCAGTTGTCATTCCTCGCATCGATCGTATCGACGAAAATGGAGAGGTGACTGACATTGCTGCCGAGCTTGTGTCAAGAACAGCATTGCAATGGGAATCAGAAGTTGTGGAAGAAGGAGACGATAACACGGAGAAAATAAAAAGAACAGGTCGGGTGAGAATCCCGTCGCGATGTTTGAGGGAGATTATCGATGAGCATCAATCATTTGCTTCTCGTATTTGCAAGCCACCTGTATCACTGCAGGTTAGTATTGGTGAAGAAGCAAAATCAGAAGTTTCATTGAAAATAGGTGAGCCTGTCCAGGTAAAGACACATGTATCTATTCAGGATTGGGTGCCTCTTGATGTGGTGGAAAAGTCGAAGGTAACACTCGAGTTTTGCTGCGCAGAGAAACAACCCGGGAATAATTCTTCTACTAGTGGCCGAATGCCTTATGTTTGGTGTGGTCAACTCCGAAGAACTGTTGATTTGTCGAATGATGATGACGACAAAAGTCATTGCGCGAGAATAGCATTCTTCCAATGCGGCGTTTACGTTGTTTCAGCTTGTGCCAAGGTTTCATCCCACGGCACTCCAGGTGTAGAAGAGTTCTGGTGGGCGCCTCATGCAAATATTATCAAGGTTAACGAGGAAATACAATGATTCTTTGGCTTGATTGAAAAGGCAATGCTGGAGCGAGATGAGGGAACAGATCGATAAGGGCGTTGTGGTGTTGTTTGCTTCATTTATCGCGATGTAAGTGAGTTTTGGGGCTCTTATTTTGGCAGATGTAGCACCAAATCAGTAGAGAGACATTTTTACTAAGCAGCCGCTTCTTATATTACTTTATCAATTACAGTAGCCCTCGCCCAATCGAGAGCTACACAACCATATACCCTCATCTGATCATGCTACACCCCTATTATCTTCAAGCAACTTGTTTAGAATTGAATCCAAATCATAATCAGCCCCTGGGCTTTTCATATCATCATTCAACAAGTCTTCCATCAGGTCTTCCATGAGAATATCCGCAGGGCATTCGAACGAGATGCGGCTCTGGCGCTCAACCTTGTGGCTGCCTTGGCCTTGGTCACGACTATCTAGCACGTCAATGTCGAGGAAGTGAATGACAACTGAATGGCGCACAGCTGGATGAGACTTACACTGCAGCTGCAGAGCAAGAGCGGGTTTTCGACTAGACTTTTGAACAACTTCTCTGAACCAAGGCATACAGTGCGCACAACACATCGATTAGTTGTGGTGGAGCATCCCTTCTCCATTCTCCCAACCTGAGCAAACTAATTCCTTCTCTCTCTCTTCTGTTTTCACGATTGTTATAAGATCGCAGTATATGTCGAGTGAATCGAATGATACGCTTTGGGATCGTACCATCGCTGCCTTGAAGCAACTCGTGCAAGAAGAGGAAGCAAATAGTGACACATCGGGAGACGAATACACACATTATGCAAAGCTGTACGTTCGTTATACGCTCGTCTTTACCGACATGAACGAGGTTTATGACTCATGCGTACAGGCTCAAAAGCGACTTGATATTAAGATGACTATTGAACATATTATTTGTAGAGTGATTCGCCTACGGAATTGCCTCGCAAAATTGGCTCCTCCGAATCAATCATCTTGTGAAGGGCTTGATCTAAGCTCGGCTCTCGTCGAGCTGAAGATTTCACCATCCCAGCTAGAAGCCCTTACGCCACTAATGCTCAAGGAAGGAAATGAATCTGTTTCAACCAGAATTGCAAAGATGAGAGCAACAACTTCTTCATCTACATTCGAAGAACCAGACTCAGATGCAAATAGTGCAGGTACAGCAACTCTTCCTGCCAATGATGATGAGCAGGACGACACCGCCTCTTGTGCCCAGCCTGAAATTGATTCGGATTCGGAAAACAAAGAGAACATTGTAAACACATTAGATGACAAACATGCTGCAGCAAAGATCCAGGCGCTGTATCGAGGATCTTTTGCACGGAAGCAAGTCCCTTATGAAAGAATACAGATTGACAACTTTATCGGCATGAGTAATTCTAGCAAGGAAGAAGAAATTAGTCAGCTGGACGCTGATATTGCATCATTACACCAGCAGAGAGCTCAGGAACAAAGTCAGTGCCAGCAAAGTTATGAAGCGGAGTTACATCAGTTGAAAGATACTGTCCTAGAGGAAGAAGGATTTGCAATGCAGAGGGAACTCCGTGAAGAAAGAATTCGTTGGGTTACCGAGCAAACTGTAACAAAACATGTGCTGCCAGATTCGCTGGAGGATTTTTATGGCAAAGATGCAAATCAAGCTGAAATTGCACACGACGATGCAACTACGAAGAAGGAGCTCAAGCCCCTCAATGAATGCATTGAAATTTATGAACAAAGGTGGAAAGGTAGAGTTGTCGGGCCAGATCGCATCAAATCCCAAGCAGTTGATTCTGAGATGGCTAAGGATTTGATCGTTAGGAATCAAGTACGAGCGGAACTAATTCCTGGAATAGATGAGAAACTCCTTTCCAACCTTCAAAAAATCAAAGCTACACAGGAAGGAGATAAGAAGTCAAAGAAGAAAGAGAAGACGACCAAGGGAAAGAAAGGTGGAAAGAAAAAAGGCGGAGGAAAGAAGGAGAAGCCACTGCCTGGGACAAAGCTGTCTGAGGTTAAAGATATGAAAGTGCAACAAATGCTTTCGTGTCTAGTTCAAAATGGCTTGGTCTACAATTATGACAATCGGCACAAAATCAGGAACTTCGTTGGTCCTTTTGAAGCAACAGGCAATGCTTCCACTCTCAATGCCCCAAATGCGTGGGAGCTAAGAATGGCAGTAAGAGATTTGTGCATTTTACCCATGGGAACTAAACGAATCAAGTCAAGCATTCAAGATGAAAGTCTCCGATCAATCCTCTTGTAAGTGTGCGTTTCAATCTTGTCTTTTCTCCCTTACCATACAGGCAAATCTATCTCTAACTTCGAACTTGCATCTATTCCTTCACTTGTGATACCCTCCAGCTACGGCCCTAAAGGCTCGGGGAAAACGCTCATGATGGAGATTGTTGCATCTGAGATTGGTGCGTTGGTTATCCATCTCTCATCTACTTCCATTGGGAACACATTTGAAGATGGCAATGAAGCAACAAAATTGATACACATGATATTTACTGTTGCAAAGGAAGAAGCTCTCTCTCCCGTCATCATTTACCTTGACAACTGCCACGAATTCTTTCTAGGAAAGTCAAAGAAGAAGGGTGGAAATCCGGATGCAATGAATGCGTCGATGACGAGATTCCAGAAGCTACTTCTTATATACAAGAATCAGTACCTCACAAAGGAAGATAGAGTTCTTGTAATTGGCTGTACCAATATGCCCGCAGCAGGAGACATGAAACTAATGAAATGGAAAGGATCCAGTGGAAAGGCAGAGAAGCAAGGATTCTTTGAACATGCTCTCTATTTTCCTAACACCTCAAACTCTAGCAGGTCAATGCTCTGGAAAGAAGCTATACGCAAGAAAGTAACCTGTCCATGTCAGTTGGACTTCGATTTGCTGGCTCACTTGTCAAGCGGTTACTCCACTGGAAAGATATTCGAAATTGTGAATGAGGTTCTCTCAAATGATAGGCTCAAGACTCTAGCATCGAGCCCTCCATCAGAGGAACATGACTTTGCTCCAAAGCTCTTGCCCATGGAACAGAGTCAAAGTGATCAAACCTTCGTTGACTTCAGACGGCAATGGAATGGAAGCAAAACGAGGATTTCTTAACCTAAATCAATTTAAATGCGTTCAAACTTGCCCAAACGCTTTGGAATCTCTCCATTTCGTCGGGGCATTGTGTCTGGGAGAATACGACAAAGGTCCTCTTCAAGTAGTGAGCCTTTTTTGCGGTGTGTTATTCGTCGCTTGCAAACTTCTGAAACTGCCGATCTATCGTAAGCAACTGGATCAACTAGGGATATTGTATCGACGATCAGGCCTCCTTTGATCCGTCTATCAAGACTTGAGTCACAACTCAAAGAGGGTGAGGAATTGACCTCAATTAGCCAGCACTTCTCATCCGTATCAAAAATGACGTCGAAACCGAATAGCTCGAAGGAATTTGGTTGGTTGGGAATGTCTGCATCGACTGATTCTAATGCTTTGCCACAAACGGCAACAACTTTCCTCCACATATCAGCCGTGTTTACTCCTTGGCCCTCCAAGCGTTTCCACAACCAACTCAATGCAACTTTGCTTCCACTACCGTTGCTCCCTGCAAGAAAAGCAGGATGGGATCTATCCGAGATGTCTCCAAACTCTTTCTGAAGAGAAGTATTTGTCAGGTGGACACGAGTATCCCCCAACGTTTCTGGTTTATTTGAATACTTTCGCGACCCAAATCTCGCCAGACCCTCTTTGTAGATGAATGCCTCTAGCGGTTGAAACGATGTAACAAGAAGATAAACCCTCAAATCAAATTTATAGTCAAGGAATAGCATCGGATTCGAGATGTATTTTTGTATCACGATTGGTTGCGAGTAAGCTACTTGTGATATATCTTTGACGACTGATATGCCTCGTCTTTGGAGGGTTAAAATGCTGTCAGTACGAATTGTGTCAAAAGGGATTATGCAAGTAAGTAGTATTGAGATTGAGAGATAAACTTACCCTCGTGACAACCCAATGGGCTTGACAATCCAAAAGTTTGGGCTAGTGGCTCCAGTGAATTTTTGGATGGAGGTGTATCCAGCCACAAATGCATTGTACTCGTGAGGTAAAGCATAGGTCAATGGCATCAAATGACCAGATCCAAAACGTTGCATGTTCTTCATGAGCAAATCCTTCCTCGATAGTCCTTTGGTGTGTCGAAATCGATTAATCTTTTGGAACACAAGTAAATTGTCAAAATCTGATGCTTTGGGTAGCCCCC
>Ga0209652_1002112_pt1 | contig 15647 bp, 11 predicted proteins | sample SaaInl74LU_5_DNA_FD_184641 | JGI IMG/M metagenome (GOLD analysis project Ga0209652, IMG submission 184641) | Marine microbial communities from expanding oxygen minimum zones in the Saanich Inlet - ESP_74LU_5_DNA (SPAdes) (version 2) | ecosystem: Environmental > Aquatic > Marine > Intertidal zone...
AGCCTTCTCCACCAACAGCGTACTGCCCACTCGTCGTCATGTGTCTGCTCCATCATCACTGCAATTGAAAACTGATGAGCAGTATGATGGTGACGACCGTCACTCACCAAAATGCGAACTCAGTAGACGCACAGCTCTATCCACCACATTCGCCATCATCGCAACAACAACATCATCGCCATTCCTTCATCCTATCGTTTCAAATGCACAGGAGAGCAAGGGCAAAGTAGTCGTGTACGGTGGCTCCGGCTACGTAGGCGCACATGCATGCTCACTCCTAACTCAACAGGGATATGCTGTCACTTCCATCTCTCGTTCTTCACCCGAGACTCAACTTGCACGAACCAAATCGATACTTGGCACATCACTATCCAATGTAGACTACATCTCGCTGGATGCCGGCAAGGCAAGTCTAGATGACCTAAGCGCATCAATGAAAGACGCCACCGCCGTGATTTCATGCGTGGGCCTTTCACCCGGATCCCAAAACCAAAAAGATGGCAATGGTCTAGTCAACTCCCGAATCACCCAAGCAGCCAAAGCGGCAGGTGTACCCAAAATAGTCTACATTGGTGTCTCTTCCACATTGGCCAATGGACCTGCCAAATTCCTTCTGGGAGATTACTTTGCCGGCAAGGCTACAGCTGAGAAGAGTGTAGCGTCTGAATTTGGTGGTAAGAATTCATTGATTATCAAACCGGCTATTATTGCGGGTGGTCCTCCTGGTGAAATTCGTCCTCCTGGCCCCCCGGGAGTGAAGGCTGTGGATGTGAATGCTGTTGCTAGGGCTGCTGTGAGTGGTGCTGTGGGTAATTTGATTGGGGTGATTGATGGGAATGAGGCTATTGAGGCTCTTTAATGGGATGGAGGAGAGATGGCCATGAGAGGGATTGGGATTGATAAGAGTTCTTAGAAAAGCATAAGAATGTATTCAATCCACCCAGCCCACCTCGATGATGATTTTGATTTTTGATCAAATTATTATTAGTGTCCTATTCTTTGTGCCAGTACCCTAATGTCATATTTATCAAGAGATGACACGGCGGTGACGTCAGCAGATGAACAAGAACAACAAACCTCCTCTCAACCAAGTCACAAGTAAACACACAACTTGTGAACAAACTCCGGCACCATGAGAATAGAAGCGACGCTAATCCTCCTATGCTCCTCTGCAACAGCAGCATTGGCCTTCACTCCCACCAGCAGAGTCGCCGCCCCATCATCATCATCTCGCTGCACCGCTAGCTCCTCCTCTTCTTCACTCTACATTTCCACAGAAGATGTCGCCGAACCCACCGCCGAAGAACAAAGCACAACCGCCTCCATAAACGACTCTCTCCAAATCCCCCTCTCCTACAATGAAATGATCCTTCAAACCTCCCAAGCAATGACCGACGCCCTCGCCGCCGGTCGAACTCGTCAAATCGTTCGTATCCTCCTGCCCCGTGATGCAGCCAATGATAACTTCGGCGTGTTCCAAGAAGCCGAGGCACAAACTTCCAATTCAAATGCACTCAACGCCGCCGAATCTACCAAGTTGGTACCCACCGATGAAAGTTGGCAGGGAGGGATTATGCAACTCTACCGTGCTGCAGCGCCTACCACGAAAGATATTTTGAGGCAGTTGAGTCCTACAATGAGAGATGCGGGTGTGCCACCCAAGATTGTGGAGGATAGGACAATTGATGAAAGTGGTGTGGATGGTGTTGGATTGTTGTATACTCAAATTGGGAAAAGTGGTGGTGATGAAGTCAAGGGGGAAGATGAGGGGGAAGGAGGGGTGTTTGGTGCTTTTGGATTTAGTGAATCAGTGACTCTTCCTACACTGTCGGAGGATGACATGTGTGTCTTTGTGCAACCTAATCAGGAGGTGATTGATAGCATTGAGACTCTTTCGACTCAGAGTGCTGCTAGTGCATCTTCATCAGGTAGTAGTCCATTGATTGCATTGATTAATCCTCAGTGGAGGAATGTAGATGATGCATTGGATTCAGCATCCAAGAGTGATAATGTGTTTGGTGCATTTGCCAGCTTCTTGGGGGGCAAGGGCAACTCCATGAAACGACTGGATACACTCGGATATGAAACTACCTACACACTTGAAGGATATGTCTGCAAAGGAGGGAATATCCGATTACTCAAACGATTTGATTCGGATTGGATTGCGTTTGCTGAGAATGATGCGGGGGATGCTTGGGTGCGAGTTGGACAGCAGGCGGATAGGCCGAGGTATCAGGATGTGGAAAAGTTTTTGGATGATAAGGGTGTTGGCTTCAAGTATGCTCGTGATCTTGGCATGATTCCAAAATTATAGATTGATAATATGTGTTAAGTATGATGGCATACGCATTGTGATTGTGCAGCATTCATTAATTACTGCGGGTTAGATTGTTTGTGTGTGCTGTAATAATTATGTATTGTGTTACAAATGTCATGTATTTGGTCTAGTCTTGGAGTGATATTCGTGGCTGCCTAATTGCATCGTGGGTGGCGTAGGTGGTGGCTTCAACTGTGTAGGCGGTGGCTTTGATTGTGATGTCAGTGAATCGCACTTGACAATGTGATCTGGAAGGCATGAGCTCGACTTTTTATCAAATAGAAGTCCTTCTCCACACCTCATTACCTCACCAAATTGTCTTCCATTTTTGCACATGAAGAATGATTTGCAGTCGGGTGTTGAGTACCATCCTGAGGGAGGACATCCGATCACTTGCAATGTCACTCCTGCTTCTTCTTTTGGCTTTTGGTCGTTCAGCTGAGCATCACCACTCTCTGACCTACCACTATCAGAAGCACTACCACCAGAAATACAAGCAAGGTAATCAGACTTGTATTCAGAGTAGTCAAAATACTTTCTACAGCAAACTTCTTTGGAACCATACAAGCGACTTTGATCAACCCAATCAGCTTGCTTGCCATCATTGACACACGTACGCAAATCATAATTGACATACCATGGCATTCTTGGAGTAGGCTTCGCTGTAGGGGAACCTGGTTCTACAGTGGGCATTGGGCTTGGTGCTGATGAAGGTGGGGGAGTCACGATCACGATTGAGCTAGGGCGTGGCGTAGGATGCTTTGTGGGAGGACGTGTTCGTGTGGGCCGGGTCGGTGGGGTCGGCCTCGAGAAGGACGATGTAGAAGAAGAAGAGGAAGCTGTGACCACTTCTTCTTCTCTAACCTCAAGCCTGAACAACTTCATAATCATCTTGAAATTATCCATCCTCTCCCATGCTCCATCGGCTGCGTGACAACGAGTATAATCACCATGACATCCGTGCTGCAAAATCTTGCTGGCATTCATGATGAAGGTATCATCTGTCATTCCGCCATTGACGAATTGTTTCAGGTCTTCCAGATAGGAATAGCCATCCTTATCGTAGGACTGGACTGTATCGACCCACTCGGTCATCCCGGCCACCCATTTTAGTTCCGAATGCTGGGCGCTACCGCAAATGACTTCGGGATCTTCACAGAAATCAATCTTGGGATATGGACTAGGCCGACCTGCATCAGCTGCTCCTTTACCAAGAAAGTAATTCAGACGACCGATACTGCATACACCTTGAGCAGGGATGACTCCTCGTCCCCACCAGCAGCAGCCTTCCACGTCGATGCGGGCTGCCATATTCGCTGCAGAAACAGAGTTGTCAATCCTCCCGGCAACTTGACCTTCATAAGCGTCACAAAATTCAGGAGGGTCACGATAGGGACGATCACACTTGTACTTGGGATCCCAAAAGCCAGTGAAGGGGGTCTGATCTACCGATTTTGGTTGGCAGAACAGAGGTGCTGGAGCGCCAGGTTCAGCGCCCCAGTTAGCATGAGTGATAGCTCGAGTAGTCATGGTCGTCTTTACAGGGCATTCCATATGCTTCTCATCTTCGGGGCATGTCATGTCTTGATAGCTCTGCCCGCCCTGACCACACGCATTTGATAAAGGATACTTTCCGTTGACTTGCTCCCAGTTTGGTTCATCACAAATGTCATACTTGATTGATTGAGCCATACTGTGGGCAAGGAATGCGGCCAGGTTGACTAGCCCATACCTTGCTTCCACATCATCCATTCCCTCACCCAAATAAAAGTTACCGGATCTCACATTATGCAATGTCATCACTCCCAATGCTTTCATAAGCCCTTCAAAGTGATAAATACTTGACGCTTCCCATTCCAAGTTAGGCGTTCGACGAACGAGTACATTCTGTTCAATATCTGCTTTGGACTTGTCCAAAATCTCAGCAACATTCATTGGAATAGCGTCATTGTAAAACTTATCGTGCGCAATGCTATGAGCGCTCTCCTCTCGCTGTGGATATGTTGGACGTGCTGTCGGCAAAACAGTCGGGTGGCGTGTGTTGGTGCCAACACATTCATCGGTCTTCCACCAAGCTATACCCACATTCACATCACCTAATCGAGGTGCATACATGATTTGTCTGCATTTGTCGGGGATGTAGCAGGCGTAGTTGTAGTGATTAAAGGATATTAATTCCATGAACTTGTAGTTGTGGCCGACAGTAAAAGGAGGGGCACACTGGATGCCTGATGAAGTCCCTGATGCAGTCGATGATGCAGATGCAGCATTTGTCGGATGAGTTGTTGGAACCAGAACGTTTGCGGGTGCGACGTCAGGAACATCTGGGCATCCTAATGACTCGTGCAATAAATTCCAAGCCATGTTCCAGTAAAAGCCCTGACCAGGTTGATAGACTCCGTTACCGCACCATCCCGGTTCTTTGCATTCATAGATGGCATCTTGGTTCAATACCTGATCTTGAGCTGCGTACATATCACCTTCTCTATATCTTGGGGTGGCACATAACTCACTGTCGTATACACTGCTGGTACTGGTGAATTTACTACCAGTCAAATGCATTTCTTTACAGTCCGCCTTCTCCACCCAAGCATCTCTCCAAGGAATACTCGCACCCCCGCTCCCAGGCAATGCACTTTGAACTCCGGGTTCGTAATCATTGCACCATCCCGAGAATGGATGAGGCTTGCATTCATACACCTTGTTGTAGTTAGTGACTAGGTCTGCAGCGCCGTAGATGTGATTAGAGGACCAATCTGGGACAATCTTATCATTGAATGAACACCCATTGGAGACTTTAGGAGTTGGAAGTGATGAAGTAGTAGCGGGTAGTGCAGGGGTTAGTTCGGCTGTAGACGGTTGTTGTATGTTGCCTTGGCCAAAGTAAACATCCAATCTCGGAGCAACCTTCCCCTGCTTAAACTCTTTCGAGGCATACATGCTCACGTACTCTTGCTCACTTGTAATCCTCAGCGTCAAGTCGTTCATCGTCGAACTGTCCAAAGTAGAACGAACCAAGTTTGTGACGGAGAAGGTATGCCAGAAGCACTCGTCATCCTTGTGGCTCTCGACAAACTCCGCCTTGCCTCCACTCACATCGACTTGAGGAGAATGCTGCCACGTTACCGCGGACTCTGACCAGTCTCCTCCACCACTGAAATAAGACGGCAACACACCGTAAATATCAACTCCATGAGGGTCAAATGCCCCACCTGCATCAAACGAATTGCACAAGTGTAGTTGAGCCTTATTCAACTCATTGCTTGATTTATGGTTTATGAAATCAAGATCGAACTTTAATAATGCGTTCAGTTCAGGTGATGAAGACTTCCCGGCTGTAAAGATTAGTTGGTGGAGTGTATCGTAATCGGTTGTAGAGGAATAGATTGTGGCATCATCGGTTGGAGAGAATGTCAAGTAGGAGACAGTTGAGGCGGTTTGTAGTTGCCTCTGCCGCTTTCGCAGATATGTCGACTGTGAGGCTGACGATGAGGCATTTTGTGCCTGCTGATGCTGCGCTTGAGTTACTGTACAGCTAAGCAGCGACAGGAACCAGGCGGATGACGCAGCTGTTGATGGTTGTCGTCGCCGCCTTCTCTTTGTCGAGTGATTCATACAGGGCATATCCTCGCTCTTATCTACACTGCTATTCACGACGAAATAGATAAACAAAAGCCTCTATTGGCCTATTGCATTTGGCTTGGTAGTTGTGCTATTAATTGGAAAGCCTGCAATCGTGCCATCTATAAGTTCGAAGAGAGTGAAGTAGACTGGCCCATTTTTTGGGCAGAAATCGATGAGTACCAGAGTCATATCATAACGAGGCTTGTTTACTGTCCTGATGACGTCACTCCCGGTTGAACAACGATTACCCGATTACTTAAAAAAAGATGAAGAAGCTATTCCCGATTAGTTCCCGATAGGGTTAATGAACAGAAGAAGAAAGTCTGAAAGCTTGTCAACCAGGACTCAATTTGAACTATTAGGTCGTTATGACTATTTGAGCAGCCTCTCCATCTGGCATGTTCCCCTTCTCGTGTCGCACCTAAAATCTATACCCTCCACGATGGTTCAAACAAAGATTTAAACGTTCTTGCTAAAAAGTTGACAACTGATTTGCTCTGACGAAATTTCATTCCTAGGAGACTCAAAAGGAGACGAGAGACATTGCACTGTAAAATAGCCTTTCGTGAACCGTCGTGATCGAGGGAAAGGAAGGGCCGCCCGCTCGTCTGACAGCGCGCCGTTCTCCGCTTTACAAGCTTCAACAACCTCCATAATATATGTATTCATGAACATCGCCGCCGCAAACGCCGAGGAGAGTGAAGATAACAAGTACCAAAAACAAAACACAAATCGCAACACACAACTTATCAGAGAAGTCCAACAACATTGTGAAGGTTCAGCCGCCGCTACTGCTATCGCTACATAAATATCCGACACCATGACATCAAAATCAAGAATGAACGCAACCACCGCCTCGTCGCCGTCGCAAACCTCTGCCAACCTCGGTGACGACAGAAAAAAACTGCCCCGACGTCTTAAGCATGTTTCACCCTCCGAAAAAGAGGAGCAGCAACTTCCATTCCCACAAAAACTCTACATGATGCTCGAGTCAGTTGACCGCCTCGGCCTGACGCATACCGCATCTTGGTTACCTGGTGGGCGGTCATTTATTGTCAAAGATCCTATCCAGTTTATGGATTTGACAGTTCCTCACTTCTTCAAGGCGACGAAGTTCCGTTCTTTCCAGAGGCAATTGAACCTCTGGGGTTTTCATAGGTAAGATATCGAAGATGTTTGGCCATTTTTCCTTTTGCTATAAATAATATTATGTATCTGGCACGTTTAAAGATTATGACACCTAACACAATCTACTTCTTCCGCACTGCTTCCTCTTGGCAGGATCTCAAAAGGGCGAGAGAATGGATGGTACCACGAGACATTCATTCGAGGGTGCCCTGAAATGTTGTCAAGCATATACCGGACTAAAATCAAGGGAACCGTCCCCTCTACCGGGCACAAGCAAGCCTCCACCTTCCCTGATTTGATGCACTCGCCATCGCTATCTACAGATAGTTTCGACATGAATGTAGATGTAGAGGAGGAGGTCTTGCAAGGCTCCGTATGCGACAGCTCGGTGAGTGCTGACACTATACAAGTTAGTAACACAACGAGTCCTGAGGTGTCTCGCAGCGACGATGTGTTTGATGAGAAGGTCAAGGCGCTGTTTTCTACTCCTATCAAAGAGATTCCTCAAAGAATCGAGAGGCTAGTAACACTTGATGGAAGCTCTACCGCCCAAGTGAACGAGGCGATGTCATTTCAGCCACGAGTATCCAATGATAATCAATCAGAACACAATGATGCATTGGCTAACAGTCGCAATACAGTCATCAGTGGAGAAACTTGGGATGCTATGCCCATTGAAATTGAGCCACTTCCAATAAATTGCTTCAATGTACTGGGATCTGAAACTCAGACTAAAAATGCCAACCTGGATGACTTTCAAAAGTTCCTCGGTCGGTTGATCAAGTAGGGAGTCTCTCCTCCAGATCGTAATTCACTCATTTATGTAAATAATGGGTAGTACCTATTTCTTCTCTCTTCTTTTGTGTTTATTTCGCGCTCGGCATCTGCTTGACACGAGTTGACACGGTGGTTCAGCGCGGCAAGCCAAGGCCAGCCAAGGGCCAAACGTGGTAGGAGAGTGGTCAGTCACAGTGATTAAGGTTAACCGGTTTTCAGAGTCAGCCGGCCACTTACTTACCTATGACGCCAACCATCCAAGGCAAAGAGGCAACTGTCAACTTCTCATGTCGTAGTGGTTAAGAGAGACTGATGTGAAATTAAGGATAACTGAGGATAATGGGTTCTACAGAAACTGCACAGCTGATTGTGGTCGTGGTTGCTTCAAATCAAGGGCCAACTTCAATTGGAGGTAGGCAGGAGAGGACGGTCAAAATTTAGGGAAACTGAGTGTGCAAAACTGCACAGCTGGTCGTGAGTTGCGTACATAAATCAAGAGAGAACATAAAAGCTGGCTGCACGATTACCGTGGTGTACATAACAGACTCGTAAGTTGACGCAGGTAGTAATTGTACCTTCTTGTTCGTCCTGTATAACGGCTTCGCAAAAGGAGAGTAGCCTTCAGTGTAGCTAAGTACACAGGTCAAGCCAACAGCCATAAAACATCCATGTCAACAGCCCTACGTAAACATCCACACCTCATAATTATTAAGAAGAACACGCTCAAACTTTAATGACAGTCTCTTCGCAACTAGTATCGCCGGCTTCACGCCACGATCACGATCACGATCTCCTCGAAGACTGGCCAAGGAGCTCCTCTTCATCCATCGAAGAAGCAGAACAAGTTGAAGTTGACGAGGTCAACATTGATACAAATACAATGCCTGCTGAGCCTGAGCCAAACACTCGAGTTTCTTTCTCTGAGACGTCAATGCTGCGTTTCTACGAGCGAGATGAAGCCTACACGAAGGCCTATTCCAAAGTAGATTATGACCTCTTCAAATGTTCAGTGTTGCTTGATGCACGTCGAGTCAAGAAACTCATCTCAAGAGCCCCACTAGAGTCTACGAAAGACTCCGTCAAGTTTCTCTTCGAGAATAATATCATTGATATTGCAGACATCGTGGGTATTGAACACTATGTACTGGGGAAAGGCGGGTTTGTTCTCAAAGCACGCAAACTACACGCAAAGAAGGTGATGCAGCAACAGCATGAGCAGCATCAGCCAGATGATCCGACAGAAAGCCTGGCAAAGGTCGCCAAGGATAGTTCCCATCAGTCAGCCCATCATGCGAGAATTCGCGCTGCAGTAGTCGCTGCCTAAGCCTAAGCATCAGGCACCTCATGCTTGAGCTTGTGCACATGTAGGTAATTCACTTTGCTTTGCTGGATTCACATCACATCACATCCATTTTTCGCACTTGACATTGCAAACTAGGAGAGGTCTAGGAAAATAATGGTCTATAGCAGGAAAATAATTTAGGATACATCATTGTTGTAATGCTTAAAATTGCCGCAGATACCGCCTTCCAAGCAACACTGATTTCTTGCATATTCGTATTGCAACAACAACAACCAAAGCGTGATACGTCCAAGTCTTCAGAGCCAGAACAAACCGCAGGCCACACGCTACCAAATGCTGCTTCATCATGGACCTTCTTACTTTTCGGTGCATCTCCACGTCACATACAAACGCAGCAAGCGATGTTGGGCAAAAACCCTACGTGTTTGCATGCCCGAGCACGATTGCAGGGAAGGACGGGAGGAGAGACCTTCTCTGTAAAAGTCGTACCCACTTTACAAACTTAGAGTGACTCTTCTTATGAAAGTATCTTTGAGTTAGAATACCGAGAGCGGAAGTGTGATTGATTGGATTCACGAGTCAGACACAATCAAATCCCAAAGGGATCACGACCAAGCCACTGCACACTGACTAACTATGTAAACCTGTGCAACAATCGTCCATAATCCATAATTGAATGAGCTCCTTCTCTTCTATTTAAACGCAAGCAATCATGACAACCAAGCTTTCAGCAGCGAGCCTTTTCATCAGCTTCAGCGTCTCTGGCGTGAGTGCGGGCGGTGGATACTGCAATTGGTGAGCAAAAAATCACCTTATGAGCGTGTCTCCGATCTAATCATGTATGATCACATGCTGACCCTCTCTCTGTATACATATCTATCCATCTGCATCTAACGTTCTCTCTAGGGGACCTCAAGGCACGGCCAGCAGCTCCACATGCGAGCTCAAAGGCGACGGCAGCCACGTGCAAGGCGGCACTAGCTGCAATCAATCGCAAGGGAACTGTCAGGGATGTGGAGGGAGATGGTGCACAAATGATATTGGCTACTGCAACTGGGGTCCAGCAGGGACGGCTGCATCCTCCACATGTGATGGTGACGTCCAAGGTGGTGATTACTGCAACGTTGGTCCGTCCAACTGTCAAGTTGGGTGTGGAGGTAACTGGTGCGAGACATGGGAGGATCCAAGCGGGCCTACCCCTCCTCCAACGCCATCTCCTCCAACACCATCTCCTCCATCTCCCACGCCACCGCCTCCAACGCCGCCTACGGGAGGAAATACTGCCACCACAACTCGCTACTGGGATTGTTCTGGAGGTTCGTGCGGCTGCTCTTTCATTCCTACAGGTCTAGGCACCGCAGACCCTGTACACTGCCATTCTAATGCCATGTTTGTCGCTCCCTCAGGCAATCCATTCGGAGCAGCATATTATGGAGCAGCTGCCATCTCTGAGGCATTGGGAGGAGGCAATTGGATGTCTTCCGGTTGTGGCAAATGCTGGAAAGTGACTGGCTACTCTCCAATCACTGCTTTGTCGACAACGTTGGTATTGAAGGGTACAAACTTTTGTCCTCCAGTCAATGCTCCATGTTCTAATGGCAAGGCTCATTTTGACATTGCCGCTCCTGGATTTGATGTCACAGAGTTCTCTCTATCAAACACATGCTCAGAGCGAGAGCCAGAGGAGGCTACGGGATTTGCAGCATGTGGAGGATGGATGATTAATTCTCAAAATCCAAATGAAAATTGTAACTGTGATGCATTCACCGATCCAGTCTTGAAAGCTGGGTGCAACAACTTTTACAATCTCAAGTGGGATAATCCTCAGGTTGAGTACGAGGAAGTAGATTGCCCTAACGAGTTGGCAGAGCTGCATTGCGATTACCCATATGCAACAGAGAGCAATATGCCAGAGACTTGTTCCAACAATCTCTTTACTGGGACAACGAGCAGCAGTGCTACTACCACAGCCGCTACTACTACTACTACTACTTCAACAGCACAAACAACGTCTTCAACAAGTACTACCACGACGACGACAAACACGACGCCTCAAACTACTACCACCACAACATCGTCTACCACAACTACCACTCAACCCCCAAACGGTACCTCCTGTTGCAGCCACGATTATTCAACATGCTCATCCAGCGACTGGTGCAATGCATCATCAGACAATTGTATTGGTTCCTGCAGTGGAAAGGCGTGGATAGAACCCGATTCTACTTGCATCCCCTTGTATGGAGAATGCACTCAAAATCGTGGTGGATGTTGCAATCCTTTGGGCAATGTGGCGTGTAAGAGGCAGAGTAGTGACTACAGGCAGTGCTTGGAAAAGTAGAATGGGACTTGATAGGGGATGAAACTCGGGTATATCCATGACTCCGGTGAAGCAATAATAATCTGACCAGCGCTTGGAGTGAGAGCAAGAATTTACTTTGATATCAGCACGTATGCTATTAGGTAATGTAATGAGAATGATGACTTATATCGTTTCACGAAGAAATAATGCACGATATGAATAAACCAAACATTTAGCATCATCTACTAAAATCTTTGCTGCTCCTAATAAAGCACTTTGATTTGCCACTGTCTCGGCTCTTAAAATCTTCTGCAGTCCAGAAGTCCGTACATCTGCTTCTCTAACTCGGTTTATTGTAATTCAACGCATACACACTTCCAAACAAACACTTCATTACTCTCTAGTTCTTCTTCTCATTCCTACACAACACCCAAATTCAAAACAACCGACGCCACCCCCAAAGGAATAATATTCAACGCCTGCGGCAACCACAACACCGCTCCAACCACCGCACTCACAACCTTCGGAATACTCGGCGCCACCTCCAAAATCTTATTCAACACCCCAATCACCAAAAACAACGGTCCATAATACCCCACGACGAACAAATCCACCGTACGAAGTTGCATCCATTGAAACTTGACCAATTTATCCCGTGCATTATTCACCGTGTTCCCCGTAGTTTTACCCCATAGTAACGCCCAGCACAGTGCCCGTACCGATTGAGCCTTCTTCCCTCCAATTTTAGAAACAAGCGTGTCATACGAAGCAGACACGTCCGATCCACGTCCCGATTCATGTGCAAATGCCGTCGCGTACACCACTTCAAAATCCATCGGATTCGGCTTGTCCACTCCCGCCATTCGGGCGAGTTGGCCGTGCAGTCCGGTGCAGTAGGGGCAAGTGTTGATTGTGTTCATTGTTACCATTACTGATTCAATGGTGGTTGGTGTGAGTGAGTATCCTGGGATGATGTAGGCGGCGAGGTAGTTGGGAAGCATGGAGAGGAAGCGTGTGTGGTCTCGGAGGAGAGTTTTCCAGGTCCATAATTTTGAGGTGCGGAGTTCTGTGAGGCTCATTTTTGGATTTGGTGACGATTTGTAAGATTATTGTTGTGTTATTTATGCGGCAATTGATGAAAGTTTTTGAGGCAGCTTCAATGGTCGCGTCGGTCGATGCGTCGAGTGCTGGCGACTGGCGATCTTTTTTGGATCTTTACCGTTCATTTGGGACTCCTCCCGAGTCGATCCTTTGTACCGATTTGATGGTCTGAACATACACGCTACGACAGTCCAATTTTTCAGCTCACATTTTTTCCAAATTCCGGATTCCGATCTGTATGCATACCCTCAAATCAACTGCCTCGCAACCACCCACTGCTTTTTATGCTTGGTGAAGAACATGATCTACAACATTTCCACATGCATGGTTCGAGCCCTAGCCACTACTAATCTACTACAACTACAAGTACACCTATACACATAGACATAGACATAGACATTCACTCGTCACTCAGATTCAGATCCAGAAATCCATTCCGGCTACCTTCCTACTTACTCCACCACATCTCAAACAACACATGGCTTCAAATTAATGAAATCTGCAATGATGAAAAGATCAATAATAATAATAATAGCTGCAGCAGTGGCTTCATGTCATGGATTTGCTGGAGTTCAACCCCGACCCCAGCCCCGGGCCCGGGTGCATAAATATTATGCAGCAAGCCTCCGGGCGTCGATATCAACACCTGCGGCACATCAACTTGAAGTCGAAGAAGAAGACTACACAGCACAAACACAAACACAGAGGACAGCTTTATCCATGACCCTGGAAGAATTATCCGAGACGCTGGGAGGGTTGGGTCGATCTAGAATTGCATGGGATTGCCTTCGGGAAGGTGTTGACCCGTATTATTTATTCAGCCCAGATGATAGTATCGACACCACATCATCATCGTCATCAAAACATCAACAATTTTGGAATGAATACAAAGATAAAGAAGCACTCAAAAAGCAAGTCTTAAAAGCATCACGACAAACACAGCCACTTGGGTCATCTGCTCTCAACATCTTATCGTCTCTTCATTCACATTGTGGAAATTCGATTGAAAACGGCTTGGCTACGCTGGTTCACATATCTCCTTCTTCAGACGGTACCACAAAGTTGTTATTGCGATTGGCGGATGGATGGGAAGTTGAAACTGTATTGATTCCATTCTGGGCAAACGATGCCGAACAAAAAGGCAAAGGCAAGGGTCGGACAACAGTTTGCATCAGTTCCCAAGTCGGTTGTCGTCAGGGATGCACATTCTGCGCAACCGGTAAAATGGGTAAACTACGATCACTCACTACAGATGAAATATTGGTTCAAATGTTCTTTGCTCAAAAGATTGTTCGTTTGAGTGCAAATGCTAGCAATGAACAACTGTTCTCGGTGGACGGGATAGATGCTACTACTGCTGCTACCGCGATGACGAGGAGGGTAGCAGTAGAACCCCTGCCACCAATTACAAACGTCGTATTCATGGGTATGGGTGAACCCGCAGACAATGCAGATTCGGTCCGTGGAGCAATCAACATTCTAACTCGCAATGAGCTATTCCACCTGTCTGCCTCTCGTGTGACCGTGTCCACCGTGGCACCCACTCCTGAAGCGTTTCATGAGTTTGTGGATAGTAGGTGCGCACTTGCTTGGTCTGTGCATGCCGTGAGGGATGAATTGAGGAAACTTTTGGTCCCAACTACAAAGTATACAATGGTTCAGTTGCGTCAAGGGTTGATTGAGACACTAAAGAAGAGGAGTTTGCGAACCACAATGATAGAAGTTGCCTTGATTGATGGAGTCAACGATTCAATACGAGAGGCTGATGAGCTAGCCGACTTCGTCTCGGAAATCACTACACTAGTCCCAGGATCTAATGTCATATGCAACCTCATACCGTATAATGATATTGGGGGAGGTGGAACGTCCTCCTCATTTCGTAAACCATCGATGGAACGTGTGTGGGAGTTTCAAAAGAGGCTTCAGGAGTTGGGTGTGTACGCTAAGGTTCGTGGAACTAGAGGAGATGATGAAAGTGCTGCATGTGGACAGTTGGCTACTAGTAGAAGTAGAAAGCAGAAGATGGAGGAGTTTGAGGAACATGCAAATGGATGATCAGATGAGCTAGACATAGAGTCTTCATGTACTTCTATAGTGTTTCCATAGCAGTATTGAAGAAAGCGTTGTTGCAGAGCAAGTGATCGTGTAGAAGGATGCTAAATAAGCTTAATAGAAAGAGAAAAATAGGTAAGGGTAAGGGCATTATTTCTTTAGAAATTCAGACCTAATCCTCGTCGCTTGAACTATCATCCAGCATCATTGCCGAAAACACAGATCCTCCTTTACCCTTTGCCGAGCTCTTCTTTCCACCGGCCGACTCCCATCCACCCTTTTGTTTCTGACCGGGCAATACCCATTTATTCACGCTATTCCCCCCTCCCCCAGACCTCCCGGCGGAGGAAGTCTTTTTTGCCGATGCTTTTCCACCACTCTTCTTGGCATACTTTGCATTAAACTTGTCTCTACTCTTCTGAAGACGTTCTTCAAATGCATCTTCTTCCTCAAACCAACCGTAACTTGCCTCTTCCAAATGTTCAATCTCACTTTCAATCTCTTCTTTTTCAGTCAACGCCCTCGTTTCTGCTAATGTTAGGAACCCTCCTTTTGCTTTCCCTTCTAATGCTTGCAGCGGCAGTAATTTCTTTCTCAGTGGAGTTAGTTTTCCTTCATGGCGCAAAGGAGGGGGATAAGTTGACGACAACGATGACAACTTTTCATCAGTTAGACTTTGCAAATATTCTTTTCTTGCAAGAGCCTTTTTCAGTTTTGCAGCAACAGCTGTCGAATTCTTCTCCTTCATCAATGTAGCAATACGCTTCTGATTCATTTCCACCAGCATCTCCTTCTCTTGGACGGTCAACAATCCCTCATCGACATGCTTGGCCGCCTCCTTTTGGGTATATGCCAACTTTTCTTTCAATTCTCCAATTTCATCATATAGTGATTGTTCTGCTGAATCCAATGGATGGCCGCCCATCAATTTGTTTTCAATGGATTGCAATAATTCCACCAGCCCCTCGATGCATTCCATACACTTTCTCTTCTGGGCATACGTCGGACATTGCGAGGAGAGGAGAGATTGAAAAGTGGATATT
>Ga0209652_1002115_pt1 | contig 15636 bp, 14 predicted proteins | sample SaaInl74LU_5_DNA_FD_184641 | JGI IMG/M metagenome (GOLD analysis project Ga0209652, IMG submission 184641) | Marine microbial communities from expanding oxygen minimum zones in the Saanich Inlet - ESP_74LU_5_DNA (SPAdes) (version 2) | ecosystem: Environmental > Aquatic > Marine > Intertidal zone...
GGACTTTCTCCTCATAGGTACCTCCATAAATATTAGCTAGATAGTTCTTAGAGGTCAAGACACACGCACAATGCCATCGTCACTACCTCATCAAACGGCGCAATCTGTCATCACCCTCTCTAATAATCAAAATCGGCGGCGAAATCAAAAGAGATGGAGCACCTCCACAATCCAATGTCTCGTTTTAACGTCCGTTCTCTTTACGTTGGCATTATGGTTATCAATACTTTTACAATTTGGGAGCGAGTCAATCGACGAGTCAATCAACGATGAAAATATTTCTGTAAAGGATCATCAATTTGATGTTCCAGCCACGCAACAAAATCAACAACCCAAAGCCAAGTCAACCATAGCCTACGCTGTCTCGCTAACCTCCTGCGGCTCCACAACCAATCTACGCGACAACATTGCCAACGGTGGCCACTCTTCCGACCCCTCCTTTCGCGAAGGCGCGGCAGTCTTAGCCCACTCCATTCATTTATCCTCCATACGAAACTTTGCCCAAAGTGGAAGTCACTACGATTACAAATTGATAGTCTTCGTCCACCCCAATGCTCGTGCCTGTTCGGACATTTTCGAAGAATTGGGGTATGAAATACAAATCCGGGATACTCCCTTCAAAGTGGCAGACATCAAAAGTGAATGGCTGCAAGAGCATATAGTCAAGAGTGGCTGTTGTGGCGAAAAGGAGTATTTAAAGTTGTATTCGTATATACAGTTTGATTATCCGATTGTGATACATTTAGACTTGGATTCGTTGATTTTGAAACCGATGGATGATTTGTTCGATGTCATGTTGGCTGATAAATTGATTGGTAAAGAGGATGAGAGTATAGAAAGTGCACGTAAAAGGGTTGCAGTGATGCATGACAATCCTTTGCCTCAATCGGGTTCCATTGATGCATACTTTACGAGAGATTACAACATGATTAACCCCGGAAAGAAGCGTGTTGGTGTCCAAGGTGGATTCCTAATGGTTCGGCCCAACCAATCAGCATTTGATGAATACATCAAAATCGTCCTATCTGGAAATTTCAGAAGTGGTGGCGGGTGGGGTGGCCAATACGGTGGATACTTTGGTGCACAACAAATACAGGGGATATGTTCCTACTTTTATGATAAGAAACATCCCGGAACGGGTGTGGAATTGAATAAATGTTACTATAATGTCATGGCGGACCCTCCGCGGCAAAACGAGGTAGGAAAATGTCGTGATGGACGTGAAGAGTGTCAGGATTGCCGTGATACACCTTTGGAAGAGATATATTCGGTACACTTCACTTTATGTCAAAAGCCCTGGAAATGCAGAGTTCCATCAAGTTCTGTGGAAAAGCAGAAGGCAATGTGTTCCAAGTTTCATGGCGAATGGTTTCGTATTCGAGAGGATTTAGAGAGGGTACGTGCATTAGAACGAAATGTTGGTGGAAGTGAAGTTGGTGGCTATGTCAAGCCCAAAGGTGAGCACATGCCGGAGATATTCCGTGGATTTTGTAAGAGTGGACAGGCGCGTGGATACATCCCATTACAGTAAGAGGAATCGATGCTATAATGAGACTAAATTATATTGTTAAGCGAACACTTTTCCTGATTGTAGCGCAATGCGTCTGCTCAGATTGATGTATGATACTTGAGTAGGGATCTGGGTGTGTCGGGATTGTTACCCTTGAGCATGGCAAGCTCATATGCAATCATCTGCAAGGGCACCACAGCGCCAAGAGCCGTGAGAGGGCCATTGGAAGGAACAATAATCGGATCGTCGTCAAGTCCATCAGCAAGCTTCTTGTTGTCGGTAATAATGATCAATTCAGCACCTCTGGCCTTGACCTCTTCACATGCCGTTCGCATATGATGTGCGTGCATATCGTCAAATACTAACATTATAATTGGGGTGCTTCCCTGCTTACCGGTTTCATCCTCAATCATTGCAAATGGGCCATGCTTTAGTGCACCGCCGCTGTAGCCTTCGGCATGAAGGTATCCAATTTCTTTTAATTTGAGTGCTCCCTCCATTGCAATCGGTTCGCCAAATCCTGTTAACGTTGTTGCAAGTTGCAAGTCAATGCCAAGTTAGACGTTATACAAAGAGAATATTAGAAGAATCTGCTTCAGTGTATGATCATTTTGTAACTCACCTTTACCGAGTACAAAGCAATGTTCTTTAGAAAACAGCTTCTTGGCAGCCTTCTTACAGACACCCTGCGTCCTCATTAGCATGCCAAACGAGATGGGCAATCTCTGTAACGACTCCGCCAAGCTCTGATCTTGTCGGACAGTCTCATCACTTTTTGTCTGACGAAACCACATAGACATCAACGCTAGACACACCACTTGGGATGTGAACGATTTGGTACTTAGGAAAGAATTCTCCGGGCCAGCATTTGTATACACTCCACACTTTGTCATGTTTGCCACGGTACTACCTACTTCGTTCACAACAGACATCACTGGAACCATATTGCGTTGAGCTAATTGAACCGTATTAATGACCTCTTGTGTCTCACCACTTTGAGATAGAACAACTAATCCCGATTTCGGTGACTTCATTTGAAACTGTTTGAAGTCGGAATCCTCAGCGGCATTTGCATCCATTGCTGAAACATTGGCAAAAACTCCTGCGTGCTTAAATAGCTTGGCACCATAGCTGGCGGCATTGTAGCTACTACCAACTCCTACCATCAGGATACTGCTGATATCTTTCAATTTATCGACATGGTCCTGAAGTCCTCCGAGAGCAGCGGTGTCGAGTGATAGACGACCTCCGAAACACAGAGCTCTGCCAATCGCCTGTGGTTGTTCCATTACTCTAAGATTCATAAAGAGGTGACCAAAAGAAATGAGAGGTTGTATAAGAGGAGCTGCATCTGACCAAAATACACGACAACTTACTCTTTGATGAACCAATGAGGATAGGGTGCAGGACTAACAGGGACACTCTCTTCATCATCCGTCGCTTCAATCATCTTTGTCAAATCCAAATTACGGCCATGAATATCAATCGTTGCAACTTCCTTATCCCCCAACTTGATAAAGTTCCGAGAATAATCTCTAAACGCGGAAGGGTTACTAGCAACGAATGTCCCATCATCGCCAACACCAATGTAGAGTGGTGATCCATGGCAAGTAACAACCAACTCCTCGGGATAGTCCGAGCACATCACAGCAAGACCATACGTTCCTTGAAACCGCTTCATGGCCTTCTTAGTAGCTTCCCGAATATCCACTTTACCACCCTCATGATAATGTCCAATCAACTTCGCAATCACTTCCGTATCCGTCTGCCCATAAAAATTGTATCCCAACTCCTTCAACTCCTTACGTATCTCTTGTTTGTTAAAGATGGAACCATTGTGAACTACGGCAATCTTTCCAGATGCATCGGTGTGTGGATGAGCATTTTTATCAGTGATACTTCCAACGGTGGCCCAACGGGTGTGAGCGATACCGATACTGTGGCCTGTGAGAGGGAGAGGTGCAACTTCACGGACCATTTTGATTGGATCCTCTTTGAGATCGGGGCTGGATTTTTTGACAATGTGCTGTGAAGACAAAAGTGTTGTTTGTTGTGTTTAGAATTGATTGTAATGATGGCGATTACATATCGGATATGTCAAATTTGTCCCAATGTTCCTCATTAGTGTACTCACCATATTCCCTCCAGAGGGTGTCATCGTTGCCATTCCTGCACCATCATATCCACGAGTTTGTATCTTTTCTAATCCATCCAAAAGGAATTTACTGCGATAGTGATCGAGAGACGAGGAATTTGCAATGTCAGCAAATACAGATGTGGTATTAATGGATCAATGCATAAGATCTAAGAAGAGGATGTAGTCACGAGGAATCCTCATCATCATCACAAAGTATAAACGCACCTAGCACCAAATCCATCCTTTCCAACCACCGCCGTAATAGCAGTACAATCAGCCCTCTTGCTCTTCTCACTTTTCCAGCTTATTAATCCAGCCCCAGTTGCTGCTACAGCTGCCACCATTACGGCTGCAGCTCCACGAATGTCTGTCTCGGAATTTGTTGTGGATGAGGCTAGTGCGGCGGGAGCAGCGCTGAAAGATCGGATGATGGTGGGATGAGAAACCACAGATAGGTTGTTGGCTCGTCTACCGACGAGACGTAAAATAGAGGAGGTTGTCATCGTCTTCTATTTAGATATTATAATGCTATTGTTGTCGCTGCCTCTCAAATATTATGTTGGCGTTGCTGCAGGCTGCTCCGTTGTTTTATGCAGGTAATGTTGGTTGGGCTGTACTGGGCTGGTCAAAGCAAGATCTTTGCTGTTTGATCTTGGGGCTGAGCTGAGGCTGAGTCGTGATCGGTGATACCTTCGTCAGTGTCGCACCTTGGATCTTTCTCCTCAACCATCGAAAATTGGAAACAACAGAGTTCAGATGATAGTTGAGGACATCATGATCGAAGCCATCAGCACCCTCACCACCGCCAACCTAACCCGCTCCCCAGCATGGCAGGCCTCCTTCTCCATAGACGGAAAATATCTCGCCGTCTGCTTTGGCAATCCCGACACTCACGTGAAGATATGGCAGTGCTGCAAAAAACGAAAAAGTAGTCCTCATGACATCGCCGATAAAAAATGTGTAGAAGAAGAGGAATGGAAACTACTCGCCACAATACGAGATGAAGGTCATACACGATCCATCCGCTCAGTATCATTTGCACCCACGTCCATTAGTTATGATGTTGTGCCCATTTTGGCAACTGCTTCGTTTGATGGCAAAGTGTTAATTTGGGAATATTGCCATGATGACGATGACGACGAGGACGATATGATGATGCAAGACAAACATCATCACGACAACATTAGCACCAACTCAAATAATGAACAATCAACATCCTCTTACTTTGAACCAATCGCCCAACTCGAAGGACACGACAACGAAATCAAAGATCTCGCATGGAACACCACCGGAAGTTTATTGGCAAGTTGTGGACGTGATAAGACTATTTGGATATGGGAGTGTTTCCTACCCGGTACCATTGGTGGTGCGGACAACAACAACATGGAGGAGGATGACGGTGAGGCATTTGAATGTCTGGCAGTGCTGCAGGGACATGATGGGGATGTGAAATCGATTGCCTTTGGTCCGTCTCATAATCAGTGGGGGGAGGGGGAGGAGATATTGGTTAGTGCGAGTTATGATAATACGATTAAGGTGTGGGCGGAAGAGGCGGGTGATTGGTATTGTGCCATGACTTTGGGTGAGGATAGTGTTCCGCAGTCAATGCCATCCAGTAGTAGTGGTGGTGGGATAGTCCACACATCCACAGTTTGGAGTGTTGGCTTTGCACCAGGCGGGGTACGATTCTTCAGTGGATCTGACGATGGTGCCATGGCAATTTGGAAACTATATACCGCCACGGAACGAAAGAAATTATTTCCAACGGATCAGGTGGTTAGTTCGACGGATGGATTATGGAAATGTGTGGGACGATTACCCGACGCTCATTCAAGTTATGCCGTGTTTTCGATTGATTGTGCACCTACTCGTGCGGGACATGGTCGGATAGCTTCTGCGGGGGGTGATAACTCGATTAATATCTATCGAGAGGAGTCGTCTGTTGGGGATGGTACTTCGGAGGCACCCAAGTTTTCGTTGGAGGATGTTGCAGTTGATGCGCATGATGGGGATGTGAATTGTATTAAGTGGCATCCGAGGGATGGTAGGTGTTTAGTTTCGTGTGGGGATGATGGTGCTGTTAAGTTGTGGAGGTACATAAGATAATTTGAAACGGACGATTAAGGATTATGCACTCTGCGGTTTGTCAAATCATGATTTGGATTCATCTTTCAGTGATTGCTCCTTACATTGACTCCAGTAGTCCCCAATTATTACCAAGAAACGATTCGTTATGCTCTGTGATATGGCAGCAACCTTTCCAACTCCAAATTTCCCTGCCAGATAGCCGACTTGTATCGAATACCTTGCTGTGTCATCGACTATTCCCCAATTTCTATTTGAAGACGATGTGGTAACTCCCAGCATTCCATCACGTAAGCAACATGGCATGACTGCGAATCCAGTTTTGTATGATTGACCCGTGGATAGTACAAATGGCGATAACTCATTACATCCATGCAAGCACATGAGGTAGTCTCCATTTTTGGGTTGAAACACCTCAGAAGACATGATGTCACCCACTTTGAATGTCAAGTTGGCCGTGACTGAGGCGTCTTGCTTGTTTGCTTTGACACCAAACTTTTCAAACGCTTCTCGGTAGGAGGTCCAACACGGCCGCTCTTCTTTGTCTATGCAGACGACTTTGATGGATGGAAATCGATACGCAAGTAGCATTCCGCCAAGACCATGCCCGCATGCTAAATCAAATATTGTCATGGATCTTTTGCGGTCCCCTGATGGATCATTTTCTTTGCTCAAAAGAGCATTGATGTCAGCACCGATCAAAGTAACTGACTCAAGAGTCTCGCACAATTCTTTTGTTCGCAGCTGCTGCGGATAATGTTCGGCTACCCAAAATAATGCATCCACTAGTTCTAAGCTACCAGGACAGCGCTCAGTGACATATGCTTTCAGAAGGTGCCGTGGTTCACCCTGGATGTCGTTTACCATTGAATTGGAATCTATCACATTAGCACTTCGTGGCAAGTGTTTGGAGAAGATATCGTCAAAACGTTGTCGACGCTTTCCACCTTTTCTTGGGCGCATATTCGTCCAATCAGTGGGTAGGTCGGACATCTTCCTTTTGTTGTTAGATTGAGATGATGAAGGTGGTGGTTGATCCATGGCAGCACAGGAAGCAAGAAGTACATAGTACATAGTGGTCTTGTGGTCGTTGGTCGTTGGATGGTGCGTGGCGGTCGTTGGCGGACATTTTGTGGCGGGATGGTAGATAGATGGCGGGAACTACCATAAATATCCATTTTCCTCTCACCAACACCAAAAAGAAACATGGTGTTTTTGAGTGTCCTACGAAGCCAGCGGCTGGCTCCTCGCCTCTCCAACCGTGTCCATCGCAGCACCACTAAGCGCTTCTCCAAGACGTCCTCAAATGATACCAAACCCAGCACTGAAATAGATGAAAGCAAGCTGAAGTGGACGGAAAGAAAAGAAGCTCCAAAATGGCTAAATAAAATGGCACCAACAAAAGGCGGTACGAAATTACCTACTCCACCAGAGGCAGCTTTAATAGCAGTTGTTGCGGCAGCAGGGTATTATGCCTGGTTTGTGGAACCTCCGAAACGTGCAGCTGAGGAGGCAGGGGGGCAAAGATAGCTGAAGAGTGTGTATTATATTATGATGATGTGTGTTACACGTCACGGAACGAAGGGAATGAACATTGTTCATCACTTTAAAAAGTCATCAACAAACACAACATCATTATTTTTTCTATGGCTCCTACAGGAACCATACAGGAGAGGTGTCCAATCTTAACTCAATTAAGAACAATCTATATTTTTCACATATTGTTGGAGATAATTCTATTAGGGATACTCTTTTTATAGCTTCTACAATAGACAATAAAGAATGTCTCTTTCTTCATTGAGAGGATTGTGTTGAGCGATATTAATCTGCTTAATGCACTGTACCTAATTCCTTTTGGTCGTCTTTTTAAGCTTAATAATAACGACCTTCGGACTACGGACTACTCCAAAGTAGTATCAGTTCCACTCAAGCCGCTGCTATAAAAGCTGCTGGAAACAGCATCAACAGCACCCTTCATCGCACCGTCCATTGCACCAATTGCACTATCCGTAGCACCCTTGATTGTTGAGTCGACAGCACTGGTAACAGACTCTTTTGCAGCGTTAATGGGAGCAACAATGGAATCATCAACTGCCCTGGTCGCCTCACGAATACTACTATCCACAGCAGTGTTCACACTATCGGTGACCGAGGTTGCGGCATCTCTCAGTGGTGACATTAAATTTGCATCAACACTATTTGAGATACTGTCTACTGCCCCCTTCACACTCGAATCTACACTCTCCATGACTGGTTGAACATATGGTGCAGCCGTCTGAGAGATCTGTTCCGTAACATCCTGAACAATAGGACCGGCAGCCTCACCAATCGACTTGGCAGTTGATTCAAGAACCGGTGCGGCAGCCTCACCAAACGTTTTGGCAGTTGATCCAATGACTGGTGCAGCAGCTTTACCTGCGGCCACGGCACCCTTCCCAATCGCCGGGGCTGCTACTTGTATAAATCCAAAGATACCACTCACAATCCCAAAAAAGACGCTGCTCAATATGGAAATGAGCTGAGTTGCTTCACGTCCAATCTCGTCGAATAATGCAGAAAAGACCGTGGTTGTGACGGAGGAGGCAAATGATAGTGTGTTGATGAGGATAAATCCGAACAATGTCACTGCCACGATTTTGATGCCTGCATCCGTTATCATGGTTTGCATTTCTCCCAGTGATGGTTTTTCGTCTTCATTATTGTTATTGTTGTTATCAACGTTGGTTCCGACGAACAGCTTGGTGCATGAGTTATGACAACCCCTTGGAATCGACAGTTGTTGTGTATCACATCGCCGAGAAGATGATGAATGTGGAACTGTGAAACATAGTACTCCGCTGCTATATAAAAGCAGTAGAGCAGCCGATATCGTGGCCGTTCTTCGTGTTGGAGAGGATCTCTTCATGGTGGATAAATAAATGCGTTGATCAGAAGCCTCCATCAAGCAACCATCGATTTGAAAGAACATCTGCTTTTCTTTTTGGTTGAGCTCGATGAATTGGATCTTTTACATTACGAGAAGGCATTCTTGATCGGTATCCAGTGTCACAACTGCCGCCGGCCACCAATCAAAGTCAAATCCGAAGATCTTCACAATGAAGATGATTGAGGCAATCGCAATCTTATGTAGCAAATACATAGCCGTCTTTATTTCGAGGTCTTTGACGTTTAATTAAAGTCGGACCAGTGATTCTCAGAGCATTATCTCGTTGACTAGGATCAAACTTGTACATGATCCAATGATGGCCGATGGCAACAGCAATGAACAGAATATGCAGACATCTCGTGGCCATCAGACGCTGAATGGCGATGAAAACAATTGCAGAGAAGTTAGAACGACTGCCTGCCTTTATCTTGATGATAGTAGCACTCACCATCGAAATAGGGCTATCAATCGAGCTGGATGCAAGCGAATGACACCATTAAAGCCGACACGGCAAATCCATCCATCACGGAGAAAATTAGCACAAGCAACATCGGTTCATTATACCATGACTCTTCTTTTCTTGGAACTATTCTTCATGGCACCAATAATATCATCATTTACACTACTGCCCTCTCAATTGCCACCAATATACAAAACTGCGTCAACAAACAGCAAATCAATAATTCATTCGTACTTTCCTCAACATGACGAGTATATCGACAATGACGATGTACCTAACAATAACAGTCCCAATCCGCAATTGTATAGGCAGAACTACAATCAGTTGGGAGTAGCTTCTGCTGCACCCAATGATAGGCAAAGAATGATCATGATGAACCAAAATAGTGGTGATGATGATGAGTGGGAGGGTTATTTGGATTTAAATATTGATGGTGAAGGTGAAGTGATGATGGATAATGGTGTCGATGATGGTAAATCAGATTTGCCTGCTAAACGAAAGGAAGAAGAAACCATCGATGCTTCTTCTTTGGAACAATCAAATGGAGACGGAGGGGAGCGCAGAAATGCTGGTAGCAGTGTGGATCGACGTAATATTATTGATGTCAATTCAAATCCTCGAAATGAAATGGGGGACAAGTCTCCACGACTTAGTGACATTAAAACCGCACAACTCCGCAGTGATGGAAACGCAATAAAAGGCAAGTCCCTCTCAGTGGATAATCGCAAAGAAGTGAGTCACAGAACTGGAAGAATTAATGGTGCTGTTGCCAATGAGATTGAACGCCAAGAAGATCCTCCTTCAAATAATGTAATACCCATGTCTGCAACAAAATCATCACCCGATGCCAATGATTTCCGACAGCAATTCATGTCACGAACGAATACCATTGCCAAAGGTGCAAATAATGACGATTCAAGTGAACAAGCCGCAACGACAAGTCCACCATCAACATCCTCCACCACCAAACGAAAACGAGTCACCACTGAAGAAATTGAATTTATTAAATCAACCATTCCTCTCACCGACGTTATTGAAACATACAACCTTGACGGCTTTACACGAACTAATACTCACTCAGCCAAGGCATGCTGTCCCTTCCACGACGACAACAACCCATCCATGTCAATTGACGATAACCGTGGATTATACAAGTGCTTCGCGTGCGGAGCAGGTGGAGACGTGTTCAATTTCATACGTGAGTATGACTACATTGAGAATAAGCGAAGCGGAGAAGATAAAATGGGGTATATGCAAGCTGTGGAGTATGCTGCACGTGAGTTTGGGGATGATCGGCTTGTATCGGGCTGGAATTTTGGTAAGAGTAGTGATGGCATGATGTATGAAGGGATGAGTGAGGAGGCGAAGGAAAAGATGATGGAACGACAACGAAAGAAGGAGAGGATACGTCAGGCTAATATTGCTGCTGCTGCGTTCTATACAAAGTGTCTAGTGACATTGTCCACGGCGGGCAAGGCTAGGGCACACCTTCGCTCAAGGAGTATATCACCCGAATCTGTACGTGAATTTGCGTTAGGATATGCTCCTGATTGTTATTATGGTGACGAGGCATCTTCGAGTAATATCTGGGGAGATGGATCCTTAGTCAACTACTTGGCGAAGATGGAATTCACCCCAGATGAAATTGTCGAGGCTGGTCTTGCTACACGAACAAAAACGAAGAAGTTCCAGGTGGAGGATATTGAGCAACAACAACAACCCAACAATGCCGACGCAGCCAATAATGACTACTCCTCGCTGATGGACAGGTTCCGGGGGCGATTAATCGTTCCTATATTGGATGATAGCGGCCAGCATGTGATAGCATTTGGAGGAAGACATCTTGAAAGTGTCTCAACTTCCGATGATGCAAAGTCTGAATTTACGCCTGCCAAATACATCAACAGTCCGGAATCTCTCGTGTTTACGAAGAAAAATGTATTGTTCAATAAGTACAAAGCAAATGAAGCAATAAATGCCAAATCATCAGAAAGCAATTCGGGATCTCCTTCTCTTACTTTCGAAGCCCCGAAGAGTGTGGTAATTGTTGAAGGTTATTTCGATGCAATTGCATTGTCTAACGTTGGAGTTAAAAACGTTGTGGCAAGCATGGGTACGGCATTACCACCCGAGCAGATGCAGATAGCAGCGGAGATGGGAAAAGTGCCTGGTGGTAAGTGGTGTTATCTGTTGGCCTATCCTTTCCAACTTCCTTCTATTACCTCACAGCATTAACTTATCTTTGTGTTCCTTCCTGAAGGTCGTATTGTTCTTTGCATGGATGGCGACGAGGCTGGTCAGAATGCAGTGGCACGACTTGCTAGTAGCAGCAGCGTCCTCTCGAAATCATCGGAGGTAAATCTCAATGAACTATACGTCGCAACGCTCCCTGACGAAATCAAAGACCCATCCGACTTTGTGGATTATGCTGGTGGGGGTAATAAAGCAAAAATACGTTTCGAGGAAGACGTGCTTGATAAAGCGATATCGTGGAATGATTGGTACATTGAACGCATACTGTCTCAATACGACGTGAGTGCTGAAGATGGGACTAAGGGCAGCTTCCCAGGTATCTGTGACGAAGTTTCTACCTTCCTTGCCACATTCACCAACCCTGCAGACCGCACACGAAGGGTTTACAATATTGCAGAAAAGCTGGTCGATTTAATAGCACCTAGCTCAGAAAAGAATTCCACTTCATCGAGTATGATGCGGGTACAATTAGAATCTGACATTTTGAACATGGCAACCAGAAAAGCCGGTGTTCGTGAAGCGATGGAAAGGCGAATTGAACAGGCCGATGGATTTTCCGGCGATGCTACCTCCACCACAATGGAAAAGTTGGCAAGAGGTGGGTCAGACGAAGACAACAAGATGATGTCTGCTAATGCTTTGGCTAAGATGAAACCTCCACCCAAGCAAGTCTCTGCTCCAAAACCTCGTAAGCCAGTCGGTCCAAGGTTTGGATCGAGGACTCGTTCAGCTCCCAAAAGAAAGAGACAAATAGTAGATCCTCCAGAAAGGCATTTCGTCCCACACTTTAACGGTTTCACATTTGATCATAAATCTGACAGGGATTGGCTCGGCATAACGGACAATCGAGTAAGTTGCATCGTCTGTGACCTGCTGCATGTGTCTCCAATCATTATTCCCCTTCTCACTTAGTTGTTCTTGCCACCTCTTCTTCAGAACGACAAAATGCATTTGGGTTTAGACTCTTCCCCCTTCATTCAGGCAGATCAATCATCTTCAACCAAGCGTAAAAAGCAGGACGTTGTTTACTTTAATTCTAACCGCTACTTCGGCCAACAATTCATCACACCTGAAGCCATTCAAGCTGGCTACACATTCGATGATGATGCGCCGTCATCGGATGAGACAATCGCTGACTTCATGGATAGAAAGATACTGACAAGAGATGAAGATCTGATGATTGAACAAGCTGAGACTCGTTTGCTACATGCACTAGCCAAGTTTCCTCAGGCCAGGGCAGCAATGATGACTGTATACTCCACTTCTACTTTCGGCCCGAAGAACATGCGATGGACAAGCGAGGAGCGTGCATGGTTGTTTCTTTGCCTCACGGGCTCACCTGAAGTCGATCCAGTCCCCTCTGAGCTGCTAGATGGTGGCACGCCCAGTCAACTCTTATCCAACCTTTTACAACGACCCGATTGCCCAGTCAATGCATTTTGCATAAAGTCTAAGGCGGCTCCCACTTTGGATGATTCTGCTGACTTCTTTGGATCGGAAGATATTGCCGACACGATAGATGAAAGTCCCCCATCAGAAACTGCAACCCTGGAGAATGAATTGGATTCCATTCTCGAGCAAGCTGACAAAGAAACGGCTCAAAGCATAACAATAGAAGAGAACCAACTCGGCATCCTGGATATCTATTTCCTTGACGACAATGATATGTTTCCGTCCTTCTCGAATAGCAAAATAGGTCAGGAAACAAGGGCAGAGCTGACAGTACAAGAAACTGTTGCAGCACTTCTTCGGGCTACTGCCATGAAAAGATTCTCTACCACAAAGTCAACTCTAACAGAAATTGTGAACGAAATGGATCGTCGCGAAAACGAAGAGGATGAAGAAAAGGATTTGTTAGACGACGGTGATTTTGGAGCTATATCATCCGAGGAGTTACAGGAAATGTTCATGAAGGTGGGGAGTGAAGTCGTCAGTGCCCAGAAAAGTCTTTACGAAGCAGAACGATCCTGCGATCGTGTGAACTCTCATCTGTTAGACCACAGTGCGTCCAGTAGCTCCCAATACAAATTGTCGCAAGCATCAGTAGAAAGATTGAATAAGATGATGGATGAGCACATAGCCAGCCTTCCCGAGGACACTCATCGTCCTGATACGCCTGGAAACGATGATTCGTATGTTTTTGGCAGCGATGAATACGATGAAGATATAGACTCAAAGTACGGAGGAGCGAGGCCTGATGTGTTTGATCCACGTCTGCCAACACTGCCAACTTAGACTACCATGAGCAGCTACTTAAAAAACACTCTATATTCAGAAACCTAGAAGGATTTCTCTGTTGAAGTGGCCTAGTCTTGTCCATGGGCGTAGCGGAATAAGATGACTTCAGACATGTCAATGTGAAAGGGGATAAAACAGGCGATCCCTTCAATGCCAATGCACGCAAGGGAGGCAAAAATGTAATGTGCAGTATGCCAAAAGGCAATATTGAACCCAAACAGAAAGGCAGAGAGAGGAAGTATATCCAAATGCAAATATATTTTATGCAACTGATTGTCAATAGATGTCATACTTGTCATTACTCTCCCCCCCCTGTTGGGATCGCATAGTTTGAACTTGACTAAAACGTCTCATCCTCAATATCCAGCCAAAAAGGCTTCTAACACGTCCAGTTGCCAATGCCATCCCAGGCAAAGTCCAACGTTTGTCTAGCCATCGACTCAGCAATCAAACATTGATGCCTGTCCTTTTGTGCAATAAGTGGATGGCTTGTTAAAACCTTGAGCAGAATATGAAGCGATGAGTGCAGAAGATCCATTCCCTTCCCGTTCTGTTTAGTTTCCCCGTGCTCATACAATAGGATACCAAGTTCACGCCCGTAAACCTTGAACGTGTTCTTACTCACGTATTCATACACCTTCGCAAATTCTTTGTGAATAGCTTCAGTATAAAAAGAAGGGGTACGTTGACCGATCAAAGATTGCACCCCCTCGATAGTATCAGGATAGGGATGGTCTCGAATGAACATGATTGCTGCGCCATTCTCCTCACAATATCTTTTGCGACCTTGACGCCCATAATCATCTGCACGTGGCTTTAGCTTGTTTGGGCGACAGACCTTCTTGTGCTGCTTCCAGTGAGACGATTGGCACTCCCGATCACAATAAGTGAGGGATTTGCAACGGGAGCAACGATGTTTTGGTGAAACTTTGAGGCATTGAGCGCAGACTATTCCACTTTCCACGATGGCATCCTTTGGACCCTGATCCATGCGCAAAAGTGGAATCAGTTGTACGCCATCTTTCTTGTCTTTGTCTTCTTCATAATCATATAAACACGTGAATGATGTTTTGTAGAGGAGAAGGATGGTGAAACACCACTCGGCGCTAGCAGTATCAAACGTGATGGATTCTTCATATTGTTTCTTCTCTGCCTCCTCTAATGATGTAACATCATTTTGTTGAAGAAGATGAGGTGGAAAATTCTCGTGGAGATAATCGATAGCTTTCGACAAAGGGATAATATCCTCCATGTTGTTACTTTCTTCAAGCAATAATAGATGCTTGATCCGTGTCGAAGCAATCACAGGGGTTGTCGGCGCATCCAAGTCGGGATATGATTGGCGCAGCCCACGTAATTCATGGACTTGATCGTCAAGGATTTTTTTAGTCAGCGCATGTTTGTCTTCCTGCCATTTCATCAGATCTTCGTAGTCGTCGCTGGGCATGGTGGCTCTAGCTTTTTCACTCTCTCTTTTTATCTGTCTTTGTCTCTGGCTCTGGAGAGGCAGAAGCGGGGTTAGTATCACTGAGGACGAGGACGCCGCCGCAAAGAAAAATCCAACCAAGCAAAAGATAAAGATCTCGAGGATGTGGCGGGAAGCAGTAGTGAGTCGTGAGTGGTATTTACCTACTTGATTGCGCGTCGTTTCAATACTGCATGCACGCATTCTCATGTTGTAATTGTATGTTGCCGCTCAAAACGGACGGACGGATTTTAACTTCAACGGAGGTATTGTATCAACTTCAACTTCAACAAGTTGTTGGAGTAGCTTACGATACTCGGAGTACATCACGCTCATAAATGCCTCACACTTTTGTAGTTGTTGAAGGAAGTAGGAATAACATTGCCAAATCAAACGACATCTCCAGCCGCAGAACAATATCATGAACAACACATTTCACCTATCGAAGCACCGGCCTGGTGGTGAAAGTCGCCGCAATGCCACCTCGAGAGCTCATGCTTCCGTCAAGGCGCTAGAGGTAGAGGCGAAGATCTCTATGTTGAAGGCGATCAGTGCTCGCATG
>Ga0209652_1002117_pt1 | contig 15632 bp, 13 predicted proteins | sample SaaInl74LU_5_DNA_FD_184641 | JGI IMG/M metagenome (GOLD analysis project Ga0209652, IMG submission 184641) | Marine microbial communities from expanding oxygen minimum zones in the Saanich Inlet - ESP_74LU_5_DNA (SPAdes) (version 2) | ecosystem: Environmental > Aquatic > Marine > Intertidal zone...
TCAGGATCACTCCTTTATCAATGGGCCTTTGTTTTACCTCTAATAGTTTAAGCACTGCGGCTTCATTATCAGGATCGCACCCTATGCCCATTACCGCTTCGGTGGGATAAATCAGTAACTCGCCATTTTCAAACGCGCTGATAATTGGATCAACGTTATCTTCTCGCCCTTCATGAGCGTTATTCATGGTGTTCATTTTAGTACGTTAACTCTCGTTTACTCGCAATACCCGCATAAAGGTTGAGGGCAGCATGCCCGTCCTTTTTTATCAATCATGACAGCCCACCCGCATTCTGGGCAGCTTTTCTTTATTGGCGTGAAATTTAACACATAACGACATTGGGGATAGTGATTGCACGCAAAAAACTGCTTACCATATTTATTGGTGCGTGAAATAAGCTGCCCTTTTTCACACTTTGGGCAACCGACATGTGTGTCTTCTTGCTGTTTTATAGGTTCAATATGATGGCATGCGGGGAAATTGGTACAGCCAACGAACATACCAAACCGACCTTTCTTAATCGCTAACTCTTCATGGCACAATGGACACGATGAACCCGATAGCGTTTTAAGTAAGGTTGTTTGTTTATCGTGTAATGGTTTACTAAAATGACAATCTGGGTAGCCAGTACAGCCAATAAATGGCCCTGACTTACTGTTTCTTATATGCAATGCCTTACCACATTCAGGGCAATCCCCAAACGTGTCGTTCAACGCATGTTCATGTGCTGAAAATAATGAATGGTCTATTTTCGACATGATGGCTACAGCAATATCTGACGTACTGCATTAATCAATGCAACACACCATCAGATTCATCAAATAATAAATCTTCCATTTGCGCGTAAGCCTTTTCTTTGCCTGGTACGTTAAATAGCACCATTAGCACTACCCACTTTAAATCTTCAAGACAAAATTCTGCAGAGTCGATTTCCATGACACGGTCGATCACCATCTCGCGCGTCGACGCATCGAGCACAGCCACCTGCTCTAAAAATAATAGAAAACCGCGACATTCTACATCGAGACGCATTTGCTCGTCGTGGGTGTAGATACGACTAAGACTGGTATTAATACCTTTACAGAAATACGGTTTAATATCAGTTTCTTGTAGCGCTGCTAACTTTTCAAGCCACGCGAGCGCCTTGTATATTTCATCATGATGAAAACCCGCACGCACAAGCTCTTCGGTTAACTCATCTTGGTCAACACGAATTTCTGTTTCACTGTGAATGAAATTTTCAAACAGATACATGAGGATGTCGAACATATTATTTACCCCTCAATTTAACGTAACCGCCAGGGACAGCAGCTACTAAACCACGCAACTCATACTCTAATAACACTGCCATTACCTGATTTACAGGAGTGGCGCTGCGTTGGGCTATAACATCAATAGCAGTGATGTCGTAATCCACACTATCTAATAATGTATCGGTTGCCAAGCTATTCGCTTCACTTTTTTTGCTATCGGTATCAACCGCACTCATAAAAGGTAAAGGCTGTACCGCAATTTCATCAATGATGTCATCGACGTTGGTTATCAGTTTAGCACCTTGCTGTATCAACCAGTGACAACCTTCGGAATGCGTATTAAAAATACTGCTTGGTACAGCAAACACTTCTCTCCCTATATTTGCGGCCAAATTCGCTGTTATCAAGGTACCGCTCTTTATTTTTGCTTCAACCACTACCGTTCCAAGGGTTAACGCGGCAATAATTCTATTACGACGTGGGAAATGCCATGCTCTTGCAGTCACTCCAGGAAAAAACTCCGTGATACAAGCTCCCCCATGCTCAGTTATTTGAGCATGTAACTGCATATTTTTAGGTGGATAAACTTTATCAGGCCCGGTACCAGTGATAGCAATGGTACTTGCCCTTTCGCTAAGTGCCCCCTGGTGCGCACTCGCATCGATACCCATCGCCATACCGCTGACTACCGTTATCCCCTGCTGCGCCAGTTGCATTGATAGCATATGCGCAATTTGCTTACCGTGATGACTGGCTCTGCGACTTCCTACAATGGCTACTGATGGGTTAGCCAGTAACTGATGTTGTCCCACAATGAATAACACCAAAGGTGGGTTATCTAAAGCAAGCAAGCGTTTAGGGTAATTGTCACAGGCGTAACTCACAATGTAGTGATTTTTACTGGACTCACACCATAAAACAGCGTCTGTTACACGCGCCTGAGATATTTTCGTGATGAGCGGTTTACACTCAGGTAAGTCGTGTTTCTTATGGTTAGCACTTACGATGTCTTCCGGACTACAGTCATAAGCATCAAGTAATGCTAGCCATTTTCCGGTTGGCACCTCTACTGCTGAGGCGAGCGTTAACCACGCACGTTGTGATGATGATATTGTATGTTGATGCATAGCCGCTCCATGGATAAAGCGGCTATCGTTATGCTATGGATTGGCTACAATAAAACCGCGTTTTACGTTTTTACTTGCGCGAGTAATGATGGCAAAACTCGCCTTTTCGAACGTTTTGAAAACTATAATTTCGCCCACCTTAAGTGCGGGTTGCTCAATAACGTCTGCAAAGAAGTCGCTTCCTGTCGATGCACCAGGTTCATTAACATAACGAGGGGTATCATCGTCGATAATACCTGGGCCTTGTGCATACAAGCCCATCACGGTACCGGGGTTAACGTCGGCACTGCCTACATTTATAACAACAACATCATATTTACCGAGTAAATCATGATCGTGCAGATCGCTTATTACCGCGCCGCGCTGATGAGTTGCGGGTTGTAAAATAAGGTCTTCATGCGGTGATATTGGCTCGCTAAGTACTCGGTCACCTCGACGCGCTTCTTGATTAGCATCGGTTAACGCCAATAATGTAGAACGAGGCATTTTTGCATCTTGCACCATTTCAGCATCGGCAACGTGCACGACCTGAACACCTAAAACATTACCGCTTAAGTCTTTTAGTGTAGAGAGCTTACGAATTATACGTAACTGATCACTGGACGCGTTTTGATGTTGCGTTAGCACTAAATCTTCACTTACAAATCGTACGTTGGCATCATCGTTGCCCAATAAATACGGTAAATTCTCGTAACGTGTCGATGCCATTAATTCGTGATTATTGATATAAGGGGCAAGCATCGACCACGGTAAAGTATCGATCGGTGATGGTTTCACACGACGACTTGAATCAGGGGACAGAACCAGTGTTTGTTTATCGCGCTGGACGGTAATGACCGGCTCGCCGTCAATATACCTTACGACAAGAACATCGCCTGGGTAGATAAGGTGCGGATTATCGATTTGTGTATTGTTTCGCCACAATTCTGGCCACAGCCAAGGCTTATCGAGGAAAAGCTTTGCAATATCCCACAGCGTATCGCCTTTGCTTACCGTATAGGTTTGTGGTGCTCCCTCTTTAAGTTGCAATGCTAATGCAGGCAACGAGAACAATGTCGCTACGAGCAGTACTATCGTTAGGCATTTTTGTTTTAATAGATTTTTCAAATTAACCACCCGCAAATTTTTCACTGCCATTCACTGTTGAATTTTCAGACAATACTATTATATCGGCAATATGCCCTAATAGTGTGGTCCAATACAAAAAACTGCACGAAATAACACTATATACGTTAGAATAGTAACTTAATAAGCACTGTAAAGTGTGCTGACTATCAGATCGTATATGAATTTATACTGCGAAAAGGTGAAGTAAGCGAGACATGGCAATTTTAGACGTATTAAGTTTTCCTGATGAGCGTCTTCGCACCGTTGCAAAACCGGTGGAAGAAGTAAACGACGAAATCAAACAACTTGTTTCAGACATGTTCGAAACGATGAAAGATGAAAACGGCATCGGTTTAGCGGCAACGCAAGTTAACCGTCATGTGCAAGTTGTCGTGATGGACGTTTCCGAAGAGCAAAACGAACCGCGCGTATTCATTAACCCCGTTATTACCCATAAAGACGGTAGCACGATTAGCGAAGAAGGTTGCTTATCGGTACCTGGTAATTACGCCAAAGTTGAACGCGCTGAAGCCATTACAGTAAAAGCCTTAAATGAAAAGGGTGAAACGTTTGAGTTAGAAGCCGATGGGCTGCTTGCCATTTGTGTTCAACACGAGCTTGATCATTTAAAAGGTAAACTGTTTATTGATTACCTGTCTCCGCTTAAGCGTCAGCGTATACGCAAAAAGCTAGAGAAAGAAGCTCGTCTGTCTACTCGCGCCTGAGGTAAGTTTTGACCAAATCACTTCGAGTTATTTTTGCGGGTACACCCGACTTTGCAGCGAAGCACCTTCACGCAGTATTAGCCTCACAACATGAGGTGGTTGCTGTTTATACTCAGCCTGACCGCCCTGCGGGTCGGGGAAAAAAGCTGACACCAAGTGCAGTGAAGACCTTAGCCTTAGAACATGACATTGCGGTGCATCAACCTCCGTCTTTAAAAGATGAAGAAGCCCAGCAAATCTTAGCGGCTCACCACGCCGATGTGATGGTTGTGGTTGCCTATGGTTTATTGTTACCCAAAACCGTGCTGGAAATGCCGCGCTTAGGCTGTATTAATGTGCATGGCTCTATTTTACCACGATGGCGTGGTGCAGCACCTATACAACGGTCTATTTGGGCAGGCGATGCTGAAACAGGTGTAACCATTATGCAAATGGATGAGGGCTTAGATACCGGCGATATGCTTCATATCGACCGCCTTCCTATCCAAAGTAGTGATACCAGCGCAACACTGTATGACAAGTTAGCAGAACGAGGGCCAATTTCACTTATTCATGTTTTGGATAACATCGATACCATTACCCCTGAGAAGCAAGACGACGCGATTGCTACCTATGCCAAAAAACTTTCAAAAGAAGAAGCCCTTATTGATTGGCACAGTGATGCTGAACAAATAGAACGCAATATTCGTGCGTTTAACCCATGGCCTGTTGTGTGGATGAAGGTGAATGATCAGAATATTAAAGTATGGTCCGCTGAAGTCGTTAGTGACGTATCAACACAACACAAGCCTGGGACAATAATTCAAGCCGATAAAAACGGTATTATGATTGCTACGGGCACAACCGCATTACGTATTTTGAGCCTTCAGATACCAGGTAAAAAAGCGATGTCAGCGGCAGACGTTGTGAATGCACGTAAAGCATGGTTTGAACCCGGCATCAACCTCTCCATTTCGGAATAATAGTGAAACCAACCCCATTACCTAAGCAAAAAAACCTGCGCGCAGATTGTGCGTGGGTCATTTATCAAATTTTAGAGCACGGAAAGTCTTCTCGCGAAATATTAGACAAAGTACAGCGCCGTCATCCCCCCAAAGATAACGCGTGGATCCAAGAAATGTCGTTAGGCGTCATGCGAAAGTTGCCCATATTACAAACTTGGCTGCGCACACTGCTCGACAGACCGCTTAAAGGGAATAAGAAAATTATTGAGCACCTTATTCTTTTAGGGCTTTATCAATTGGCGTTTTCCCGCGTGAGTAAACATGCTGCTGTTGGCGAAACAGTAAGTGCAGCTTCTTATTTAGGGGCGCCCGCACTGAAAGGGTTAGTTAATGCTGTATTACGCAATTTTCAGCGAGATGATATCGCTGCTAAGCCTATTGATGATGAAATTATTGCAAGCGGTCTACCTAAGTGGCTATATAAATCGATTGCCGCCGCCTACGGTGATAACACCGAGCAGGTAATCGATGCAACCAATGGCATGGCACCCATATGGCTTCGCGTGAATACGCAACAAACGTCCAAAACCGCGTTTATGACCAAACTTGATGAAGCCAATATCGGGTACACGTTAAGTGAAGCGCACAACGACGCCATTATTCTTGATGGCCGTTCAGACATTACCAGTCTTCCAGGGTTTGAAGAAGGTCACTTTGCTGTGCAAGATGGCGCGGCGCAATTAGCTGCTTATTATCTTGATGCCCAGCCGAATGAGCGCGTTTTGGATTGTTGTGCTGCACCGGGCGGAAAAACGGGCCATATCATGGAACGAACGCCTTCTGTGTCTTACTGCTTAGCGCTAGATGCCGATGCGAAACGGTTAACGCGTGTTGAAGAGAACATGACACGGTTAAAGCATACTGTAGATATTAAGCAAGGTGATGCCGCAGACACAGACGGTTGGTGGGATGGTGAAATGTTTGACCGTATTTTGCTTGATGCGCCTTGTTCAGCCACCGGCGTAATTAGGCGCCACCCAGACATACGATGGTTACGCAAATCTAGCGATATCGATACCTTGGTTACATTACAAGGTGAGATTTTGCGGAACCTTTGGAAAACCTTGAAGCCTGGCGGCACGCTGCTGTATGCCACATGCTCAATATTACCTAAGGAAAATAGCGCTCAGATTTGCGCTTTCTTGGACAGTGAGCCTAGTGCACACCTTAGTACCATTGTTGAAAGTGAAACCACGACGACACCAGGTAGACAGATATTGCCGGGCGAACAACAAATGGATGGTTTCTACTATGCGAGACTGGTAAAGTCTTCTGGCGAATAAAAGCAATAAGGCAATGTTACAAAGATGAAAATCATCATTTTGGGGGCGGGACAAGTTGGCGGCACCTTAGCCGAAAACTTAGTAGGCGAAAAGAACGAAATTACGGTTATCGATTCTGACCCCGCCATTTTACGTAACCTTCAAGACAGGCTCGACCTTCAAGTTGTCACTGGGGTTGGCTCTCATCCTGATGTGCTTAGAAAGGCCGGCGCAGAAGACGCTGACATGCTGATCGCGGTAACAAACAGCGATGAAAGTAACATGCTGGCCTGTCAGGTTGCGTTTAGTTTATTTAAAACGCCCACCAAAATTGCCCGCGTTCGTTCTGAACAATATATTATTTACCAAGAACAGCTATACAAGCAGCAAGACATTCCCGTTGATCATATTATTGCGCCAGAACAATTAGTTACCAAGGCCATAAAACGCCTGATTGACTACCCCGGTGCATTGCAAGTGGTAGAGTTTGCAGATGGTAAAGCTAGCCTGGTTGCGGTTAAGGCATATTATGGCGGGTTATTAGTCGGTCACGCCCTATCGGCATTAAAAGACCATATGCCTAATGTAGAAACCCGTGTAGCGGCGATATACCGTCGCGGCCGCCCTATCCGACCGCTAGGTACCACTGTCATAGAAGCTGATGATGAGGTTTTTTTCATTGCGGCAACCAAGCATATACGTGCCGTAATGAGCGAACTTCAAAAGCTTGAGTCTAGCTATAAGCGGATCATGATCGCCGGAGGGGGATTAATCGGTGCCGGACTCGCCAAGAAGCTTGAGCACAATCATAATGTAAAATTGATTGAGTTCAGCAATGAACGAGCAAAGTACCTATCAGCCCATTTAGACAAAACCATTGTTTTCTGTGGTGACGCTTCTGATCCCGAACTGCTCAGCGAAGAAAATGTAGAACAAGTCGATGCCTTTATCGCTGTTACTAACGACGATGAAGCCAATATCATGTCTGCCATGTTGGCAAAACGTATGGGCGCTCAAAAGGCTATGGTACTTATTCAACGTAGTGCTTATGTTGATTTGGTCCAAGGCGGTGAAATAGACATTGCATTCTCGCCTCAACAAGCCACCATTTCGGCACTATTAACACATGTTCGCCGAGGCGACATCGTCAATGTCTATAGCCTACGAAGAGGCGCTGCGGAAGCTATTGAAGCCATCGCACATGGTGATGAAAACACGTCAAAAGTAGTGGGTAAACAAATTGGCGATATTAAATTACCGCCCGGCACAACCATAGGCGCAATAGTAAGAGACGAGCAAGTTATCATCGCGCATAGCGACACGAAGATTGCCCCTAACGATCATGTCATTTTGTTTTTGGTCGATAAAAAATATATTGGCGACGTAGAAAAACTCTTCCAACCTAGTGCGTTTTTCTTTGGTTAATCGTTTTTAACGCGCGACCGTCTATTTAACTCTGTCGCGCGTAATAGCCTCATTGGCGATAAAAGCCGTGTTCTTAACTACGCCAGAAGGTGGGGGAAAACAGCACCAACAGTGAGAACACCTCAAGGCGACCAAATACCATTGCAACCACTAAAATCCACTTGCCCGCATCGGTAACACCCGCATAATTTGCCGCCACACTGCCAAGTCCAGGCCCTAAGTTATTCAGCATTGCTGCCGTAGCAGTAAACGCACTTAGGTTATCTAAACCTGTAGCAATTAGGCCAATCATGATAATGACAAAAACCACTGCATAAGCAGAGAAAAAGCCCCATACCGCCTCTACGACTCTATCGGGCATTGCACGCTCACCAAGCTTTACTGAATACACCGCTTTAGGATGAATAAGTCTATCCACTTCGCGTTTACCCTGAAGAAATAGCAAGCACACCCGTACTACTTTTAACCCGCCACCGGTAGAGCTTGCACACCCTCCGATAAAGCTAGAAAAAATAAGAAGGATAGGTAAAAAGGTAGGCCATACCGAAAAATCTGTCGTGGCAAAACCGGCCGTAGTACTGATTGATACCGCTTGAATCATGGCTTGGTCTAACGCTGTTTCTGCTGAGGCATAAAAGCCAGACAGCGTAAGCACTAAAAAGCAAATTGCAATAAGCGTCGCTTGAATAAAGAAAAACGCTTTAAACTCTGGATCGTTGAAATAGCCTTTAACCGAACGGGAACTTACCGCAGCATAATGGAGAGAGAAATTAAGCGCTGCGATTAACAAAAATACCGTACACACTACGTTCACTAAAGGACTATTAAAGTACCCTAAGCTAGCATCGTGGGTAGAAAAACCGCCTATTGCGACCGTTGAAAATGAGTGACATATTGCATCGAATACATCCATGCCCGCTAACCAATATGACAATGCACACGCAATGGTAATCGACAAGTAGATATACCATAGGTGTTTTGCCGTATCCGCGATACGCGGCGTCATTTTATTATCTTTTACTGGCCCTGGCGTTTCTGCACGATAAAGCTGCATGCCTCCAACACCAAGTATTGGAAGAATAGCGACGGCAAGTACGATGATACCCATACCACCGAGCCACTGCAGTTGCTGACGATAAAACTGTACGGAATGTGGCAGAAAATCTATGCCTTCAATAACCGTGGCTCCCGTCGTCGTTAAACCTGAAAACGATTCAAAAAAGGCATCAGTTACCGTCATACTGGGTTGTTCTAACAAGATAAGTGGAATGGCACCTACACTTGCGAGCACTGACCAAAACAAAGCAACGATAAGAAAGCCTTCCCGTGCTCGTAAATCGGCTTTTTGTTGTCGGTTTGGATACCACAATGCCATACCGCCAATAACGCAAAAGATAAACGCAAGCGTAAATGGTAAGCCGCTTCCGTCTTGGTATATAAGAGAAACAATAGCGGGCGGGATCATCGTCACACTAAATAGCGCGATAAGAAGCCCAAGAATACGTACAATCGCACGGTAGTGCATGTGGTTTAGTGCCTTTTAATTTTAACGCTACCTTTCTCAAGGCCGTGCTTTTATTCAGCAGATAGTGCGAATTATAGGGTGATAATGGCGGTGGGGAAAACCTTTGTTTTCCCCACTGTTATATTTATTTCATTGATAGTACGACTTGTACCATTTTACTCAAGCCCTTTTGTGCATCAACAATAGATTCAGCCAACATGTATGCTGGGGTGGTAACCACTTTGTGCTCGTTATCGATAACGATATCATCAACGGCACAATCAACATGATTTGCCCCTATCTCATTAATTGCCGACGCGGTTTCTTTGTCGTTACCGATAGTAAGATGGACACCATCTCCATAGACATGCGCTGCTATTACCGGCGCAATACAAGCATATGCGGCGGGTTTTCTTAATGCAGCAAACTGTCGACATAGTGTGAACAACTCATCATTCACAGTACTGTGCGTACCGTTAGTGGCAAAGTTACACAAATTTTTAGCCGCACCAAACCCACCGGGTAATACAAGTGCATCGAATTGCTCAGGATCACATTCTGTTAGCGGCTTAACATTTCCTCTTGCGATACGTGCCGACTCTACTAATACATTTCTTGATGAGGCGCCATCAACCTCTCCCGTTAAATGATTTACCACGTGCATTTGCTCAACATCGGGGGCAAAACAGGTATATGAAGCGCCCTGCTGCTCTATGGCTAATAACGTTAATACCGCTTCATGAATTTCAGTCCCATCGAACACACCGCTACCACTTAAAATAACCGCTACGTTTTTCATTATTGCTCCTAGCCCTTATAACAACTGACTTATTCTATTTTTGGCTATAAAACAGTCAACTGTTTACAAAAAATTCTTAATAACCTTTGTTGGATTACTAATTTCTTATGCTACATTACTCGACCAGCTTGGTTAAGCCAAAATAATAAACGCACCAAGTTATCCACATTAAACGGAATGATACATTACAGGGTTGTTGTTTTTATCTCTCTTTATCATACCCTTATTTTTATTGCCCCAGAAGCTGATCTTTAACTTGACAAGGATCGGCATCGTTATCATGCGCAGCGCATTAGATCACAAAGTTATCCACAGATGATCCACCCGCAATAATTTCTTGCTCCTATGGCGATCAATGGCTGCCTGTGGCATCCTTGCGCCATATTCTATGCTAGGTAAAAAACATCAATGACAGATTCAAAAAAGCCTCCATTTATTCTTGTAGACGGATCGTCTTATCTATTCAGAGCCTTTCATGGGCTGCCACCGCTTACAAATTCTAAAGGGCAAGATACTGGTGCGATTTACGGCGTAGTTAATATGCTTAAAAGTTTGATCAAGCAATACAACCCTACCCACATGGCGGTGATCTTTGATGCGAAAGGAAAAACCTTTCGTGATGACATTTATAAAGAGTACAAAGCAAACCGGCCTCCCATGCCTGATGAGCTTAGAAGCCAAATAGAACCGTTACATACCATCGTTAAAGCAATGGGCTTACCGGTGATTGTTGAGCCGGGTGTTGAGGCAGATGATGTAATCGGCACACTGGCCAAGCACGCTACTGAAAAAGGGATAGAAACCTTAATCAGTACCGGTGATAAAGACATGGCACAGTTGGTCAACGAGCACGTAACACTCATTAATACCATGACCAATCAGTTAATGGATGTTGAAGGGGTAAAAACTAAGTTCGGTATTCCTCCTGAACTTATTATCGACTTTTTGGCACTAAAAGGTGACAAAGTAGATAACATTCCTGGCGTGCCAGGTGTTGGCGATAAAAGTGCCCAAGCATTGCTCAATGGTATCGGCGGTATTGAAGACATTTATAACAATCTTGATAACATTGCTGAATTATCGTTTCGTGGAAGCAAGACGATGGCGGCTAAAATGCAGGAATACGAAGAGCAAGCTCGCCTTTCGTATACGCTGGCGACTATCAGTATTGACCTAGATTTAGACTACGACATAGAGAACTTACGTTACACCACACAAGACAATGAGCAACTCAAAACATTATTTGCTGAATATGAATTTAAGCGCTGGCATAGCGAAGTAAGTGCACTGGCCAGCAGCGATATTCAAGAAACACCAAGCGGTTCAGATGATGACGAGAGTGCGGGCGACCAAGTCTCAAGCGATATTGATACCACCCACTACGACGTGGTGTACACAGAAGCAGCATTTGAAGCGTGGGTAGAAAAGCTAAGTAATGCCGCATTGTTTGCGTTTGATACAGAAACAACAAGCCTTAACTACATGAACGCGGAAATTGTCGGCGTTTCTTTTTGTATTGAACCCGGGCTCGCCGCCTATGTACCTGTTGCGCATGATTATGTAGATGCCCCCGCTCAGCTTGACCGTGATTATGTGCTTGGGAAATTGAAGCCCATATTGGAGTCAACAAACCACAGTAAAGTGGGTCAGCACATTAAGTACGACAAGAACGTGCTTGCGAATTACGACATCACGCTTAACGGCATCGGTTTTGATACCATGCTTGAAAGTTATGTCCTTAATAGTACTGCCCAGCGTCATGACATGGACTCGTTAGCATTAGCCTACCTTGGCCACAAGACTATTCATTTTGAAGACATCGCGGGTAAAGGTGCTAAGCAGCTTACCTTCAATCAAATCCCGCTTGAGCAAGCAGGCCCTTATGCCGCTGAGGACGCAGATATCACCCTTCGTCTCCATCATGTTATTTGGGAAAAATTAAGTCAGGTGCCTGAATTAAAACGGTTGCTGGTTGATGTAGAAGTGCCACTTGCTAGCGTATTAGCAAGAATGGAACAACAAGGCGTATTAATAGATAGCCAACGATTACGTCAGCAAAGCCAAGATTTAGCTATTCGTATCGCCGAGCTTGAAAAAGAGGTTCACGAAGAAGCCGGCGAAACATTCAATTTAGGTTCGACGAAACAGCTGCAACATATTCTTTTTGAAAAGATGGAATTGCCTGTTATCAAGAAAACCCCCAAGGGAGCACCGTCTACCTCCGAAGAGGTACTGCAAGAGCTCGCTCTTGATTACCCACTTCCGAAAAAGATAATGGAATATCGGGGATTAACTAAATTAAAGAATACGTATACCGATAAACTGCCAAAGATGATAAATCACCGAACAGGTAGAGTGCATACTTCTTATCATCAAGCGGTAACCGCAACAGGGCGTTTGTCATCGACCGATCCGAACTTACAAAACATACCCATCCGCAATGAAGAAGGCCGCCGCGTTAGACAAGCGTTTGTACCACGGGATGGTTACAAGATTGTCGCAGCCGATTATTCACAAATAGAACTTAGAATTATGGCGCATCTGTCTGGTGACGAGGGCTTATTAAATGCCTTTGCCCATGGCAAAGATATTCATAAGGCAACGGCCGCAGAGGTATTTGGTGTTCCGCTTGATAACGTTACCACTGAGCAAAGGCGAAGCGCGAAAGCCATTAATTTTGGTCTAATCTATGGCATGAGTGCGTTTGGCCTTGCGAAGCAACTAAACGTACCTCGTCATGAAGCACAACAATACATGGATTTGTATTTCGAACGTTACCCAGGTGTTCTGCACTACATGGATAGCACGAGAGAAGTCGCTAAAGAAAAGGGATATGTAGAAACGGTATTTGGCCGACGCTTATATTTACCCGATATCAAAGCAAGTAACGGTGCCCGTCGTAAAGGCGCAGAGCGCGCAGCCATCAACGCGCCGATGCAAGGCACAGCAGCAGACATCATTAAAATGGCCATGCTTAAAGTTGATGATTGGATAACATCTCTGAATACATCAGACATTACGATGATGATGCAAGTGCACGATGAATTAGTGTTTGAAATTAAAGAGGACAAGTTAGAAGCCTATACCGACACCATTGTTTCACTGATGGAAAGTGCTGCAACGCTCGCCGTACCGCTTGTTGTAGAGGCGGGTAAAGGTGAAAACTGGGACCAAGCCCACTAAACAAGTAATTAGATTACGAAAAACACGACTTTTTATCTAAAAAAACAGACTGTGGTGCTTTATTTGGTAATTTAATTACAAGGTCAGCTTGCCTTTTTATCGCTATGTTGTAATATTATGCGCGTAGGGTACAGAGGTGAGAAAGCTGTTTTCAAACCTTTGCTTTAACCCCGACAGATTTGTCGGGGTTTTTTTATGCCTAAAGGAAAGTTCAGCGTAGTAGTAGCGAAAAAGAACATAATAAATATAACGAACGCGCATTTAATTTGAACTTAATGCCAACGCCCTACTCTATATATTCGGTTTTTATGTGTTTTCTCTGTGTTATATGGCCTCGCGACTTGCGAGGCTTTTTTTATTCTTCGTCGTCTTGTGGTTTTTCTAGCTCCAACCATTTATTCAGCATACCCTCTAACTCTGGCAGGCCATGTCTGTTCAACGACGAAAATGTGTGCACAGTCACATCGCCCATGAAAGCAAGTGCAGCCTCTCTCGCCATCAGCAATTGCGCTTTACGTTTACCCGACTTTAATTTGTCCGCCTTAGTTAACAACGCAAGCACAGGTATATTTGAATCCACAGCCCACCGAATTAAATCTTGATCCAAGTCTTTAAACGGATGACGAATATCCATCAATACCACTAAACCCTTTAGTGATTTTCGTTTTTGTAAATATTCACCCAGCGCTTGCTGCCACTTCTGCTTCATCGCAATAGGGACTTTTGCATAACCATACCCAGGTAAATCAACTAATCTTCGGTTTTCTTCAAGCTCGAAAACGTTAATAAGTTGGGTACGGCCTGGTGTTTTACTGGTTCTTGCTAAGTTTTTTTGGCGCGTTAATGTATTTAACGCGCTAGACTTACCTGCGTTTGAACGCCCGGCAAATGCTACTTCAATTCCGGTATCATCTTTCAAGTGCCTAATATCTGGTGCACTTGTAAAGAACGTTGCTTTGGTGTAATACGACATCTAGACTTACCTCCACATGCGTCATTACTTTATATTTAAAGTCTTTTAATGATCTAAACCTAGTAAAAACCATAGTTTTATCATGGAATAGGTTTTTCTGACGCGTTAAATGTGTAAAATGAGCATGATATCACGTATATCACGCGAGCCGTTGGATCCATTTAAGAGATTTATTATGAAAAAACTGTGTTTGTTGGTATTTATGTCTTTAGGTTTATCAACTTCTGTTATGGCAGAAGGCGACGCCGAGGCTGGAAAAGCGAAGTCTGCAGTATGTGCAGCATGTCATGGCCAAGATGGTAATAGCATGATAGATATGAACCCCAAGTTAGCGGGCCAACATGAAAAATATCTAGTTAAGCAGCTGATGGAGTTTAAGTTAGCTTCTCAAACTGGTGGCGAAGAAGGCCGTAATAATGCGGTAATGAACGGCATGGCCGCTCCCCTCTCTGAGCAAGACATGAAAGACTTAGCTGCGTACTTCTCAAGCCAAGATGCTAAACCGGGTGAAACTGCGGAACAATACGTAGAAGCAGGTAAAGCACTTTATCAAGGTGGCGATGAGTCGCGTGGCATTACAGCTTGTATTGCTTGTCACGGCCCTAAAGGCAATGGCATGGGGCTAGCTGGATTTCCAGATATCAGTGGCCAGCACGCTACTTACACAGCATCTCAGCTTAAATCTTTTCGTTCTGGCCAACGCCACAACGATATGAACGGCATGATGCGCGATATTGCAATGAAATTAACCGATGAAGACATCGAGATTTTATCCAACTATGTAGCGGGTCTACATTAGTTTTTATAGCGTAGATCACTTTTTGTTATTTTTTTGTAAACAATTAAGTTGTTTTTTGAAATTATTCGTGTAGTCTAACGGCTTAGTTTGTAGCAGAGCTTGTAAGTCTACGAACTGGATAACAAGAATAATAATAATAAAAAGCAACACGGACGAAATCATAAAGTGCCAAGAAGGCCAAAAACAAAAAAATAGCGCTCTGCTAAAAAGAATAATAAGGGGAGTTCGCTAGGGAAGCTCGATTGCACATAGATGTGTAAATAAAACGGGAGAGGTGTCATCTGACACTGATTAAATGTAAGGTGATGGTGAAAACCATCGCCTTTTTTTCTTTTTAAACCATGACTAAATTAACCAACGCTTGCCCACTTTGTCATGCAAATGACATTGCCTTTTACTTTGAAGATAAACGACGGCGCTATAATCAGTGTAATGCTTGCTCGTTGGTGTTTGTCAGCTCTGAATTCTTA
>Ga0209652_1002120_pt1 | contig 15623 bp, 8 predicted proteins | sample SaaInl74LU_5_DNA_FD_184641 | JGI IMG/M metagenome (GOLD analysis project Ga0209652, IMG submission 184641) | Marine microbial communities from expanding oxygen minimum zones in the Saanich Inlet - ESP_74LU_5_DNA (SPAdes) (version 2) | ecosystem: Environmental > Aquatic > Marine > Intertidal zone ...
TTTGTCTAGTGCCCCTTGACCTTTGTATTTGAATACTGCACGAGCGTAATCAGCCGCGGCTTCTTCTTCATTCTCATAATAGCCAATAGTTCGATTCTTTCCTTTGATGTCAATTTGTACCCTCCATTTCTTCATCGGTTTATTGAAAGAGACTCCTTTGTATTTCGAAGCCCCCTCCTTGATGTGACCGGCACTTTTGGGTATTGGAGATTGTGGTGGAACATCACTCAGATCAATGATGAAGGAATCCTGCTCCCTTGCATTGTCTAGTGCTCTTCGCTCCCTTGCTTTGTCTAGTGCCCCTTGACCTTTGTACTTGAATACTGCACGAGCGTAATCAGTTGCAGCTTCTTCCTCATTCTCGTAGTGACCAATGCACCATTGCTTTCCATCGATCCCAATTTGCGCCTGCCACTTATTCGTATGTTTTTTGAAACAGACCCCCGTATACTTTGAAGCCCCCTCTTTGATGCGACCGGCACTTTTGGGTATTGGAGATTGTGGAGGAACACCTGTCAAATCAACGGTGAATGGATCAACCCTCTGGCGCTTGATATCATCTTTGCCGCTGATTGACTCCCCCGATGTAAGGGCACGTTTCTTTCCAACTTCATTATCAAGACAATAATTATTGTCATGTGATGAATGCGTACCGGAAAGATCCTCGTCGCTAGCAACACCGCGAATCTTTCCGACATCTTTAGAACAGTCACTTTGATCCCCATCAGTTGGCCCTTTCTGATGAACACAACAGAGGCCGCCGCCCCTTTTCTCGAAATCCACCGCATGAAAACATCCTTTATGACGGCACAGCTGAACCAATCCACCTGGCGAGGGATGTTGTGCTGGCTTGCTGCAGCTGGTAGAATTGAATGAATTTATTTGCAATTCTGTGCTGTTCTGTTCGGAGGGAGTGTTGCTGATGACTGATTCCGCCGCTGCCGCCGGTGTCGATAACGATGTAGCGGCAAAGGCAGCGGCTTCGGAGGGTGTGACGAGTATTACCGTCCGTGTCACCATCGTACCTAAAATTAGAAGTTCTCTCGGCAGCAGCAGAGGCAGAGCATGCAGTCCATTAATACGCCTTCCCACTCTCTATCGCTCTGACCGGTAAGTCTGAACAGAAGAGATCTTTGATGTATTTGCAGTTGCTCAGTAGCATGTGAATGTGGCAGGGTATATATTTGAATTTGTTGGAAGAAAGGGCCCCTCTTTTGAGGTCTGAAAACAGAAACTACTGTCGCTGTAATGTTGCAGATTGTTTCTGGAAATGACCGATTACGGGGAACTGAAGGGACCTCATCTTGTCCCTTTATCTGCGCTTTTCTTGTTTCTTGCGTTTAAAAAAAGAGAATAAATCATTCAACTACACCTCTCATTTTACACAATGGCCAAATCAAGCAAGCGTCGCCCAAACAACACCGGCTCCTCCGCCAAGAAGCAACTCCAACAAACCCTCGCACATGCCAACGTTCAATCTAACCCTTTGGCGGCATTGCCATCTGCATTTCTAAGTGTCAACATTGCTCAAAAACAGGACACTGCTGGCAGCGACGACGCTCCATCCAAAAATAATGGCACCATCCACTATTACAAATCGCCATTACCCGAATTGATATTACAGCAATGCCTAGATTTATTTGAGAGGAATATGGGTGAGATGTATAAGAAGAGCGAGTGGGGGTTGGATATGGAGGAGAAGAGGAGGGAGTTGCTTCATGAGGATGCGAGATTTTTGATTATTATTTTGGAGGATGATACTGCTGACAATGATGCGGCCGATGCGGATGATAACGAAACAACAAATGCTGCCGCCGCCAATTCTTCTACCGACGATATAATAAAAAGCACCACCTCACCAAAAAACCCACAACAACAACAAGTAATCGGCTTTGCCCACTTCCGCTACGAACCAGACGAAGACTCCCCCCTCTCTCCCATAACCTACCTCTACGAACTACAAATATCCCTCACCTCCAACGGTCTCGGAAAAACACTCATGACATTAATTGAATTACTATCATTGCAACTTCACATGACCAAGGTTATATTGACAGTGTTTAAATGTAACACGGGGGCGATGAAGTTTTATTTGACAAAGTTGAAGGGGTATGATGTGGATGAGTGTAGTCCGAGTAATTTTGAGGGGGGGGATGATGTGGAGTATGAAATTTTGAGTAAGAGGATTGGTCATAAAAGGGTTTAGTTGTGAGTGATACAGGGGGGATGATGTTGTTGGTATCTGCATTGAGGGAACGATATTGTAGGGAGGGAGGTGCGCAATCGACACTTTAACACAACAATCGAGCTAGCAGCGACTGGAGGGCAAGAACATCGAGCTTGGAGTGCGATCTGGGAAAGAGTATTGTTATGAGTTACGAGTAGTGGTGTTCGTGTAGGTTCGTGATGATAGACTATTCCCCAGGGAGGCCGCCCACCTGACGTACTTTCAAATTTTCGTACGTTATTGTGATTATTGTAGGGAATGAGGTGTTAGTTTGATCGAATATCTTATAAGGTCACTCGTATGCAGTCTCTTTGCCATACTTATGTCAAAATAGCCTTTAATTGCAGGTCACTCAACGATTAAGATAGGCTTAAGCTTTTGCCTATGACTACGTCATGTTTGCAATCCTTCCGGTTCATTGGACGAGCAACTAGCTGACATCCATGTGATGATCAGAGCAGTGACGAAATCATTATTTGGCACTGATAGCAAGTCACTCATTATCATTATTTTGTTCCTCTCAGCCTCCTCTGAGGCAACATCAAGCTGCCTTATTATTGCAGGTTGTAGTTGTACTGTCCTCTCGGCTGCCATGCATGAGTTTCCGTGTACGCCGAAAGCTTGACGAAGTGGGCTAACTAAGTGCACCTTTGTCGTTCTCTCGAGAGTATGCTCATGCCTCAAGCCTAGGGTGGGATTGAGTCCACTTCAAGCTGTCTTGGTCTTCTCACATCCTGAATCCAGACTCTATTCTTTCGACATGCATTAACGGCGTAGCAAACTCTAACCTGTGATGTGCCCTTCCTCTTGCTTGCTGTAAAAACGAGTGGATAGGTCGCAACCTTATGTCCTTCACATTGAAAGTCAAGAGTGTCTGATTCGACGAGACTTCCGATGAGCGGGCGACCTGAAAAATAGCACCAGCAGAGGCAGGCTTTACCACAAAATGGCGCCAACACCACATGACACCACAATGCGAGTATGCCGATGACCAATGCAATGACAACAGATGTTCTCGAGAGAGGTAACAATCCCTGCAGTTATATACCACTTATGCAACTACAAATAAATCCAAGATCTCTTCAGACTTACCGGTCAGAGCAATAGATAGAGAGTTGTGAGACGACTTATGTAGCGGACTACGTGCTCGCGCTGCTGCTGCCGAGAGAAGTTCTAATTTTAGGTACGATGGTGACACGGACGGTCATTCTCGTCACAGCCTCCGAAGCCGCTGCATTTGCCGCTACATCAACTTTATCGTCATCGACGGCGGCGGATTCAGTCATCGGCAACGCTCCCGCCGAACAGATCAACTTAGATGAAGAATTGCAGACAAATTCATTCCATTATACCAACTACACCAAGCGATCACAAGATCCCTCACCAGGTGGATTGGTTCAGCTGTGCCGCCATAAAGGATGTTTCCATGCGGTGGATTTCGAGAGAAGGGGCGGCCTCTGTTGTATTCATCAGAAAGGGCCGATGTATGGAGAGCAAAGTGACTCAGATGATGCATCGGAAAATGACAGAAAGATTCACGGTGTTACTAGCGACGAGGGGCTTTGCGATACGCACGCTAGTGCTACACATGGCACAAATTATGGTCTTGATGATGAAGTTGGAAAGAAACGTGACCGTCCAATGGGGGATTCAATCAGCAACAATAAGACGAAGAAATTCAAAAAGGTTGATGCATTCGTAATTGATTTGACAGGTGTTCCTACACAATCTCCAATACCCAAAAGTGCCGGTTGCATCAAAGAGGGAGCTTCAAAATACAAAGGAGTCTCTTTCGATAAACGAAGGAATAAATGGCAGGCAAAAATATATATTGATGGAAAGGATCAACGTATTGGTTATTATGATTATGAAAATGAGGAAGAAGCCGCTGTTGATTACGCTCGTGCAGTATTCAAATACAAAGGTCAGGGGCACTGGGACCGATCTCACGATCAGCTGGGAGGCGCTGCAATCGGCGGCAATAACACGAAGAAGCGCCAGAAGGATGATGCGTTCGCCATTGATTTGAGCGATGCTCCTCCACAGCCTCCAATCCCAAAAAGTGCCGGTCACATCAAGGAGGGGGCTTCGAAATATCAAGGAGTCCATTTCAATAAACAAGCCAATAAGTGGCAGGCGAACATATCTATCGCCTGGAAGTCGCGACATATTGGTTATTATGACAGTGAAGAAGAAGCCGCAGTTGATTACGCTCGTGCGGTATTCATGTACAAAGGTCAAGGGGCACTAGACAAAGCCAGGGAACGAAGGGCACGAGACAAAGTAAGGGAGCAGGACTCCTTCATCATTGATTTGAGCGACGTTCCACCACAGCCTCCAATCCCAAAAAGTGCCGGTCACATCAAGGAGGGGGCTTCAAAATATACTGGTGTTACTTTCAACAAATCGAGTAATTTGTGGCAGGCGAAAACACATATCGAGGGAAAGCTGCGATTCATTGGTTCTTATGAGACTGAGGAGAATGCCGCAATTGATTACGCTCGTGCAGTATTCAAGTACAGAGGCCAAGGAGCACCACAGCTACCAATCCCTCTGAAAAAGGTCAAAAGATGATGTTGACATCGCCTCCTCCATCCTTTGCATAAAAGAATAGCTTTGCTTTTTCAAAAAAGCGTATAACAAATGGGATGCACAAATACATTGAAGGTAACAAACTATTGATCAGCCATTATGAGAGTGAAGAAGAAGCTTCAGTTGATTATGCTCCTGCAGTATTCAAGTACAGTGGACAATTTTGAACTGGGGGAGACAACAACTGAGACAAGAATCTTCCTCGATGAGCGTATGATACAACTAAGCAAGCCATTATAATATTTCTCTTGATCGTTCTCAGTGGTGAGGTGCATTGTGTATTGCATTTGTAACACTGACCTGTCTTCTACGTAGATTTTACCCGCTTGTATCTCCTTCATCCACGTATTTGCGAGGGATGCGCTTCTTATCATGGTTGCAATCCTTCCTCCGGTGCATGCATTGGGCATTGACCGATCAACTAGCATTCAAGTGGTCAGAGCAGTGACGAAATCTTTTGGTAATGTTGTAACTCATTGTTTTGTCCCCAGCTAGCCGTCCTCAGCGGCAAGGTATTGCATAGTGTACTGTCTTCTCGGCTGTCTTCTCAAAAGTCTGTCAACTGTAGGCCAAAGCTTGACGAAGTCGACTACTTATGTGCACCTTTGTCGTTCTCTCGAGAATATGCTGTGGCTGTCCTCCCACGGCCTGAATCCACTGGAAACTCTATCTATTCTTTATTGCGATGCAGATACAACAAGCTCTGAAGTGTGCTGTGGATAGATGCAACCTCTTAGATCAAAGGCTGTCAAATGGCGCCAACTACGATACACGAAACCTGCGAAACCAATCATGCAATGCTGGTCAGTGTCTACAATGCTGGTGGCTGCTCAATCACTTATGCAACGACAAAAGAAGCTGACATAATCGATCGGCAAGATTGAGAGAGCGAGTGGTGACTGCGTGCTCGCGCTGCTGCTGCCGAGAGAACTTCTAATTTGTTGCTGCTACTACTACTACTATGGTGACACGGACGGTCATACTCGTCACACCCTCCGAAGCCGCTGCCTTTGCCGCTACAACTTTATCGTCATCTTCATCGACGGCAGCGGCAGCGGATTCAGTCATCAGCGACGCTCCTCCCACCGAACAGATCAACTTAGATGAAGAACTGCAGACAAATTGTTTATTCAATTATCCCAGCTGTACCAAGCCAGCACAACATCCATCACCAGTAGGATTGGTTCAGCTGTTCCTTTATCCATGCATTTCGAGAGAAGAAACGGTCTTTGCTGTATTCATCAGAAAGGGCATATGGAGATGGACGGAGAGCAAAGTGACTCTTCTGAAGATGACGGAAAGATTCGCGCTGTTACTGCCGATGAGAGGCTTCGTGATACGCACGCAACAAGGCAGAAATTACTGTCTTGATGAAGTTAAGAAACGTGGCCGTCCAATGAGGGATTCAATCAGCGGCAAAGATGATATCAAGCGGCAGAGAGTTGATACGTTCGTACTTGATTTGACAGATGTTCCTCCACAACCTCCAATACCCAAAAGTGCTGGTCACATCAAGGAGGGGGCTTCAAAATACACTGGAGTTTCTTTCTGTAAACAAACGAATAAGTGGCATGCAAAAATCAGGATCGATGGAAAGGAGCGATACATCGGTTCTTCTGAGAATGAGAAAGAAGCCGCAGTTGGTTACGCTCGTGCAGTATTTAAATACAAAGGTCAAGGAGCACTAGACAAAGCAAGAGAGCAGAACTCGATCATTGATTTGAGTGATGTTCCACCACAATCTCCAATACCGAAAAGTGCCGGTCAGATAGATATCGATGGATAGCAGCGACTCATTGGTCATTATGAGAATGGAGAAGAAGCTGCAGTTGATTTGCTCGCGCACTGTTCAAGTGTAGAGGTGAAGGGGCAATACAAAGCAAGGAAGCAGAAATCCGTCATCGCCATTCCAAAAAGAGAATGGCGATGACAATTTGGGACCAGGGCCAGGGCGGTCTGAATGATAGACAACTGAGACAAAAACATTCCCAAGTGAGCGAGCGTTGGTACAACTAACATTACATATTAGATTGCAATGATTTATGTTTTCATTACGGCATTGTCCCTAGAAGATTACTGCGCTGCCTTTATTGACTCTTCTCATGAGATAATACAAGTTGTTATATATTCCTGGTAGGGGAACCAAGAGAGGGGAATCCTATGTTTTCTCGTGGGGAAGAACAGATGAGAGTTCTTCTATGCTAGATAGATGGGCCTTCCATCTAATACCCAGCACCGTGTTGTTTGCCATCGATAGTAACCCTCGTATTTGAATTAAAGAATAAATATCACTACTTACACAATCAAGCTAGATTCTTTCCTCCTTCCGTTACTCGCATTGAAAAGATATGCTATGGATTAGGTGTTCCTGTGGTATTATTAATATCCTAAATTTAGGAGCCTGAGTTATTCACATCTCATAGACTGGAAGATCTCAATAAATCAACTCCATCTGTCCTCTGTTTCTGCTAGCACAATGTCGGATATAAGTCCCCTTTCCAACTGTTCGCTTGCATACGCAGACAAATACGGCATAACTGCGTCAAAACAATTCAACACTTCAAAGAAAAGCCCTTCCCTGCTTAGAGATTCCATCATCTTAGCAGCTCTCATCTCGACAACGGCATGATTCTGTACGACGTTTTGATCTCGTGATGTCTCCAACTCTCGTCGAAAGAGGACACTGCTGTGCTGCATTCTCGCTTTAGCTGCGAGATCCGTACTATCCGCCTGTTCAAAGCACCACGACGCCCTTTCCAAAAGCAGCAAAACCTCGTCAAGATCTTCTACAGACTGTGATAATTCTGCATTATTGATTCCTTCACCGACAAACTCATCGGCTGTCATGGACATTGCTTCTATATCATCAATGTTATTCTGTGTTGCAAAACTCCCTTCGCCCCCGGGGCCCTTTTGTGTCAGCCATCTAATTGTAGCCTTCCCAGCTGTTGATGAACTTGTCTCGACAAAAAATAGCTTCTCGATACAACGCGTTACACCCGTATACAACAGCTTTAACAAGTTACCCACAAGAGGGTGCTTGTATTCAAAGTCTTGCCCAGCTCTATTCAAGACAAGTTCTCGCCAAGGCTTTTGCAGCGATGGCGGGATCTCTTGATAGAAGTCAAGTATGATTACAGTCTTGAACTCCAGACCCTTTGCTTCCCTAATCCCATATACACGCTGGATAGACAGAAAAGGGACGCACGTGAGATGATGGTAAAAAGATGAAAAGAACATGAAATTCTTTCAAAAGTAACTCACTTTGTAGTCATTCAGCCTTCGTCTCCAGTGACTAGCTGAGTCATCATGAGTGAGAACGACTGCTCCTTTGAGCTTGTCACTCAAGAGGATGTTCAATTGATCAATGTTGGCTCCCAATAACACGCCTGGTCTAGATCCTTGAAACAGACCCTTATCCTTTTTCAGTTGCTTAGCACTACTTGGGAAGTGAGTGAACATGAGATCAAGCACTCCCCCCGCACAGTTGAGTATGCCAGAGTGAGATCGAAAATTGATATTCACTGTCTTCGGTTTCTGCATTACGGAGCCGACAAAATGTCCCACACTGCGGACTTCTTCAAATCGGAACTCGGTCCCCTCTACCACACTTTGAGCTGGGTCGCCGGCAAGGAAGAGCCCATTCGGACCACATAAATAGAAGAAGACTAGCATCTCTAGTTGAGTATAATCTTGCACTTCATCCACATAGACTTTACTCTTTTGAACTTGGCCAAATGCATCTGGATCTACTTCCTTTGATTCTTTGATTTGGATAATCAAGTGGCGCACACGGTCACAATCGTCCCACAACTTTTGTTCTTTAAGATAAGCTTCGTATCGAAGAAACTCATCATAAACCTGCTCTCGTAGCTCAGCAGGAATTCTGCATCGATTTTTGCCAAGCCTTTCCACTTCCACAAATTCGTCACGTGGGAGGACCCCGTCGGGGCTTTGGAATGCTTTAATCGACCCTTTGATAAAAGTCCGAATGACTGTCCACAGTGTCAATGCGCTGATCTTCCCGTTGGAAGAAGAATTAGTGGTGTATAGCTCTTGCTTGAATCGACGGAAATCCATCTTGTTGCTTGGATTGAAGCTTTTATGATGGCCAACTGGCAGGGAGGTCTCGATATCATTCAGCAATCTCGAAAAGGTGGAAAAGGATGTGCGGTGATCTTCTCCTACCGCACCTTCGACGTATCTACAGAGCCTTACTGACCGTGCAACAAATAGTTGTGTGAAAGTTGGATCGCGACCGGCTCGAGATTGACGGTCATACTCGATTCGATTGCAAATGCACACAGTTTTTCCAGTTCCTGAGCGAGCAAGCACTAGTACAGTACCTTCTGCTTCCACTATATCGCGCTCTTCCTCTGTCAGATGCAACTGAGGTGTCCAAGAATCCTTTGTTATCTCACTGATTGTGTTGAAACTGACGTCGTAAATCTTCAATGGAACATTGCCAACGATGTCAAGCAGCACTTCTCTCTTTGGCTCATCATCATGTGCTACCAAATCCTCGTTTTGCAATTCATCTACCAAAGTCTGAGGCATGAGTTGCCGTGCGCTGCGGCTCTTCGAATCGTCAATGAGCTGCATCAATCGACTGACATGCTTGTGCTTAGCAACGTACCAAATTACAATCCTTGGGGGAGAGAAAGGCTCCTCAGATTCCTCTGTCCATAAAATACGATGTCCACTCTTCTGCTCAAGATAAGTTTCGAAGATATGACTCTGAGACCCTTTGAGAGGTTTCTGTAAAATTCGACTTCGTTCCCCTCGAGCCAATTGCTGCATTCGCCGAACAAAGAAAGATCTGTACTTTTTGTCGCCTCGCTGCAAAAATTTGACGACGTGCGAAGTCATTTGGAAAGACAGCCACTCATTGCATGCCAAATCATTGGCCTTCGCAGATAAATCGTCATCGTTTCCAATAATGTCGACATTGAGAATAGCTTCATCACAGATGCTGTTATCTTCGTCTTCTCTGTCATCTTCGACAGCACCGTCAATTGCCTTCCTCAGACGTTCATCAGTTTCATCAAAGAGGTCATCATCGATGCCCACTTGTATGTCGAGAAGTCTCCCTCGTATAGAAGACCAACACGTGGTCGAGAAACCAGGAAACGCGTCAAGCAAGTGCCCCCAAATTGCGTGAAAACGTTTAGATTCTTCTAACCTATACGATAAAGCACCTGAATATTGTTTCTTGGTTGAGTACCCACGAACATATCTCTGAATAACGATGGCTGCGTTATTCGACTTCTTGATCCGTCTCTTCTGCAAAGCACGATGGTAATTACGTCGCAAAAAGGATGTGATAGTATTCCTTGCAGTTCGCTCGGCAATCCACTTCATCGCTTGTAACGCTTTCGAAGCTCGAGCGATATCTAATGCAGTTCTACCCTCGCCGTCTTTTGAATCTAACTGCATGCCTTTTGTGACAACGAGCCACTTGAGTAAATCTACTCGATCATATGCCGCGCTCAGATGAGTGAGCAAAAGTCCACCTTGGTCTCTTGCATGCAGTTTCAAATCACCACGGTCTACAGCCTCTTGAACCTCAATCAGAGAACCCCCTTTCTTTACAATCGCAAAGTTCGACCACTCCCTCTGTTGTTTTTGCTCCAGATCACGCAATCCAGAGGTAAATTGTAGATTGGCGAAGACCTTTGCGAGAGGATGAATCTTAGTGAACTGAGCCAATCGCGAACCCTTCATCAAATGTTGTATATCAATGCCTGAATCGACCATTCTACCAAGCCACTGTAAAATTATTGAGACTTCATCAATATTTTCGGCTCCATTTCCAAATAACACTAGAGGAATTGTTTGTTCGGCGACAGCTTTACATAGCTGCCGAATTCGCTCGTGACGATGAATCGGTTGCAATCCCATCATATTAATCACATTCTCGGAAATGTCCAAAATGCAATGTATTTCCGTAAAAGTATGAAGTTTTCTTGTAATCAATACCATAGCCAGAAGTACTTCATCATGTGAATATTCTAGTTTGTCAACAACGAAGCTCAGTGTCTTGAGGGTTGTGATGTTATCAGTGTCGCGATCAAATGTTTGTCTCACATATCCGTTGAGAACTGTGACAACAAGAGACTCGCTCAATCCCTCGTCGTCGTCATCGTCCTTTTCATTTTCAAGGACATCGATTGGATCTGACGGAGAACCAAACCTTTCCACCAAAGCCACCAGATCACGGTAACGAAGGGCTTCGCCAGCACCAAGAATAGCTTCACTGTGGCGGTCACTGGCATCTGATAACATAGTCTTAGGGCCTTCACTCAGAAACATCTCAGCAATGGTAGAGTGGCCAAAATAAGTTGAAATTCTGACAACATCAAGTTCCATGGTTGCAGTCCATCCACTAAAATGTTTTAGGCAAAAGCTCATCAATTCTGAATAGCCCTCGGTCGCCAGAACGATGTGGATACTCGAGAGGTCAAATCCAGTTCCAAACATAAACAACAATTGTTTTCTCAATGGGTGGCCTTCATCGTACTCAACTGAATACAAACTTTCATCCATGTCTATTGGATCAAAATCGTAGCTTTCATAAAAGCTTTCAGTAGGGGGGTGATAAGTCCTCGTCGATGTGTCATAGCCCTCACGAGTCAAAGCATCGGTGGCAGCAGAATGGATGCTGAGGATCTCTTGAACTTCGGCCACGCGACCTCCTCTGGCTAGGAGCTGTCTTAATTCCTTGCGGCTTATCTTGACCACTTCTAGCAATGCATTGACACGAAGTATTTTGGCTCTAACGACCTCAAGACGTTCACCTTTATTTAATGCCGACGAGAGGATGCTGTAGGTCAAAGGCTCATTACACTTCAGATTCTTGAACCATTTCTTCCGCAGTTCACTGGATAAAAAGTCATGACCTTGATCTGTGGCAAAATTGACCAGATCATTCTGTGTCAATGTCTCCTTCGTTTTGCGTGCCCGCTCCTGCTCCTGCTGCTGCTCCAATTCACGAGCACTAGGCAAATCTTTGGTCAATTCATCGTACATCTCGGTATTAATCTTTCCCTCCTCCAAAATCTTGTCATAACAATTGCGAAGTGAAATGTCCTTCTCTCTTTGCTTTTGTTTTTTACTGACCCAAAACTTCATGTAGCTGTAGTACGTGCATAGACCATGAGAGCCTCGAAAAAAGAGGCGCAAGCAAATCCACGCGACAATTTCTACATCTAAACTACTGCAGCATTGATGCAACACATCTCCAAATGAATAGCCAAGCGGACCTGCAGCATCAAAAGTGGTATAATCACACTCCATCCATGTATTGACTGCAAAACATGTTGAATGCTCGATGAAATGTTTTATATCGTCCACAGCGCTTGCATGATCGCTCAGTAATTCTAGGATCTTCTTGACATCTGCCTCGAGGATTTTAGGTGTCCCTTTCTTTACAGCCCAATCGAGGACATATTGATGAGGTGATGCCTTTGCATAGTCCTCGGGAAGACGCCCCGTGCTGTCCTCCAGTGGGACTTTCAACTCAATCATCAAATCACAAGCTTGCAAATGACCCCGGATAGCAGCAATATGCACTGCGAATGCGTTTTGGAATTCCTTTCGGACGCATACCTGAGCAACGAGCAATTCCCAAGCTGGCTGGGAAGAGATCCAAGCAATGATTTCAATCCTACCCATGTATGCAGCGAAGTGAAGCAAATTCCAGCCTCCAACAACCACAACAGGAATACCGGAAGACTGGCAAAGAAACTCCAGGGATTGCAGATCATCGTATTGGACCGCTGCAAAGCACAGGCAACATTTTACGGTCATTTCTTCTAACCGACTGTCCTGTAAGAACAATAGATCAGGAGAAGCCTTTATCAGTTGGAGGTTTCTCCTAGCTAAAGTGTCTACTTGCAATAAACGCTTTTCGATCATGAAGCGAAGTGCCCAGCATTGGCGATGTTTGAGGGGCTGCAGAACGTCAAGCTCAACACTCTCTTCTTTGTGAATTAGGTAGTCCAATATTTGTTGTCTCCCCTCAACGTTTTCGTCATCTTCAAGAAGTGCTATTCTCTTAAAAAATATGGAGTAGTGTTTCTTGTCCACTACGTCCTTCACCAATTTTTTACAAAATTGCTGTAGGTGTTCATATAAAGAAGAGCAATCTTGGGGATCGCATTCTGTTGCGTGCTGTAAAATACTGCGCTGATAGACGGTGATCCAGCTTTTGTCGCGAATTGGAGGGAGCTCTCTCCTTCCAATTATGCATGCATTGAAGATATCAACCTCAATATTCATATCACATTCCTTGCTCCCCTCATCTTTAAGTTCATAAAGCTCACTCTGAATAAACTCCCCCCTATCTTCATTGGAATCGACGTTATAAACATGGTGCCGAAAACCATCTTCATCTGCTTCGTAGAAGAGCTTAAAGAGTCGGAAGGATCCTTTGACGACAATCTCTGTAGCGCAGGAGTGGTACAAATCGACAACTTTCTTGCTAGAGTGCTGACACCAATCATGGCAAAACCTCACGAGAGATTTCGCCGATTGATTTGCATCATCACCCCAAAATGCAGCATTTTTGTTGTCAAGTATTTGTTCTTCCGTGTAGAGCATCCCAAAATCCCCGAAGTACGTGTTGAATTGTCGATAGAGTGCATGGAATGATAGAAACGAGTCGAATATGCATCGCATGAGCACGTCCTCCGACTCATGGACAGACTTCTCTAGCAATTGTATGCGGTCTGGTGATAGAATATCACAGAGATTCCATGCAAATCCACAATGAGGAGAAAGTGCAGCATCTAGCGCTTTCGCATCACCCCTCGTTATAAGAGATTGAATCCATAACTCCCCACCATTGTTTAATTCATGGTGCAAATTGTTTCCAATTGCCATCAAATCTAACATCAACTCCTCGCCCTCAATACAACTGCCTCTCCCCACCTCTCTAATGAATCGGGTGGCATTTGTCGACTTGGCAATCTGATGGAGGAGATTATTTCCAGAGTCATCCCTCATCGACAGTACATCTACATCGCAATCATGCTGTAGCCACGAGAGTGCTTGTGAGCTAGCAAATTCAATTGCTTTTGCCACGACCAAATCTCTGAATACCGAAACATCAATATCGAAATGACCGCAGAGAAAGTTGAGGTGCGAACGGCTGCAATTCTGCTCAATGGCATCAAAGAGCCTCTCCCTCCCATCTGCATCAGCCTTCGCAATATTTTCATCCTTGTCAGCAAAGATGCGACAAGCAAAGCCTTCCCCAACTAATGAACACTCATACACAGCATAGTTGGTTTCAAATTTGGACACGTCTACGGCAGTAACCTTCCCCCTCAGCCATGTATTCTTTGCCAGTTTGTATCCAGATCTCCCACCAATTTGTTCTGCCTTGAACAGATTGACCACCACAGAATCCCCCATCTTAAATCGAAAGGACGATGGCCTAAGTCTGATACAATAATCAAGATCTTCCGGTGCCGCCACGAACGTTGCATCATCAGAGAGTTTACACTTATAAGTAGGAACTTTAACGTGAGAACTAGCATCGACGGGCAAACCACCAGCTGATTGAATTTCTCGGATAGGCCATTGATATGAAACTACAGCGGTAGACCACGGAGAGCAACTGCATACCACTTGGTCTCCGACGTCAAATCGAAGTGTAAAATCTTGAAAATCCGGAAAGACTTTGTTCTTCGGAATAGTGATGACGGCGAGGTCGTCCCCATCAATTATTGATTGCAGTGGAATTATACGCAATTGTCCTCTCGGCAAAACTCCTTTCACGATGCCTCGATACGTATTTGGATTATCAGCCTCGTATATTCTATTTTCAATAAACCATACCCGATCACCTGCAAAGTATTCACGCTGATTTGGGTTGGAAAATCGTGTCAAGTAATCGCCACCGTCGGAATCGTCGGAATCAGCTCTGTTTCGCTGAACTAATTGCTGCTCACGCCTTGACTGTAATTTGTCTTTGCGAGCGGCCTTGTCGGCTCCCTTCTTGCGACTCTTCTTTCCCATCTTGGTCTCTCTTCCGTTGTGATGGCTTGCTAAATGATGAGGAGCGGCTGAGCTCTCTTTCGAGCTAGCGGTGGCTCATGATGTCATGATGGCAGGTGATCTTTTTGTCCGCGAAGCGCATCAGCACCTACGCAGATGGGAAACCTTGCTAAGTGAGACTATGAACCTTTCCAACAACTTACCGTGCTTTCACATCAGGTGCGCTCTCTTCCATCAAACGATTGCATTCTTTCCTGCTAGTTTACTTCTATCGACTCATCATCCTTGCTGCGTAGTGCTAGTTGTGCATCATCATCATCTTTACTGTGCCAGCCACTCTCTATCCACCCTGTCCCCTCTCCCTGTCCTTGTCCTCATCTGCCTCTCTCTCTCTTTTCGCACGGCAGCTCTCTGCCCATCATTTCTCCTCCGTTCCCTTAGCTTTCTCCGACTCCTTCTGATGAAGGGAGAGACATGTTCATCCAACAAGTTGACGTTTCGGTTAAGATACGCAACATACTTCCACTCCCACAGAAAATCCAACGAGTGCCTTGTGGCAATAAGTTCTCCATCCTCATCCTCCGTGATACAAGCTGAAACTACACAGAGATGGCTACCATAAATTTCGATGCTGCTTGAGATGAGTATGATAAAAGCTCTTCCCAATCCACAGATGACATTGATAACGTTTGTGCACTTTACATACACTTTAAAGCTCCTGACACCTAAGTAAGCTAATAACCGTGGCGTGCGATGTTAAAGAACCTAAGACCTTTCCCTCCAAAACCAAACTATGGATAAC
>Ga0209652_1002122_pt1 | contig 15619 bp, 11 predicted proteins | sample SaaInl74LU_5_DNA_FD_184641 | JGI IMG/M metagenome (GOLD analysis project Ga0209652, IMG submission 184641) | Marine microbial communities from expanding oxygen minimum zones in the Saanich Inlet - ESP_74LU_5_DNA (SPAdes) (version 2) | ecosystem: Environmental > Aquatic > Marine > Intertidal zone...
CGGTCAAGTTAACCCTGCCCTACCCTGACATCCTACAAACGAATCGCCCTATCAGGCTGAAGCGGAAGTCGTGAAGCAGCCCCGAGTGGCCGTTGCCATCAGGCTCAGCTCACGTCCCAATCGTCTTCGTCGCGCACTGTCCCGATCGAGTGCCATCCTGCGCAGGCACGGGCAACCTTGGTGTCGCCAGGTGCGAAACACAATGGAAAAGCCGGTTTCGCTGACGTCTTTTGCCTCGACATGCATGCGGGCATTCGCGTCTTTGGCAAGGTCCCACATAGTCAGGGCAATGGACACGACCGGCGGTTCGAAGTAGGCCCGCGCGAACCCTCGCCCGTCCACATGATGCCTCCATGTTCAAAGTCGGAAAATAGCAGGACTTCGCCCTGATCCACTCTAAAACTTTGTCCTCTTATCATCTTCATTCTTGATCCTGCCGATAATGGTGGGACAACTGATCCGGCTTTATCCAAAACGCCCCCCGGCTAAGGAGCCGTCCGATAGAAGCGGCTTTGCCCAAAAAGGTTGAAATCGCCTATTCCCCGTCAACTGTCTGCGTCTGCTTGCAATGGAGACGCGCTTTTCAAATGCTCAGGTCAGCCAAGCGTTTCTCTTGACTGAAAGCAGGGCCAGCATAGCCCAGAAATTCCAGTCCTGTCTTTAGTCTTGCCGTCTTAGGCGAACGGTGAAACGCGCTCTGCGCAAAATCAATGTTTGCAAAAATGGTTATCGGCCAACCCTCTCTCGCATTTCGCCACCTAAACAGTAGACTTACCGCATTCGCGGACTAAGAGCGCGCCTGCTGAAACTTAAATTAGGGTCCCAATTACTCGTGGGTTGCCGACCCCGACCATCAAGGTCAGGCGCAGCCGCTATGTGCTGTCGCCCATAGGAACCTGCCCCAGTCAGGCCCTATGGGCGTCGCACCTGGTCGACACAGCACCGCCTATCCCCACAAGCGTCTGGACCTCGTCTCCCGCAGCGGCATTTAAACGCATAAGGCCAATTGCAACAAAACGGCATTCGGATGCGAAACCTATCCTTTTGGTTGTTCCTTTGGTTGAGAGTCTCCCATTCGCACAGGGCGGCGTTTTTGGGGTACCAGGACCCGGCAACACAAGACGCCCAAATGGATGCTAGTGCGACAGAGCCCGGCGCGTACCCACTATAAATGGCTCGAAACCAACATGTCGATCCAACGACCATTGGGCCCAGCCGTCTCGAAGCTAACTGCGGCGCGCCGGCTTTGGACACCTGATCCGGGACCTGGTTCTGAACATCCATACGACTTTGGTATAATACTTTCCTAGACTTTCGGGGGTTCTAAGCAAAGGTCCCGACAGGCAAAAGTCCCTTATCGGACCACATCAGAGTCCACGTGCTAACCGAAAGCTCCAGAACAATGTCCATGCAAAACAACGTCGTCCTTGGATCTTGCACAGATTGCCTGAACCACGAGTGTGAGCGCGCTGGCCTTTTGCCCAACAAGACAAAAAACTCGAAATCGGACTATGTGGCCCAGCTGGATACGGCGATCAACAACCTGCACAATGAGGGACGCTACCGAACCTTTATCGATATCGAGCGTCAGCGAGGGCAATTCCCCCATGCGACCTGGCGCAAGGCCGATGGGTCGGAAGCTCCCGTCACCGTTTGGTGCGGGAATGATTATCTGGGTATGGGCCAGCACCCTGCCGTTCTGTCAGCGATGCACGAGGCGCTGGAAACAACGGGCGCTGGCTCGGGCGGGACCCGCAACATTTCGGGGACGACTGTATGGCACAAGAAGCTTGAGGCCGAACTGGCGGATCTGCACGGCAAAGAAGCGGCACTGTTGTTCACGTCTGCTTATGTTGCGAATGACGCCACACTAAGCACCTTGCCCAAGCTGTTTCCCGGTCTGATCATCTATTCGGACGCTTTGAACCACGCCTCTATGATCGAAGGGGTGCGCCGCAACGGTGGCTCCAAGCGGATCTTTCGGCACAACGACGTGGCACATTTGCGCGAACTGTTGGCCGCAGATGATCCAAACGTGCCCAAGGTAATCGCGTTTGAATCGATCTATTCGATGGATGGCGACTTCGGCCCGATCAAAGATATCTGCGATCTGGCGGACGAGTTCGGCGCGTTGACCTATATCGATGAGGTCCACGCCGTGGGCATGTATGGCCCCCGCGGGGCCGGTGTGGCAGAGCGCGACAGGCTGATGCATCGTCTGGACATCATCAACGGCACTCTGGCCAAGGCCTATGGCGTGATGGGAGGCTACATCGCCGCCAGTGCCAAGCTGTGCGATGCGATTCGGTCCTATGCGCCTGGCTTTATTTTCACCACATCCCTTCCCCCCTCGATCGCAGCGGGGGCCGCAGCGTCGGTCGCACATCTCAAGCGCGACCCCGGCCTGCGCGAGCAACATCAGACCAAGGCCAGGATCCTCAAGAACAGACTGAAGGGGCTCGGCCTCCCGATCATTGACCACGGCAGTCATATCGTCCCGGTGATTGTCGGAGATCCCGGCCATACCAAAAAGCTATCTGACATGCTGCTGGATCGCTTCGGGATCTATGTACAGCCCATCAACTTTCCGACCGTACCGCGCGGCACCGAACGGCTACGCTTTACACCGTCCCCGGTGCATGGGGCCGAGGAGATGAACCTCCTCATTCGAGCCATGGATGAGTTGTGGTCGAACTGCGCACTGAACCGTGCGGTCTCCGTCGCGTGATTCAACGAGAGAGATTACCGGCTTCGAAGACTGGCGGCTGACAAACCGTACACACGCTTCTGGTCCCCGCAGAAGTCCAAAAAAAAGCCCCCGCAAACACGGGGGCCGTTCCAACCAAAGCCGGAAGAGGAGAAAGTCACGGGGCCGATGTCAGACAATCCCGGGACTACAACCGCAGTAGGCCTGCTGCTGATGGAACTTTTATCGCGGGCGCACCGCCTTCTGGCAAGATTCCGGGCAAAACCAACAGGGATACATTCTGAACCCTTTCGAATACTCCAATTATATCCTTTAGGATCTATTTTCGGGATATTCATTGAATTCGCGCCCCTACGCGTCACAACAACAAGGCCAACAATACAGGTTCAAGCAGACCTTCTCTAGGCCCGTAACGCCGGCCCAAGTGCCGCCAAAACGACCGCGCCACTTTGCCAAAGTAAAGGCACGAAAGCGTCGGTCGAGCTTGCTGTTCATAAGCTGGTGTTCCGCTTAAAAGTAATTTGCACTCAGCACTTTACCCAGCAACGCCGGATCGGCTTGCCCACTGATCGACTCCTAGAACTTGTCCGGGTAAGACTGCCGATTGCAGCGCCGAACACACCCTACGTGAGGCAACTCCTGAAACCGGAAAATACTCACAAGTCGCCCTCTGCGAGCCGGTCGTTCGATAACTCGCCCCCCCCAAGACCACCCAATAGAACGCCAAAAAGGCAAACACATTTTTGCCTTTTTTCTGGAACATGTTTCCAACATAGTACGGCGCAATAGCCATCCCTCAAACAATTAAGACAGATGATATCCAACAATGACTTCGGCTCGAACCTTGATAATGCATCCCCTAGCGCCGTGTTTGACCAACATTAGAGCAACATTCGCGGAACCTAGGGCGTGAACCAACTAGGGGCTGACCAACAGGCGCAAATCGGACCAATCGCCCTCAACCGACTGGCATTGCCCCCAATACAGAAACAGTGATCCATATTTTGCCACCAATGTCTGCAATCCAAAAACAAACTATGGCTTCCTGTTGACTTCGACAGCGACGCGGCCAAATGCGCGCTTCACCGCATTTATTAGATGACTGGGAGTTCCAGTGGACAAAGTCTTTATCCTATCCAATCAAGTCTTCATCCGTGAGGGCATTCAGAGCTTTCTCACTACTTTGCCGGATTATGTTCTGGCAGGGTCATCCGACCTTCTTGAAGACCGCCTACCTGACCTCGACTCTGCCAAGATCGATGTCATCGTGCTTGACCTAGTCGGCGTGGCCAGTCCCACGGCAACGATACGTGGTATCCGCCGGGGCCTTGCCAACACGCGCATTATCACGTTTTGCCCGGTCAACTCGACAAACTTCGCCGTTGATGCACTTGATGCAGGTGCTGCGGGGATCATGACCCATTCGTGCCTGCCAGCCGAATTGCGCATTGCAATGGGACGGGTCATGCAGGGCGATAACTACATCCAGCCCGATATTGGTATGGAAATCTTCCGCGAATTGCGGGCCAAGGATAACCAGCGTTCCGAAGTGGAACGTCTGCGCCTGACGGTGCGCGAGGAACAGGTGATCAACCATTTAATGCAGGGTAAAACCAATCGCCAGATTGGAGAATGCCTGTCGATCAGCGAAAAGACCGTCAAGCACCATGTCGGTGTTCTCAAAGGTAAATTTTGCGCTGCAAATCGGCTAGAGATCGTCGTGCACGCACAACGGTTGGCGCTGTGAACGGGGGGCACAAGCCGCAACCTAAAGCTTTAAGCAGAGCGATCATCGATCTTTGATCCATGCTCCCTCTGGGGCCTTCCGATTTGGAAATATATTTTTAAAGGACAGATGGTTTTGGGTCAATTTATTCCTCCTCTCTGGCAAGAGAATTTAATTGCACTGATTTTCGAGACTCTGCGCCCCAATGTAGGCGTTGATTGAGCCATCCAAACGAAATGATTTCCACTGGATCGTAGCAGCAGCCTCGCCCGAGCCGATCTGATTTTTTGAATAGATACTGTCTCTAGAATTTGGACCACTCCGCATGACAATGACCTTCGCTCCAGAGAATTCGACTTCAGCACCAACGCGTATCGCAGAGTTTTTCGCTGAAAATCACCCTGAGAAACCACGCAAGCTCATTTGGTCCTTGAGCACAAAGGTGTTCGTATTGTTGTTGGCTGCGATCCTGTCGTTTGGAGCCGGATTGCAATACTGGAACTACAAGATGTTGTATGAGAACGAGGTGCGTCTTGCGGATGACAAGCACCTTGTCACGGCCTCCCATCTGGCGCTTTCGCTGTCGCGCTATTCTCGGGACGTGTCGCTGGCCTTCTCTCACTGGGCAAATAGCGTTACCTCTGCAAGCACAACGGGTGCAGCCGTTTACGACCACACATACGTTGCCAAGTCGATGGATATCGATGGTTTAGCCATATTGTCGCGAAACAACACGGTTGAAAGCAGCTACAGCCTAATCGGCCAAGACATTGCTCTGCCCGATGAAGCGGTTTTGGAAGAGCTCCGCGTTGGCAATAATGACCGTCTGCATGGGGTTCAGATTTCTGACCTTCAGCGCATCGGGGACACGCGTTACTTCATTCTCGGCTTCAATCTCGACAACGACCGTATTGCCATCGGCTATCTGAACATCAATTATGTCAAATACGTTCAGAACCAGATCGCGTTCGGCGAATTGGGACATGCCGCGATCTTCGACGCGAGCGGGCGAGCTGTGGCCCATCCTGTTCCTGCGGTTGAAGAAAACATGATGGATGCCTCCGGCCTGTCGATCGTGGGCCGAATGATGAATGGTGAAACCGGCGTCGACCAGTTCTTTTCGCCGCCAATGAACGCCGACATGATCGCTGGCTTTACCTATGTGCCGGAAGCAGGATGGCTCGTGATGGTTCCGCAGCCAATCCAGGAGTTATCCGACTCTGTTGCCGCAAGTTTGCGCAGCACCAATCATTTTATCCTGGGTGTTTCAATTGTTCTGGCACTGTTGGGCTGGGTTTTGACCCGGGTCTTGGTGCGCCCGATCCACAGATTCACCACCGCGAGCCTTGAGATTGCCGATGGCAACTACGCCGTCGACCTGCCCGATCAGGAAAACTCTTCTCGCGAAATGTGGCGCCTGAATGAGGCCTTGAAGATCATGGTCGATCAGGTCTCCAAGTCGAAAAGCCACCTTCAGGCCGCCTTGGAAATCGAGGCGTACGAAAACAAGCGCAAGAGCGAGTTTCTTATCATCGCAAGCCACGAGCTGCGCTCTCCTCTGTCCGGCGTCGTAGGAATGCTGTCGGCCTGTAGCGAACAGGCCGAGGATAAAGACATGGCGACCTATCTCGACGTTGCGACCCGGTCCGCCAAGCAACTGAACTACATTGTTGATGAATTGATCCACTTTGCTGAGGAGCAGGGCAACAATTCGCAGACCAATCTTGAGAGCTTCAATGCAGAGCAGGAGTTTTCCCAACTCGCCGCCATCTATGGACAGCAGACCAGGGCGGCCGGGCTGGAATTCCACTATACGGCGCAACCCGGATTGGACCAGGTCGTGGTCACGGATCGCCACAAGGTGTTCCAGATCGTTGGCAACCTGCTCGAAAACTCGATCAAATATACCAACAGCGGTCGCGTTTCTTTGGATGTCGCGCTGGAAAATCAGTCCGAAACGAACGACAGCTGGCTGAATATCAGAGTCAAAGACACCGGTATCGGTATAGATGCTGCAGATCTCGACAAGATTTTTGAGCCCTTCTATCAGGTCGATAGCTCATTTTCCCGCAGCTACAACGGCCTTGGCATCGGCCTTTCCATAGCCAAGTCGATGATTGTCAGGCTCGAAGGCCATATTGAATGCAAAAGCGAGGTCGGCAAAGGGACCGAGTTCCAACTGCGTGTACCGGTGCAAATCGGCAGTTCAGACGGACACACCTCATGATGTCCGCCAGTGCTACGGTCGCAGGGCAGGACGTTGCCAAGAAGATCTTGGTTGTGGATGACGATGACATCAACCGGGCGGTGGTGCGCGTTTTCATGGAGCACCGTGGGTGCATCGTTATGGAGGCCCCAAGCGGTGAAGACGCCCTGAACTTTGCCGACCTGAATGGCTTTGACGTCATCTTGATGGATCTCAGCATGCCACGCATGGACGGATTTGAAACGACCAGGCGCATACGCGCGGAAAACAAAATCTCGGGGTCCACACCCATCTTTGCCTTGACCGCACATAACGCACAAAAAAATATGGAAAAATGTCTTGGGTCAGGCATGAACGGCGTCTTGAGCAAGCCTTTTGATTCCGACCGTGCGGACCAGTTGATGTCCATTATCAACAGTTCTGCAGACAACTTGCCCGCCTGAACCGTTGCCACCAACGGCGGCGACAACGCGGCCCAATGCGGACATCCTGTGGATATTGGCCAGCTTGCTATGCCGGGCCACCAGGGCACACGTTGGTGCCTCTCAAATGTAGCCGACCCGTCTGCAACACGGCAAAAGCGATCTGCGCCTCCAAATCGGTGGCGATGCTCAGGTCAGTCTTTTGGGTTGAGGCCATGCAGCGGGCGGCCAACAAGACCCAATGAGAGCTTTCTGGAGTGACCTCAGCCTTGGACCGGCACCTTTAGAACCTGCCCGTAGTCACCCGATCCAAGCGCTCTGCGACCCGCTGGGTTGAATGACATCGATTTGTCCAACCAGATCTTGCCACCTTAAGCCGGTTGCCTTGGACCAATAAATGTTTGCTTGTTGCGGTCGTCCCCCGTCAGCTATTCTATAGAAAATAATAGGCTTTCGCCCAAAAATCCCCACGCTATACGAGGTTCCTGCAATGATTTTTCGCTTCATTCATTCCAGTGACCTGCACCTCGGTCGCCGCTTCGCCAATATCACCGAGCCGCCCGACGGGAACCTGCGCGGCAGATTGATGGAGGCGCGGTTCGACAAGATCCGGGTGTTGGCCGAGGCTGCGCGCGAACAGGGTGCGGGGCATGTGCTGCTTGCAGGCGACACATTCGATTCCGCGACCCCCTCACTTCAGGTCCTGCGACAGGCTTTGGCCGCGATGCGTGACGCGGCAGATGTCCAGTGGTGGCTTCTTCCGGGCAACCACGACAACTTGCGCAACGCCGAGCCAGTCTGGGACGAGATTGGTGGCGATGCGCCTGAAAATGTCCATGGTCTGCTCGATACATCCGCGATCGAGATCACGCCCGGCGTGGCGCTTTTGCCCTGCCCGGTTCCGGTCCGTGCGACAGGACGTGACCTTACCGAAGACCTAACGAGGGTACAGACGCCTGAGGGCACCCTCAGGATCGGGCTTGCGCATGGTGGCGTCGTTGATTTCACAGACAGCGGCGAACAGATCCCGCCTGATCGGGACAAAAGCGCCGGGCTGGATTATCTGGCACTGGGCGATTGGCACGGTCGGCTGCAAGTCTCGGCCCGGACGCAGTATCCTGGCACGCCCGAGCAGGACCGCTTCAAACATGATACGCGGGGCCAATGCTTGGCCGTGACGATCATGGGGCTCGGTGCCACGCCTGAGGTGTCCGAGATCGAAACCGGCAGCTTCCTGTGGGCGGAACTCGCCCTGCCCCTGCATGAGGGCGAAGACGCCGCCGCCGCGCTGGATGCGCGCCTGCTAACAACCGAACGCCGCAACACGCTTTTGCGTATCAAGGCAGGCGGCTGGGCGTCCCTTGCGGGCCATGCGGCTTTGCGGGTGGCAGCGGAACGGCACGCGCCAGAATTCGCCATGCTTGACCTCAGAACCGATGGTCTGGGAACGCTTCATGATATGACCGATCTGGATGCGATCGACCATGCCGGGGCCATGCGCCTTGCCGCCGAACGCCTGATGGCAGAGGCCGAGGACGCAACGCTGGCCGAAGAGCAACGCGACATCGCTGCGGCAGCTCTGAACCGGCTCTATGCCTATTCGACCGAGGCGCCAAGATGAAGCTGCGCGCCATTACCCTCAAGGACGTGCGCCGTTTCACCGATCCGGTAAGGATTGACGGGATCGACAATGGCGTGAACGTGCTCAGCGCCCCGAACGAGTTCGGGAAATCCACCGTCTTTGATGCGCTTCGCGCCTTGTTTTTTGTGCCGCATGGTTCGCGCGGCAAGGAAATCAGCCAGTTGCGCCCCCATGCCGGTGGGGCGCCCGAGATCAGCGTAGAGATAGAGACAGCAGATGGTACCTTCCTCATTTCCAAGCGCTGGCTGGGCAAGCCAGAGGTACGGGTCACACGCGCAGGAGTGATGATCGCGCAAGCGGATGAGGCCGAAGGGTGGATCGCGCGACTGTTGGGTGGCGGCGATGGCGGACCCTCTGGCCTTTTGTGGGTGCGCCAAGGCCTCAACAGCCTTGCCGAGGGCAGTAACAAGGAACAGCAGGCAGCCTTGGTGGCGCGCCGCGATCTTCTGTCCTCGGTGACAGGCGAGGTGGAGGAGATGACAGGTGGGCGTCGAATGGATGCTGCCCTGGCCCGATGCCGCGAAGAGCTTGGAGTCTATGCCACCGGGACAGGTCGTCCACGCGCCGGCGGCCCCTGGGCCGATGCGATGCAGGAGGTTGATGGGATGGTCTTGGAGCGGGAAGCCTTCGCCAGACGAGTCGAGAAGCTGCAGACGGCGCTGACAGAACGGGCCAGGCTACGGCGCGAATTGGCCGATCTCGAAGCATCTGAAGCCGTTGGCGAACGTAAGGCACGCCTTGAGGCGGCAAAGGCCGCGCATGGGGCCGCGCAGGCCTATGCCGAAAAGGTGACTCTGGCCATGCGGACACTTCAGGTGGCGACCACAACCGCCGAGCGGGCGCGAAACGATCTGGAAAACCTGAAGACAATCAAGAACGATTACGCATCGGCAATGCAAAATGACGAAAAGGCCAAGGCGCAACTTCTGGAAGCGCAGGCAGTGCTCGCTATTGCCGAGCAGGCCTTTGGTGCGGCTGTGGGGGAACATGATACCGCCGAAAGGGGACATCAACGCGCGGCGGATCTTTTGCAGCAGGTGCAAGCACGCAGCAAAGCCATTGCCGCAAACGACCGCCGCCGCGAACTGGAAGAGCGGCTTGGGCAGGCAAATGCTGCCCGTCAGGCCGTAGAGGCCGAAGTGGCCGTGGCCTCGGTTGGCCCTAATGAAACCGACATGGAGCATCTGCGTGCCCTTGCCGCGGCGCTGTCCACGGCCCGCGCCCTGAGGGACAGCACCGCAACGCGTGTCATGATGCGCTATCTGCCCGGTCAGGAAGGAAGTCTGCGCCATCCGAAAGGCCCGCTGGAGCATAACACGGCCCTTCCGATCCATACCGACACCGGGCTGCATATCGACGGGCTGGGCGAGTTGTTGGTGCTTCCCGGCGAGGGTCCCGAGGGACTGTCAGATGTTGCGAGCGTCAAGACCGAGGTCTCAACCGCACTCAGCTCACTTGGCGTTTCGTCGGTGGACGAGGCAGAAGTCGCGCATCGCAAGCGCAAGGAGGCCGGGGATCGATTGACCCAGGTTCGCGCCGAACTCGCCGCGCTGGCACCAAAGGGCATCGAGGATCTGCAACGGCAGCTTGCGACCCTCCCCGCGCCAGCCGCCGGGGACGGAACCGACCTGCCCGCAGAGGAAGAAGCCGCAAAGAACCTTGATAACGCCAAAGCCTTGGCAGCAGAACGCGCCGCGACGCGGGATGCCGTGCGGGAACGCCGCGACGATGCTCGGATGGCAAGGGTTCAGGCGCAGGTCAGACACGAGGCCGCAGCCGAACGGTTGAAAAGCGCAGGGATCGCTCTGGAACGACTGGCAAGCAAGGATGAGGCTGAATTGGTCAGGCTCGCCGACACAGCAGAGACCGAATGGACAAACGCCGATACCGCACTTTCGCAGCTCCGTGCCGCGGCCCCCGATATCAGCACCACCGAGGCGACATTGAAACGGGTGCAGTCGGTCAGTAACGCCGCGCACCAAAGGATCGACGCGTTGCGCCCGGCCATTGCGGCCTTGAACGAACGGATCACCGGAAACTCCGGCGAGGCGGTCGAAGAGCGTTTGCAAGAGACCGACGAAAAGCTCGAGGTCGCGCGCACCCATTGCGCCCGAGTGGAGCGTGAAGTGAAAGTTTTGCAACGCCTGCAAAGAGCGCTGGAGGCGGCGCGCTCCGAGGCGCGGGACCGGTATTTTGAGCCCGTTGCAGAAGAGCTGCGCCCCTTGCTCCACCTGCTATGGCCCGATGCCGAGCTAAACTGGGCCGACGACACGCTGCTACCGCAATCGCTGATCAGAAATGGTCAGGAAGAGCCCGTTGACATATTGTCGGGCGGCACGCAGGAGCAGATCGCGTTCCTCGTGCGACTGGCCTTCGCTCGGCTGCTGGCAAAAGGCGGGCGACATGCCCCAGTGATCCTTGATGATGCGCTTGTCTTTACCGATGATGGCCGCATTGAGCGGATGTTCGACGCGCTGCACCGGCAGGCGGAAGGCCAACAGATTATCGTCCTGAGCTGCAGGCAAAGAGCGTTCCGCGACCTGGGTGGCAAGGCATTGAAAATCACCGCCGCAGTCGATCAAGAGTGAAAACCTGACCCTCTTTCCCGTCGCACATTGTCAAGCAGACAGGTATCGACGGTCATAGACCTTCCGGCTGTCTGCAGGCCAGGCCGCTTAGGGTAGCGGGCTGCATCGGCGAGGACTAAGGCGGTTAGGCTAACACGCCCTTGCTATGCCATACGAAGGCAGCGTCTTGGGCCAGCCACTTCTCACGCGGATCAGCGCAGCCGGCACTTGTGATCCAAAGTTGATCGAAAAAATGTACGGCGCGACCAGCCCGTCAAGCGCGGGCAGATCGCAAGTCAGATCAGTTCGATTCAGAGCGGCATGACCTTCCAAAATGTCTTGCCAAAACAGGGAGGCCGAAATTTACCGGCATGTTGGTCTTGCCGGTTCATCATGGGCAATTGTGGTATCCCTAGGGGCGCATTCGTGACCTGCCATCACAGCGGGCCAGACGTCTGGAATGAGTTTTGGGAAAAAGTTGGTGACGCCTGACCAAGATGCAACGTGCAATTGACGGATGTTGTCGTGCAACTCAATCCCCTAGACAGTCTCCGGCAGCCAGTTGCTACCTTCGAGCCCGCGCAATCTTTTCTGCTTTGAAATCATCAGCTTGAAGACCTTGGCCAGTCCGGCTGTGCGGCTATGACGATCCTTGGTGCGTGGACCGAAAGCTCTGGCCGCGTCGCGGGCCTCAGGCCCATATCGGTCATGTAATGTCCCATCAATCCCAACCACTTGTTAGAGATCATCAGCCAGGGCGCAGGCTGGATGTATCTCGGCAGAATCGTCAGGAGGGGTATCGCTACGCCTCGTCCTTTTCCGCGACCGACAGTGTGACCGCCTCTGTCACCCGTCGCTGAAACAGAAGATAGATGACGACGACCGGAAGGCCCGCCATAAGCGCGGCGGCGAGGCCGCTGACGCCGTAGGACCGGATTTGGGCGATACTGACCGTGACGTTCATCATCTCTGGCTTGGTCACGGCCAGGAAGGGCCATAGAAAGGCATTCCAGGCTCCGATGAAAACAATGATTGCTAGGGCCACGGTTACCCCCCAGTTCATGGGCAGGTAAATTTTGAGAAAGATCTGCCAATGCTTGGCGCCATCAAGGAAAGCGGCCTCGCCCAGCTCTTGGGGGATGCTGTCAAAGAACTGCTTGTAGACGATCACCGCAATGGGAGCGATCAGCTGGGGCAGGATCACGCCGAGCCAGGTATTAAGCAGCCCCCATTGGTAAATCAGAAAGAAGTGGTTCACGATCAGGGCCTGCACCGGGATCATGAAACTGCCCAGGATGCCATACCAAAGCAGCCGTCGCCCGGCGAATGCGATCTGCGAAATCGCGTAGCCACAGGTTGAGGATATGGCGATGACAAAAAGGGTGACGCCGCCCGAGGTCACGATGGAATTGAGATACCAGCGCCCCAGATCAGTACTGAACAGAACGTTGCTGTAGGTGCGAAAGAACCCAGCCGTGGCATCGGCAGGCCCTGCCGTGGCGAAGATCGCCCATGCTAAAGGAAACGCCCAAAGCCCCACCAGAACGAGGCTCGCCACCCAAAGCGCAAGGCCGCCCAGATCCCATCGTCTCCCCAATCCGCCGCTCATTTAGCGCGCCTGATGCGGAGCAGTTGGAACTGAAGCACGACGAAGGCAAGGACGATGAAGAAAAGGGCGACAGCGACAGCAGATGCATAGCCCGCTTGATTGCGCTGGAAGGCGACCGAATAGATATAATGGACCAGTACCGTGGCCGAACGGCTAGGGGCCTGAGAGGCCATCAGGTAGACCTGATCAAACACCCTGACCTGTAGGATGAGCTGAATGGTCAGGACCAAGATGGTGATCGGCTTGAGCAACGGCCAGGTGATCCACCGCAACTGTGCCCATCGGCCGGCGCCGTCAAGCTGGGCTGCCTCATAGAGGTTCTTGGGTATGGCGCGCAGACCGGCCAGGAAAAGCAGAACACTAAAGCCGACGGTCCACCAGATGGTCAACACGGCCACCGAAGGCATGAACCATGCCGCACTGCTCCAGACCGGGATCGTGGTGCCGTTGGCTGCTTGGGCGAGGCCTCCAAGCGGACTGTTGGGGCTGTCTGTCAGCAGATAGGCGATCGAGGTGACGGTCGAAACCGGGAGAATATACGGGACAAAAAACACCGAAAGCGCGATGGCCTGCCAATAGCCGCGCAGGCGGTTGACCACCATCGCCAACGCCAACCCCACCAGCGTGCCGGGCACAACTGTCAGGGCCACGAAATAAAGGGTGTTACGCAGAGCTGCACCAAAGCCCCTGTCGGACAACAGCCTCTCGTAATTGGCGAGACCGACCCAAGCACCCTGTTTGGTGAGCGCCCCGTCGGTAAAGCTCGTGGCAAGCATCTGTAGCGAGGGGTAGATAAAGAGCGCCGCGTAGACGAGCACGAATGGCAGAACTAGAGGCAAAGCGGCCCGGTTGTCTTTGCGGTCTCGCTGGCTGTCCATGCCGGCCATGACGCCCGCTTGGCCAAAAATTGTCAATGTTGATCTCACTTCGCAGATGCAGGGTTGGCCCCACCTCGGACTGGCTCCTCCCACCGGGCCCAAACCCCGTTTAGCGGTAATCCCTCAAAGGCTGGCGGCGGCACCCTGTTTGGTGTTTTTGTAGTGCCAGGAGGCCACTGGCTCTCTTGCGGCGCTCGGGCGATCAGCCGCGTTTATCAAGCACGGAGGCTGACCAGCATGCGCACGAACTGGGCTGGAAACTATTCATATCACGCGCCCTTCCTGCGGCGGGCGACGACCATAGCCGAGGCGCAGGAGATCGTGGCGGCCGCCCGCAAGGTCCGGGTTCTGGGGTCGCGGCACAGCTTTAATGGCATTGCCGATTCCGAGGAGACGCAACTGTCGCTGGCGGCCCTGAACAAGGTACTGACCATCGACGCCGCCAAGATGCGCGTAGAGGTTGAGGGCGGCATTCGCTACGGTGAGCTTGCTCCGGTGCTTCAAGAGCATGGTCTGGCGCTCGCCAACCTAGCATCATTGCCCCATATCTCTGTGGCTGGGGCCATCGCGACGGCGACACATGGCTCGGGGTCGGACACGGGCAATCTGGCCACTGCGATCGTGGCGATGGACATCATCACCGCCAGCGGCGAGATCGTCAGCATATCGCGCGATGCGGATGGCGACACATTTGCCGGCGCAGTGGTCAATCTTGGGGCGCTCGGCGCAGTCGCGCGGATGACACTCGAGGTCGAGCCCACTTATCAGGTTCGACAGGATGTCTATGTCGCCTTGTCGCACGACGTACTGGCCTCCGATTTCGACGCCATCTTTGGAGCGGCAAAGAGCGTTAGTGTCTTTACCGACTGGCGCGGCACATCAACACAGGCGGTCTGGCTAAAGCAGGTGGTGGATGCCAAGTCGGGCCAAGGGGCCGCTCCGGCAGACTTCTTCGGCGCTGTCGCCGCCGCGAAAAACCTGCACCCGCTTCCAGGCGGAGACGCGGCGGTTTGCACCCCGCAAATGGGTGCACCTGGCCCATGGCATGATCGGCTGCCGCATTTCAGAATGGCCTTCACGCCCAGCAACGGGGCAGAGATTCAGGCCGAATACATCTTGCCGCGCGATACAGCTGCCCGCGCCATCACCGCCATGCGGCAGCATGGCGACCGTCTGGCCCCGGTCCTGATGATCTCGGAGCTGCGTACGATTGCCGCCGACGATCTTTGGCTGAGCCCTGCCCATCGCGGCCCTTGTCTGGCCATGCACTTCACCTTCAAGCGCGATTGGGAAGCCATCCAAACCGTTTTGCCCGCCATCGAAGCCACTCTTTCCCCGCTTGGCGCAGTGCCACACTGGGGTAAGGTGACAACGATGCCGCCTGCGGCGGTGATGCGGCACTATGGACGTCTGGAAGATTTCCGAGACCTGGCCCTGGCGCACGACGAGCCGGGCAAATTCCGCAACAGCTTTGTCGAGCGCTTTGTCTTTGGTGAGGTTTGACACATCCGGTCCCTAGCATGCGACAGCTTGGTCAGTGGACCAAGCCGGCTTTGTTGCGCAAATGGCGAAGGGGGATTCATCTCGCGAATCCAGCGTGGTAGCTGGGCCACATGAGCAGACCGATCCCACCGAGCTACAAGACCAAGAACTGGCCGGCCTATAGCGAAGCGCTTAGGCGGCGTGGCTCGCTGACCATCTGGTTCGATCCGGACATGGTCTGGGTGCCTCCGCCGACCGGCAAGCGCGGCAGGCAGCCGCAGTTGTCCGTCGTCGAATGATTTGGAACAGGCGGCCTAATTCTGGAGCGGCGGGCTGGGGCTCATCGGGTTCAGGTTATGCCGCTTGACGCTGGTGGTTCA
>Ga0209652_1002123_pt1 | contig 15608 bp, 2 predicted proteins | sample SaaInl74LU_5_DNA_FD_184641 | JGI IMG/M metagenome (GOLD analysis project Ga0209652, IMG submission 184641) | Marine microbial communities from expanding oxygen minimum zones in the Saanich Inlet - ESP_74LU_5_DNA (SPAdes) (version 2) | ecosystem: Environmental > Aquatic > Marine > Intertidal zone ...
GTTGGCCATGATGGCATAGAAGCATCTTTGTCGCGGCTCAAGCTCTGATTCACCGTATCGGCGTCGCTACAACGTCGTAGGTGACCTGATGAGGCATCTGAGACGGCCGCCAGCCTTATTTTAGCACAATATCGTATCTCACGCAGTTGGCATTCGTAAACGTCAAGGTGCGTCGTGCAATGGGGTCTTGATTCATGTAGATGATGAGGAACTTGAACGATTTGATATTAGAGAGGAAGGATATAAGCGGCATAGGATTGATCTAATTGATGTCTATCCTCACTGCGAGTCGACAGGCTGCAACTCAGTCACAGATGATCTTGTATTAAGTGCTGTAAGATGCCCAGAATGCAACATTGTCTTCGAAAAAGCACACAAGAAACGCAGTGCTAATGATGTGGATGAATCAGACATTGCAGTATGGGTCTATATTCAAAATGAGGAGTCCAAACCGAATCCTTCCTTTCCCATCACACAAAGCTATGTTGATATCATGTCTTACAGTATCTAAAGAATTTGCACGAAAGTTTTTACAAACTACTCATGGCTGGTGGAATGATGGGGAGTTGGATGGGATTCGTAGGAACACAAACGACGAAGGAGCACGCCAGCACCACACGTGGGTAGATGATCGACAATCTCCAATGTATGTTCGTGCAGACAGTGATTTTTCGATAGAACATGGCGATGCTATTGACCGATTGATAGAAGAACACCATCCTCATGCACTTGAAAAGCGTGTGATATCAATGTAATTTCGTAAAAAGCATAAACTATTTCTTCGTTGCCATTCAAGCATTATTTATAGTCTGCTACAATCTTTCACAAACAGGAAGTCTATATCTCAATGATTTCATCATCAGCAAGACACACCGTGTAGATCTTCATCAGCGCCTTGCCGTCTACATCTCGATCTCTAATTTTTCAAGACTCATCCTTTTCATGCATTTAAATGTTGTTAGTCGCCTCATTACTTTTAGTGCCTAGTCTCTTCGAATATATCTCACATCCCACAACATTATTTTGTTCTACGCTTTGATGAGTTGTTCATGAGAATGTTTGCAAGATTCATGTGTCCAATTACTGTTGCAACCAAGGGATCTGAATCACCGAGTGAATGTTTGCGGTAGATAGAAAGCGCCTTCTTCCATGATTTAAGTGCTCCCGGGAAGTCACCCTTGTTTCCTCTTACCACACCAATGTTCACCACGACCTGAGCTACTTCCATACTATCACTTCCAAACTTGGATGATCTGATACGCAAGCAATCAGAGTAAGCTTTCATGGCAGCATTGTAGTCTCGCCTCTTCTCGAATACAATACCCATGCCAAACAGCGTCTCCGCAACATCTTCATGATTGTCTCCCAAATGTAACATTCTAATACGCAAACTGTCGTCGAAGAGAACCATTGCTTTATCAACAGACCCTGCTCGTCCTTTCATATTAGCGAGACGGTTGAGTACTTTTGCCACATGAAGGCTATCTCGCCCAAACACTGCTTTGTATAACTTCATAGCCTTCCTGTAGAGTTTGAGTGCACTGGACTCTTCTCCTTGGCGGTCATGAGCAGTAGCAAGACGAAATAGTGTATCTGCCTGGCCAGTATAATCATCGCCATTTTTGGACGCCTTGATTTCTTTCTCTCGAGGCTCAACTCCGAGATGGTACTCATAGATGGCTGCCGCCTTTCGAAGGGAATTAACTGCTTTTGATAACTCATTTTCCTTCTCAAGCACTTCTCCAATGATACTGTAACATCTTCCAACTTTCAAGTCGTATTTGCTCAAGTGACGTTGATATTCTTTAAGCGCGTCACTAAATAATTGCATCGATCTCCTTGTATCTGACGTCTTGTTTAGAGCGGTCCCCAAATCAAACAACGAATCAGCGACAAGGATTTGAGATGCCATATCTGAGGTCCTGTTCGATTCACGAATTTTGAGGCAGTCAGAAAATGCATCGACTGCATTGTCCCACTCGCTGCGTTTACAGTATATGTGACCGAGCTTTTGTTGCGTTGCGGCGATATCAGGATGCATTTCATCCAGATGTTCCTGCCTACCCTTGAGCGACTCTTGGAGATACATAAGGGCCAAATCTTGTTCTCCGTGCAATTCTGTTGTATTGGAGAGAAATTGAGTCAATTATATGGCGCATGATGAAACTAAGAATAATGAACAAAGCAAACTTACCATCAATACAGCCGAGGTAATAATTGGAATTGGCAACATTGAGGTGGGATTGACCAAGTTTCTCGATATACACTTCTTTTGCCTTCTCGAAGCAATTACTCGCTTCCTCTAGCTCTGACCATTCAAAGAGGATAGTGCCCATGCAGTAACGTGAGTCAGCAGCATGGATCAAACTTTCATTATTTCCTTTGTCGCCATTGTGCAATTCTTCCCTAATTGCTAAAGCTTCCTTCACACATGAGTAACCACGCTCCAACTCTCCTACCTTGACGAAGTGAGCAGACATCTTCTCTAAAATCTCTGCCACCACTTGATGTTTCGGACCAAATGTTTCTCTATAAATCGCAAGAGCAGAGCCAAACTGAGACGATGCATTGGCGTTATCACCAAGGATAGAGTAAATCTCTCCCATCTGTTGAAGTATGTTACCTGCTTCTGGAGACTCAAATGTCTCAAACGAACTTCGAACCTCCAAACAATCCTGGAAGCTCTCCAGAGCTTCTTCATATTGTCCGTTGGTATGTAATACCTCCCCCTTTCGTGCAAGAGAAATAGCAACGTTTTCGTCAAACCGTCCATTAGCTTCAATGAAGATTTCAATAGACTTGTCAAGACAAAATATAGCTTTTTCTGTGCTTCCCAGTGCAGCATGGACAGTTCCTAAGGACTGATAAATCTTCGCCAAATCGGGATCTGAAGATTCTAACTTGGATTTGTGAATACGCAACGACCCTTCAAAATATTTCAGCGCCTTGGCATTTTCATCGCGTGATAAGTAGATTTGTGCGAGCCGAACCATAGAGTCTGCAACAAGGAGATCGTCCGAGCCGAGATGAATTGTTCGTATTCTGAGGGACTCTTTGAAAGCTCTCTCAGCCTTCTCCCACAATTCATTGTCAGAATGAAGGATTCCCATCTCATGCATGATCTCTGATGATTTCAAGTCACTTCCTCCAGCCGACTGTTTTCTCACAGCAAGAGCCTTTTCATAATATGAAACGGCTTCGGAGTAGTTGCGAGTGAGCTTGTTTGAGGTGGCAATTTGTTCATAACTATCAGCAACATCAAGATGATCGTCACCGAGTCTTGCTTTCGTAATACGAAGAGCTTTTACAAAACACCTGACAGCTTTCTCGGGGGAACCTTTGGCATTCAACGAGACGCCCAAGTTGTAAAGCGTGTTGGCCACACTTAGATGAGTATCGCCATACTGCTCTTTGTAAATGCGCAGAGCCTCCACGTACGCCTCGATAGCTTGTGTGTGTTCACTCCTTGTGCCATGCTGATTTCCTTTTTGATGCAAAAGTTTAGCGTATTTGATGTGTCCGTTTCCATACAGCTGCGAGACTGCCTCCAACGCACCATCAATGCAGCTCATCAAATTCTTATAATCCTTCTCGGATTCTATTTGCTGAGATGATTTTGATTTCAAAGCTGCATCGTAACGCTTCAATGCCTCTTCATATTTTCCTTTCCTCAACCAAATTGTACCGAGATTACGATTTATTTCTGCCAAGTCATCATCATTACTTTCGAAGTCCAACTCTTTCATTTGAAGAGCTTCATTTAAACACACATATGCATTTTCATTGTCATTCATCTGCACCAAACATACTCCCAGACTTTGTAAGTACAGTTCCGTTCGCTCGATCTTCACTGCTTTATCAAAACACCTCCGCGCTTCCACAAGTTGACCAGTTTCGACATAAGTGGCACCGAGAGAGTGCCAGCAAAATGCAACATCATCATGATCGTCACCAAGATCTTCAATCATTGATTCAAGTGCTTCGGCATGGTAGACTTGAGCTTTATCATATTCTTTCATGCCGAAATATACCAGGCCAATATTATTCAATATTTCAGCTATCACAATTTTCGTAGACCCCGGATCTGATTTGCGTATTTGCAACGCTCTGAGGTAAAAGTCAAGCGCTGTTGAAAATTGCTGCTTCTCTGTATGCAGGACCCCTAAACTGAACAATACATCTGCCGTCTCTGCACTCTCTGATCCCGCTTTTTCCAAGAGAGCCAAAGCTTCTTCAAACCTAGTTTGAGCAAGATCAAGATCTCCAACTTCACGCAGAAGATTTGCAATGTAGAATAAGAGTTCTCCTAGACTTGGATCATCTTCCTTCACGATCTGACGTCTGATGCGTAGACATTCTTCGAAGCTGTTCAGAGCGTGGCGAAATTCGCCCGCCTCTTGCTGGAGCAATCCCACTTGAAGGAACGACTCTGCATCGTTCATCCGCAAACTCTTTCGACCTAATCTACTATCTCTAGCTGTCACCGCAGCACAAAAGAAATCAAGCGCGTACCTTATATTCCCACTTCGGTGGTGAACCTTCCCTAAACAGAGAAGAGTCTCTTCAACGTCAGGATGACTTTCGACAAGATGCAACTTTCGAATACGAAGAGCTTCTGTGAGTAAGTCAAGAGCCTCGTGCACTTGGTCAGATGATGCAGATGTCTCTCCCAACTTTTCTAGAACATAGCCTGTATGATGAAGAGTTTCTGCAATCCTCAAGTGGTCAGAGCCGTACTTTGCTTGGAAAATGTTATTGGAGAAGCGGAAGCACTCCAAAGCCTCATCGAATTGTTCGAGACTCACGAGGGCTAATCCATATGCCATGACATTTTCACCGAGTTTGAGCACATCTTGATCATTCGTTTGCTCTTTTTGTGATTGGAATTTCGACGTTAGGTTCACAAGGTCTAAAGAATCCTCATGCCCTGGTTGCTGCGTCGACAAAGATAATTGATCACCTACATGAAGGGCAGCTTTCATGAACATTTCCCTCGCCTTTTCTGTCTCGCCTCTAAATTCGTGGATGCCTCCAACGTCTTGGTTGAGCAGTGTCTTTCCATTAGAGATGCACTTATCAAAGCACTGGATTGCAGCCTCGAAGTCTCTCTTGTCTTTGTGAACACAGCCAATGCATTCCAATGTTTTCAAAGTGATAGGACTATTGTCGCCTACTGTCATACGCTGAATTCGTAGTGCTTCTTTACCATATTTCATTGCGTTGCTCCAATTTCCTTTCGTTTGAGAAATCATCGCTAGGTTGTAAAGCGTAGATGCAATATTCAGATCCAAAGCTCCAAGTTTTTTCCTCCGAATAGCAAGTGCTCTTTCCAGATATGTAATGGCATCATCCAGTTCACATCTTGCTATCAATGTTTCTGCGAGGCAATGGCAAGTGTCGGCTACATCTTCGTTCTCAACGCCGTAGTTCTGGCTCAGCAGTGTAAGAGATTTGGTCAAACACTCGGCGGATTTATCGAATTCACAAAGGTCTCGATAGCAATTTCCAAGGTTGTGAAGGGAGTTTGCCACACTCAAGTGATCAACTCCAAAAATTTGCGATTGTATCATGATTGCTTCTCTGTACATTAGCACAGCGTCATGATGCTTATCAACATGCACATAAGAATTGGCAAGTTTACAACAAAGCGTGCCTCGAACTTCAGATATTGGGCCGTCCCTTTCTTCCTCCAGATCAAGGAGGTGACTGTAGCATTGTACAACATCTTCATAATTGATCTCAGAGCCCGAGGTGTTGTCAATATTCCATTCGAAAATTGTAGCAGCCTCATTAAAGCTTTCAAGTGATGCAACGTTCATATTTTTGGTCAAGAAGAATCCACCAAGAGATTTGTGTGCAACACCAAGTGCCCACGAATCGTGAGGAAGGCCGCCTGATTCTACTGCTTCGTGATAACACTCCATTGCCTGCTGTTCGTTTCCAACTTTGGCATAGGCTGCAGCTAAATCTATTACCGACATGGCATAATCTTCGTCTTGATCACCATAGTGTATTCTCTTCCGCTCAGACGAATCTTTGAAATAACTCAAAGAATCGCTATATCTACCAAGGGCAAAAAGCGAGCTACCAATGAAATGCAATATCACGCAAAAATCTTCATCGCCATCATCAAGTGATGACTTTTTGATAGCCAAAGCCCTCTCAAAAGAATGTATGGCATCTTCATGGCACCCTCGTTTTTGTTGCACGATACCGATGCTCTCATATGTGTTAGCACATTCTATATCACGGTTACCTAGTAACGATGTTCGAATCTCAAGACACTCTTGAAACCTGTCCAACGATTCAGTGTAATCATTTGTTTCGCAATAACAAATACCCAATCTAAAGAGAGCAAGGGAAGCATCAATGTGATTCGTCCCAAACACGTTCTCAATCATATCCAAAGCTTCCAACAAACTTTCTTTTGCCTCGTCATATTGGCCAAGTTCTTGGTACGAATTGCCGAGTAGCAAAATCGCCTTCGTAACATCACCATCGTTGTGTCCAAACTTGCGTAGAACTCTTAAACTTTCATTCAGACATTCAACCGCCTCTGGGAATTCATCTACCTTGAAATGTACTTGTCCCAACCCAAACAATGTCTTCGCAACATCACAGTTTTCGGTTCCATAGCAAGTGACCCTAACTTTTAACGCTCCTTTGAATTCAGTAAGTGCATCATCATAACTGCCTAACTCTGAATGTATGCTCCCTAACCAGTGTTGAGAAGAAGCAGCCTCAGGGCTATCAGCACCCAGCCCACGTAATTTTATTTCGTAGGCCTCACTCATGTACTCTAACGCAACTTCAAACTCATTTTGTCGCACATATATCAGTGATAGATTGTGCAGACTGAAGGCAAGAGTGGCATTGCTACTCGCATCAACGCCACTCTTGAAAATGTGTATACTTTCGCGGTAGTGATCACTAGCTGTGGCATCGTCCGACATTGCCTCTTTAATGATACCCATGTTGTGCATACATATTGCAACATCGGGGTGGTCTTTTCCGAGTTGGCGACGGAATACTGTCAAACCTTCTTCGAAGAATTTTTGCGCAGTCAAGTGCTGCTTCTTACTGAGATAGAGCTGACCCACATTTACAAGTGCCTTTCCAGTCTCGACGCTATCAGGGCCCAGTTTTGTAGTCTTCACTTTGAGCGCTTCGGCAGCAAACGCTATCGCATCGTCTACTTCGCCTGTCGCAGATAAAGCAGCCCCAATATTATTCTTCGTGTTTGCGATCAATAACTCATCACCAACCCTTGTTCGGATGGTCAAACTTTGATCGTAAGATGTCAAGGCTTGTTCGAAATCAGAAGAGTTACGCAAAATGTTGCCCGCGGAGTTGAGTGCATTAGATATTTCGACATCGCTGCCACCAAATTCTTTGAGAATATGAACACTTTGCTCGAAACACGTAAGTGCCTTATCCTGCTCACCGGTCCTTTCGTAAACTATCCCCATGCGAAGGAGCGTTCTCCCACGTGCCGCTTCATCCGGCGTCTCTTCTTCATCAACTGACTTCAGTGCAGCAAGAGCTCGGTCAAACCATGCCAAAGCATTTTCATAGTCAACTAATTCAGTCAGGGCAACTCCCATCAAGTACATAGTAGAATGCAATTCTTTATTCTCTCCCCCAAGCGCTTCTTTCGTTATCTCATAACTTTCACGCAGACAGTCAATAGATTTCTCTACAAGATCTTGCTCAAGAAAAATGTTGCCCATGTTAAACAGCAAATCAGCGATGCGAAGCTCATCGTTATTGGTCTGTCGCTGGATGTCCAACACTTCAGAGAAACAGGTCAGGGCTTCGTCGTATTCTCCAAACGATGCATGCAGGTTTCCCATCCGATGGAGTACATCGCCTATCTCATTCGTAAGTTCAATTTCAGCGTTGCGATCCATGTCTTCCATGTCAAAAGCCTGACGCAAAAGCCCCAGCATTTCCGAATAATAAAGCAAAAGCTGATTATCGGAGCTTTTTGCCTCAGTTACTGATGCTTTCCCTCTATGCCATTCATTGAACTCCTCTAAAAACGACACTGACGATCGGTAGTGCTCTAATGCTTCCGCTACTTCACCACCCAAACACATAATTGTATCAGCAACTTGTCTATGAAGTAACCCTTTCTTCTCCTTGAGGGTTATTCCATCTCTATACTCTAAATAATGCAAAGCCTTGTCATAACAGTGTACTGACTTTTCGTACTTGGATTTCATGGCAAAGGACTTTCCCATATCAGACAGCAAATCTGCAACTTCAACACTATCCTTGCCAAACCGAGTCACGTATGGTTGCAGACATTGTGCTAGATATTCAAGCGATTCATCGTATTTCTGTGCGTCAAAGAGACAGTTCGCAAGCTCATGCTTGATAACAGCATTATTTGCACTCTTCTTCTTCACAGTTTTGCATTGGCTACGAATGCGTAGGCTCTCTTCGTAGCAGCTTACTGAATTATCAACGAAGCCTGTCTCTTTGTGAATACGCGCCATATGGCGGAGTATTCTAGCAGTCCAGAGGTTAATTGCTTCTAATTCAACCAACAGTTTCCCTTCCACGTATGCAGTGTCAGAGCCATCATCATTGCCTTGTAATTTTGATACTTTTTGCTTCCCTTCTGCTTGGAAATGCTGTAGAGCACTGGCAAAATACTGTTTGGCTTGCTCATATTGTGAATGTCCTTCCTCAGCACGACCGAGATAAAAGAGATATTGAGCCTCCGCGAGAGCAGGATCATCAGTATGGTCATATTCAAAAGGTGACGTAGACAATGTTTTGTGTGCTTCAAGAGCAGATGTCAAGGCCGTTATAGCTTTTGCCATCTCATCCTTCAGTTTATCGATATCATCATTCATGGCCATAGCATGGTACATGTGCGCTACCCCAATACTCTGACGAGTGTCCTTATCATCACCAAAGAAACGTTGCTGTATTTTGATGCTTTCATTAAGATACTTCAGCGCCTCTTCTGCAAGTTTCTTTGTCTCGGAGTAGGGTCCAACCCTGTTGCTCTTTTCGATTTTGCGCAAGCACAAATCACCCATGTGGCGCAGAATAGATGCAATCTCAATTTCATTTCTGCTGCCCTTTTCTCTTTTGCGTATTTTCAACGCATCTTTGAACGATTTCAACGCAAGCTCATCTCCATTGCTGTCTTTGTCTTCCATGTGAAATATTGCAAGCCATTTCTTTCCCGCCCTCATGTGTAACACGCCGAGGTTTTGCATAGAGTCGGCAGAAGACAAATGCTGACTTCCGTAAAATGCTTGAGAAACGCGAATCGCCTCGGAATAGCAGGCCACAGCTTTCTCATAAGCTGTCAGCATCTCCTTCCTCGAAGCCGAGAGAGCGATAGCACGGTATGAGTTTCCCATGTTATGAAGGATGTTCATTACAATGGCATGATCCCTTGTCCCAAGTCGTGAAACAGTCAGTTCCTCAGCTTCTTCAAAATAAGTAATCGCTGTTCGGTATTGCCCACTTTTTGCCTGGAGGTTCGCGATACGGAACAGTACATCTTCCTTTGTCAAGAGGATTTCTTCTTCCTCAATATCATCCGCGTCATTGGAATTTTCTAACGATATGTTTTTGTTGAAGTCGAAGTTGCGATGCACTTTCCATTTCTTTCCTTGTCCATTTTGTAGGCCCCCCTTCATTTGGAGCTGTTCATCTTCTTTCTTTTCTAGAAGCATCAAGACACCAGAGTAACAGTGCATATTCCCTTCGTCCCATTGTGAATCTTCAAATTTCTCAAAGGAACCTTCCAAATCGTATCTAGACAGCGATCCCATTTTGGTTGTAAAGAATTCTCTCAGGCCGATTGCACGCTCAAAACATTGCAAACTAAAGAAGTCAGAGCCACCATGCATGTTAATAGTTGCAGAACTCTCATTAACATCAGTAAGAATCACCACCGACGACAGTACAGAAATATCTTCTGAGAAGCAGCACGAAACGGGAAGGAGGGTAGATTGCATAGCTTTGGGGTTCAGGCAAGACGTCCGAGCATCATGAACCTCATTCAAAACATTCATTGTGTCCTCAAGATACTTCATCGCAACGTCTGACTTTCCCTCCTTTAAATAGTGTTTGCCAAGACGATAGTAGGCTGCCGCTGCGCAACTTTTGACTACCAGTCTGAGCTTCTCCTTCTGTAACGCCACTGCAACGGAGTCCTGCTTTTCATCGCTTGGTACATCCTTGGCACTGCTTGTAGCATCTAATATCTGAGCAGCTTCATTGTAATGCTCATTTGCACAACGTAAATCCCCCATTTGACTGTCAGTAAATCCTATTCCCATGTGAAGCATTGCGACGTCCAGCTGAAATGTATCTTCATTGACACTGTCTTCATTCGAGGATGTGTGCAGCGTATTGTGGAGTTGTTGTGCCTGGTGCAAAATCTTCTTGGCGTTGACAAAATCTTCGTTTCTTGAGTACGATGTTCCAATCAAGTATAATAGCTGTACAATTTCAGAGCTCGCACTTGACGTTTCGTCAACAAGATCGAACAGGCTACTAATATCATCCAAACCTGTCAGCACAGCTCCTTCCGTTGTCAACAACTCTTCATTGATTATGAATTCTTCCTTGATAGCGTCAAATGAAGCCGTACTTCGCAGTAGCAAAAATAGGCGGACGAGGAAACATTCCCAGAAGAAAGACAAAGCAACTCCGTAGTTACGAGCCTTAAACTCCAACCTCCCCGCCGTGAACAAGTCTGCTGCTAAACATTCCATCACTTCTGAAGGAGCGTCTTTCTGAATTGTATACGCAGTTGATTCCTCCTCATCAGTGCGAACAATCATACTATTGCTGAAGCGCCTGCGGTTCCTTGAAAAAATACCGACAGACTTGGATTTTTTTGTTGAAGCACAATAGCACAAGGTTCTCCTAGAGAAAATAGACTTGGTGATGCATTCCTTCGCTTTCTTCTCTATCGCGAGCTGACGCGACAGAATGTGATGAGGGTCATCGGACTTTTTTGTTTCAGTTCCAGAAAAGATAAGCATGTGGCACTGCCAATTGAGTGATTGTGATAATTTGGATGCTTCCTTGAAATGGGCGCTAGCCATTTGCGACAGAACTTCACCAACATGTGCATTAGGGGGCAATGGTACCTTCTCATCAATTGCAATGGGGCTATCCAATCTATCAACGACTTCTTGAAAGCAGGCGATTGATGCATCATACTCTCCTAATTCAGCAAGTGAATTACCCAAGCACTGCAACGTGGCTGCGATGTCCTCATTCATCGAAGAAGTAAATGATTTCGACAACTGATCGCCTTCGACTATATCCTCAGCATTTCGCCCAGTATGAGCCCATTCGGATCTTTCCTGTTCCTCTTTTCGTTTAACGATCGCGAGACATTGCCTGTAGCAGGTTGCGGCTTCCTTCCACTGCTGTAATTCGACATGAATTGCACCCATGTTGTGCAGTGCGTTACTGACCATCCTATGAAATCTTCCAACGTGACGAATGTACAGCGACAACGATTCTCGATATGCCATCAGCGCTTTTTCATATTCGTCTAGTTTCGCGTCATGACAATAACCGAGACAAGTAAGAGTGTCAGCGAGATGAAGCTCTACAGTGATTTTTGCTTCTCTCATTTGATGGAGTTCATCGCTTGTCTTGGCTTGCTCTCTAGTCTTCTTCTGACGCTCCGAGTCATTCTCATCCTTGTTCATTCGTTTGTCACCGTTTCTGCCGACCACTTGGTCGTCGTCGAAATCATCCACCGACGCGCTAGCTTCCGCCTCAGAGAGAACATAAATTGCCGCCTTGTAGGATTCTAACGCCTTCTTGTATGCTGTGACTTCAAGGGGCACTCCTCTTTTTTCAAGAGAATCTGCCTTGTCATTTGCTGCTTCAGATTTTCTATCTTGCGACAAATCTCTGAGTCGGCGGCCAAGGCAAACTCCAAGGTGATGAAGCGCCCTTCCTATTTCCAAACAGACTGCAACGATCTTTGCGTAGTTATCAGTAGTGATCACTTGTTCAGACTTGGGCTCTCCTTCCTCTTTGTCGCTGTGCGCCTCAAATTTATACCCGGTTTGCTCCACAGTTGTTTGAAGATGAGAATGCAGAGTCGTTACAAGCAGATTATGAAGATCAAAGTAGTCTTGGTTGTCATCCTTTTTCTGTCTCTCGCAATTGTTACGAAAATGAAATGCACATTCCCAGTCAGAAATATGCGTGATGGTGCCATCATACGGGCCTTGAAGTTCAAAGCGCTTCAAGAGGTATGATGTGTCACCTAACAAACTTTCCAAATCTTGATAATAAACCAGGTTAGAGTCCGAACGTACTGTTACATCAGAGCTGGGTGCAAAAATATGCTTATCTCTTCCAATTGTATGAAGGGCCCGGAGGAGAAATACTGGAGCATAACGTAGAGTATATGACTGTGCCATTGGTTGTTCTTCTAGTTGGAATGATGATACAATTGTCCCTTCTTCACTTTGTGCAGCAGATGATGTGACGATCATTTGTACGAGTTTGAGGAGTACCTTTGATGCGACAGTTTCCTCCCACCTTGCGTTAGGCTGTAGATTGACATTGCTTCTGCCAAGAAGTTTCGCGACAAGTTTAGACCGAAGACGTAACTCTACTTCTGTTGTCTCCGTAACGTGATTCGTATCATCCTTCTCATCTTCAGCAGCATGCATTTCCCCATATAGAAATTGTTCCAACTCTGACTGAGCGCTGTTTGACTGTTTTGCAGAACCTTTGTTGAGTCGTTTCCGGCTCTTCTCGTTCTCGTTAGTTGTAATTTTTGATGACGTCTTCGTTGTTATCACCTGGTAGCGTCTGAAGATGTTGAGATCGCTTTCGATCAATATGGAAGTGACCACACCGGCTCTTCTGTTAATGTCAGTCTCCCTTGTTGAGCTATAATCGTTTGCGCCTCTTTCCTCAATCTGGATCACCTCAGCAAACAGAGTACGAGCCAAAGGTAAGGGGACATAACGGTTCACCTTTAAAGGTATAGGATGATCCGTCCAATCTAGACCCTCCACATCGTCCGGATCTCTGCTAGACCCAAAGTGCTTGTTCACTCTCCCGGCTTGTTTCACATTGCTGTGAAATGATGCCGCATAAGCATCGACGCATTTTAGAAGTAACGAGCGGAACAATAAAACGCCCTCTTGCTCAGCTCTATATTCATCATAATATATCTGTTCCTGCTCTTTTACGCTTTGCTCATCAGGTGATGACATATTGTCTGCAGACGCCTTATCGGTTGCTTCGTTCTCCATACCCAACGACGCGCCACTGTACTCCAAATAATGAGTCCGTGCAAGAGACCACAGCTGCTCTTCCCAATTTTCAATATCATCGTCTTCTTCTGCCATGTTGACTGTTGACGTATCACTGTCATCACTCTGCTCATTTGGTGGTGCACTTTCCTTAGCAGACTCAAGTGATGCTCTCAGTGATGTATCTATCAGAGATGTATCTAAATTCTCATCAAAAGCATCAGTGATTTGCTTTTGTTCTGTAAAATTTCTCTTTCCATATGCAGATGAAGTATCATGTTGGAACCAACCTTTGCGTTCAAGTTCACTAATCCACCACGTCTGGTCTTTGTCTACTTTGTCCTCATTGAAAATTTCTTTCATGTCAATATCAAATTCAATATCATCATCACTCTTCTCATCATCAGATGGATCGATACCGAACCCTAAACTCTTTAATTGGGAACGAGTGTCCACCAAGTCGGCTGCCAAATGTTCCCGCTCAGCATCATTCAGCAATCCATCTGGATCTAGAGGAATCGTATCTTCATTTGGCGCGTCTTTGTCTCCCAGAGATATAACTTCGGAAGGAGGATGTTCATCTTTAACACCCTCAAACCCATCCAAAAGAGAGTTTATACTATCATCGCTGTCATACGAAAAAGCATTGCTTTTCGAGCGAGCAGGTTTATAGTGCTGATCTCTCGAGGCACGAGACTGCTGTACAGATTGCGACGGCTCTGACCCTTCCTGTGATAAGCGACTGTGCACACTTGACGATGCATGGAACAGCTTTTGTCGAGAAGAGCAAGATGAGTATGCGGTGCCACGAGAAGACATAGAAATGACTGATCCTGTTCCATCTTCATCGTCTTTGTATGATCCATCGCCTCTACCACCCCTCTTTCGACGATGTCGATCAGGTAACGTTGAAAACACTGATTTAGTCACACTCCAAGTGCCACTACCACTTATTCCATCTGATCTAATGGTCTCATCGTCATCAAGAATATCATCATACGTAGCATCATCAGAGAGTTGATCACTTCCTATACGACGGTGCATTGGCTGCGCTGACCCTCCAACGATATAATCACTATCCTCTCCATGAGAATAGTCACTTGTTCTCCCACGCCGTCGTGCTGAACCGATGGAGGAAGAAGATTGCATCATGAATCGCCCAACTCTACCTTCATTTTTGCCTACAAACTGATCCTCTTCAAAACTTCTATGATCATCATGTTCATCTATTTGCAATGTCGCCATATCATCCATACTCATGCTTGACCTTCGATGATCTCGAAAACTTGGTCGTGAATTGTTCGCCTTTGGATTATTTACAGGTCCATCCAAATAGCTGTTGTTGTCATTATTTCGCGACCTAGAGTGACGATTATTTGAAAGAGATGAGCTACTTCGTGATGCACGGTGCCCTAACGAAGACGGATGACGAGAGGTTGAGTTTGGAACAATGCCATCGTAGTAATCGTATGCTTCCTCCTCGTTTTTTACACCAGTATATCTCTCATTTTCATGATTGTGAAAGTCTTCTCTATGATGATGATTTTGTTGTTGTCTATGAGCATTAGCATTTTGCTGTGATTGATAGGTAAATGAATCATAAGTTCCCCAAGTACCACCGTCATCATGCGGTTGATGACGTTTAGCTTGACCTTGTGATAGCCGCTTGTGAAGAGGGCCGTGCTGATGTACATTTTGATAAGAGCCCTGACTTCCATGATTATGATGACTATGACCCCTGTAATTGGTGCGGTGATGAGATGCGTGACTACCTGCATCTGAATACGGATCGGCCGAATAGTGATGTGGATGCTGTGGAGTATGCTGAAATTGCTGCTGCTGTTGATTCGGATGCTGCTGCTGTGCCCTTCCACTAAATCTATGACCACCGCCAAGATCGTATTGCCGAGAAGATGAAGAAGGCTGGTCTCCCTGATCTCTACGTCGCGATCCTCTTCTACGTCTTTCTGGTGGATCCATCTTTTAGCTGATCGAGATGGCACCTATTATTAAATTCCTACAATAAAAAAGGACAACCTAACTAAGCAAGATCGATTGAGGCGTCGGCTCCATCGACATCGACCCTGTCTTGATTGGTGAAAAAGTCTTTGTGAATGCAGTCACATTCGACATCTTTTCTCGGTCACAGTCACGATCCAATAGGGAGTCCTTGCTTGTGAGCTCGAGGCTGTAGATAAGCGTTACTAACGGTATAGTACCTAGGTACTCATCAGTCTACATACTGCTTACCGAGTTACTTGGGGTTCACCACGGGCTGTAGAATTTGTATTGATTCCTTCGTATAATTTGACTCGACTGAACCTCCCCACCCCG